>ENA-OOXT01001924-OOXT01001924.1-human-gut-metagenome-genome-assembly--contig:-NODE-1924-length-12453-cov-2.259961_pt1 | contig 12453 bp, 25 predicted proteins | sample MGYA00241590_ERZ501349 | MGnify/ENA primary metagenome ERZ501349 (study PRJEB25962, sample SAMEA2042838) | human gut metagenome | biome: human gut; feature: human-associated habitat; material: faeces...
TCCGCGCCATAGCGCGGAGTGAAGATGAAGCCCTCACGGGTTTCCGCCTTGATGCACGTCCAGTCGTCGTTCTCGGAGCCGTCGAAGCCGAGACACACCTCAGTGCCTTTCGGCGGATTCTCAAGCCAAAGCTCATGCTCGGACATGCTAGTATCCCATGTTCCTCAAGACCGATTTCGACAAACTCTTCTGCGAGCGCTGGTAGTTCTGGTTTGTGATCTCCCTTGTCGTCGCTTCGCCGAAGGAATTGACGAATGCGCGGCTTGTGCCGCTTGATTTTGGTTGGCGTCGGATCTGTTCGTCGGAGATTCTGTCGCGCTGTGCTCTGGCGGTGTGGAATGCCTTGGAAGCCGCTTGGTATTTGTCGTAGTTCGCCTTGGTTGCCTCCGGGAACACGCTTTCCGGCATGCGCTGGTTGTATTGCGTGGCTCCGTGCGCGGTTCTCTGCATGATTTCCGATGCGGCGTCCATGCGGCTTCCCGCATCGCGCATCATCTTGGTGAGATCCGAGTCGCTTACGGATGAGAGGTCGGTGGCAGAGCCTCCCCCTCCGCCGCCATGTCCGCCACGGCCTGCGCCCGAGCTTGATCCTCTTCCGCCCATTTTCATCCTTTCCACATTGCTGTTTTCGTATGCGACGACTTCGGCGCCACCGAAGTCGAAAAACGGAATGGCATCTCCGTAGAGGAGAATCTTTTCCGGTTCAAGCCTGTCGATCGCGTACCGCATGCCGAGCCGCCAATAGAGCTCTGCCGTCGGATTGTCATTCGCTCCGACAGTGCTTACCGCGACGGTGGAGTTGTTTGGAATGCCTGAAAAGCAGTAAGAGAACGATTCTGGGCCAGCCCATTGAAGCGTTGGGATGACTTTCAGCCCGCAGGACTGCCAGTATGCTCCGATCAGACGGCTTCGGAAGACGTTATAGATCTTCATCGCTTCCGGCATGTCCATGTATGTGCTGAAATCAGGCGTCAGCACACACTGGAAGCGTTTGAGCGGTGCGATGTATCTGTCCGGCTGGTTCCAGACTCTCTGGAACTGGTAGTCATCGATGAAGAAATGGATTCCGCAATGCTTGACTGTCTTTTTGCCGGTCGCGTAATTGAAGCCCATCAACGTGTCAGGGGTGGTGACGTCCTGTTTTGCAAGCATTGGCATGTCGTATCTGCCAACCGTCCGCACCTTTTGCAGCAGCGGAAGATTGTATTGCCTCATCGTCCGCATCCTTGATTTGTTGAGTGGTCTATTGTCCCGCATAGCAGCTCTCCCATAGTCCGTCCTCGAGCCATGCGCCGCCGCCCTGCACCATTCGGTTGCCGAAGAAGCGTTCGGCCTGAGCGGGGTCCTTATCCATGAGCGCCTCGGCCTCCGCCTCGACGGAGTCCAAAGGCACCCACGGGCTGCCGGCGTAGACCCATTCGAGGATCCTGCGGCGTTCGCGCCGGTTGTTGAAGCTGTATGGCGTGCCGTCCTTGTGCCGCAGGTCCGGGTTAAGGTCCGGGTTGCGGTAGAAGATCCACACGTCCGATGCCGATGTCTCGAATTGCTGCTGTGCATAGGAATTTTCGCCGGGGTCGTAGGCGTTGGTCCAGAAGTGCGTTCTGCCGCCCATGCCTGCGGCGCCACGACGCTGCGTATCCGCCACGTCGAGCATCCCATTGGATTTCGTGTATAAACCGGCCTCGTCCTGTTCGGCGTCCGAGATCGGGTTGCCCAGACGGCTGGTGGCCGAGGCGGTCACCACGTCGATGCGGTCGAGGTCGAGATCGTCATCATCCAGATTGATTCCGGGGCGCAGGATTCGGATGAAGCCCTCGCGCACCTTGAGCAGCTGCTTCAAGGGGCCGAGCCGGATCATCGCGACCAGTGGACGGTAGGCGTTGCGCACCTGGTCCTCGGAATTCGCGGTCAGCTGGATGAGCGGCGACGGGTGACGCATGCCCTTCGGCTCGCCCGGATTGTAGTGGTAGACCCATCCGCAGGGGCAGCCGTTGTCGGAGCAGCGGTACACGTCGCCGGGCTTCGCCCATCCGGCGAACACGACTGGGCCGCATGCCTCGAGTATGGCGCATGACGCCTCGGTTGGCCCCTTGCCTGTCTTCTGCGGGCCGATGCAGCCCGTCAGACGATATTGGAAAGCCTGGTTGAGGACCAGCGGATTATCGACCGTGACCTCCTCGGGCGGGACGAACTCCGCGTCCTCGCGCACACGCCACCTGTGCGCCGCATACCAGAACTGCCAGTCCGACCAGCAGAAGGGCTTGCCGCGAAGGATGCCGTCAGGCTGGCGCACATGCCGCCGCACCCAGGCGTCCTGCAGGTCGGCGAGGGTCGGGAAGTCGATGATCCAATCGTCGGCCATGTCACGCCCTCAACCGGCGTGGGAACTGGACGATCTTGGTGTCCATGCCGCTGGCGGCGGCCTCCGCGTCCGTGGCGGGCACCTCGTGTGCGGCCATGTCGACGTTGTCCTCGGAGATCTTCCAGCCGAGCGCCTGCAATCCGGCCTCCGACAGGCCGATGCGGTCCTCGAGCCGGATCTTGATCGCCACGTCCGCGGCCTTGGCCAATGAGCTCTCGCAGATGACGCATTCGCGGACATATGATGCGATCTGATAATGCAGATACCGAAGCTGCGGCTGTTTCCATGCGCGTGCCTGCGGCAGACGCCACAACTGTTTCCACAGTTCGGCCTCCCGGTCATTCCAGGATTCCGAACCGGCGGTGTCCTCGACCCATTCCTGCGACTCCTTGTCGAAATCACGGATCACATACGGCGGCAGCGGAAACTTCGGCGGCCGGCCCTTGTATTCCGTGTTCGGCAGACTGCGCAAAGTGTATCCCCTGCGTTCGCTCGCACCGCTCGACGGATCGGGCATCGGACCGGATCTGACGCGTTTTCCTCCTCTTGGCATGTCTCCTCCATCGTCGGACGGCCTCGCGCCGTTCCTTCGCTGCGGGCGGCCGGGCCTTTCGCCCGACCCCCTCTGAAACTTTTGAACCCTCCGCACCTCGGAGACAGCTCTCCGGCGGTTCCGCTACCCAAACTGTTAGGGGGGTATCCCCGTGGGTGTTTTGACGGTTTGCTTCCGTTTGTTTTGCAACGTTTTTTTTGTTTGACTCGCTTGTTGCTGCGATGAGTCGAGAATCGAATCGAGAAGACTTGGTCGTTTTCGTCTTTCGTGTCGTTCGACGTGAGCGGCTGGCGTCGTCGGCTTGGCTTCGATGGAATGTTTTGTTTTGGTGCCGAAGCCTGTGTGTGTCAGCTGAGGTTTTGTCTGTTGTTGAAGCCTGAAGGTTTCGTCCTTGCGGTCTTGCTGTCGTGGCAGCGCTTGCACAGGCCGCGCATGCGTTGCGGGTCGTTGGGGTCCAGGCCTGCTTCGACGAGCTCGATGCGTTCGATCGGCCAATGGTCGGCTATGGTGCTGGGGGCACCGCATAGGCCATGGTGCCTGCCGCATCCGTCCGGCCCGTCGCCGGGACAGACGCACCGCGGGTCCCTTGCCAGCACGCGGGCGCGTGCGAGGCGATGCGCTTTCGACGTGTATGGATTGCGGCCTCGTGTCCGGCGCTTGTCTTTGGCTTTCCTGCATTCGTCGCACAGGGAGCCGGAGGAGACCAGGTGCGGGCAGCCGGAGGTGGAGCATACCTTGTACATCGCAATCCCCCATCAACAGAGAGGTGTATAGCGCTTCGGGCTGGAGTCGAACCAGCGCATGGTGTGGGATGCACTATCTCTTATCACGGGCATTCTCAAAGAATCATGAAGCCATGGCCGGTTTAGCATCCGTCCTAGGTATCTGTGCTATCCCTTGTGCTCTAACCGCTGAGCTACCGAAGCTGAATATGAAAAATGGTCCAACCATTTTCTGGCTGAACCATTCTACGAACATACGACAGTATAGCATTTCAACGGTGACAGTCAAGTAGTGCGGCCAACTCGCCGAGGTTGAACACGTACTGGTTCTTGGTGTTTGTCGGCGTGGCGTGCAACTTGCCGCGTCTGAGCCATTGGCTGACGAGGTTGCGGCTGATGGTCAGGCCGTAGCGTTTCAGTTCCTTGGCTGCGTCGCTTGGCGTGCCGGTGATTTGCACTTGCCACAGTCGTTCGTCTCGTGCTGCTTTGATGGCTGGTGCGGGCCATTCGGTACGGCAGTGTTGGCATGTGACCGACTCGGCGTCTGGTGTACCGGTGAGCTGGTGGCGGCAGGTGGGGCAGGTGCCGAGGATTATCAGCTCGCTCTCTGGTGTCAATGCTGTCTCGTTGCGTCTGCTGATGTGTTCCAGGCTGGTGTAATCATCTGCCGCAGTGGGCATGTCCAATATGGTGTGTCGGTTGCTTAATATGGCGAGCCATGCTTTGCGCCAGTCGTATCCTGCGTATGCGGATCTGATTTTGCCTGCCTGTTCCGCCAACCATGCTTCGCTGTCTGCGATGAGGTCTTGAGCGTGGGTGTCGATTGGCATTGGCGCGTTGCCTCGGCTTGGCGCGTGGCCCGTGGCTCCGATGTGCGCTTGCTTGAGCATGATGGAGCTTAATGCTGGCAGTTGGACGTGTCCGAGCTGTCTGATGAGCGCCCAGTAGTTTTCTCGGCAGTTTGCGCAGAGCATGTTCGCCGCCGCCGTTTTCATGGGCTTATGGCAGTGCTGGCAGTCGGTCAAAGTCGAGTCTCCTTATCGTGCTGGTGGATGAGTGCGGCGATTTCGGCTTTCGGCACTTGCGGCACGAGCGGCGCGATCTCGTCAAGCGAATATCCGGCCTGATGCCACTTGATGATCATGTCTTCGAGTATTTTCTTCACTTGTATTCCTCCACTGTGTTGCATCCGATGTATGCGCCTCGGTCTTTGAGGCATGCCCACGTCACGTCACCGGTCTTGACCATTTCCATTTGAAAATCGTGGTGGGTGGCCGTGTACCACTGCATGGAGACGCATGTGCCGATGGTGAGGAAGATGATGAGCATGCAGGTGATGACGGTGCAGATTATTGTCTTCTCGGTATTGGTCATTCGGCCTCCAGATATGGGTTTTCTGTGGTGTGTGGCGGGAAGTCGCATTCCTGGTCTTTCCAACCGGCGGCGTAGCCTTCCCGCCATGCCTTGGCCATGCGTCGGTGGTATTCGGCGTCTGTGAGATGGTAGATGAGTTTGGGTTCTATCATTGTGTGTTCTGCTCCTTGTTGAGTCGTTCTGCGAGTTGGCAGGCTCGTTGGTCTGGTGTGGCGGTTTCCTTGTCGCGTCCGAGCGCTTGCAGGACGTGTTCACATTGCCATGTGTGTATGTGGCGTTTTGAGGGTGGTATGCCGCTCATGCGTGCCCTGCGTTGGCACCAGCCCTTCCATAGGCGGCACCAGTCGCTGACGGTGCGTGTCTCGCCGTAGTGGCGAGCGGCGAAGGCATTCCATGCGTCCGTGAGGTCGAGATTCGGGTAATCGCGGATTATGGCGGCATTGGCGTGGGCTTTCTCCCTGACCAGCTCGAAGTCGTTCAGCCCGATTTCTTTGGATGAAGAAGAAGAATATTCTTCTTCATCTTTCTTTTGGGTTCTGGTGTTCTGGTGTTCTGGTGTTTGTCCCGATTCTGTTTCGATTCTGCCGGCAGTCTGCGCACTTTCTGCCGGCAGACTGCCAGCAGAATACCGGTCATGCTCGCGCTTGCGCTTGGCCATCACCTGCTGACGGCTCCGATTATGGTCGAGGTAATCGTGGATGACATAGCCGCCATCCACGGCCTCGATCAAGCCGACCTGCTGCAATGCGTCAAGCTCCTGCACAGTGATGTCGAGCACGAATTCCGCCGTATCATCGTCCACATAGCCGTCCGTGAGATTGTCACCGCAGTAGGAAAGCATGACGACGAACGCACTGACGGCAGAGGGCATGGTACGGCGCAGACGGCGCACCTTCCGGTTGAGATAGAAGCCATTGGCCAATTGCACGTAACCGCGCCTTGCCATCATTCCTCCCCTCTTGTGATTCCGTTGTATGCCATCCAGATGGCCTCCTGCCGTGGCGTGGTGCAGGGCAGATCGGTGTAGTTGGTGTTCGCCCAGCCGCTTCCCACGTGTGGTTTCGCCATCGCATCCAAGGCTTCGGCAATTTCCAACAAGTCCGGCGGCGGGTCGAGCGTCACCATGGCAATGCCTCGCCGATGGACTGCATGGCGTCCACAAGCTTGTATCCGCAGTACGGGCATGTGACGTAGTAGGTGCCGACCCGCTGCCCGCAGTGGGCGCATTCCACGTATCGGATCGTCTTGCTCAATTCGTTCTCTTTCCGTTCGCTTTGACCATTGCCCACAGGATTTCGCTTGCCGGACGCCGCCTGTATGACAGGTCGTTGTATGACTGCACGTGGCCGAGAATCAGTTTCGAGCCGGTCGAATCGGGGGTAAGGATCGCGTTCACTCGCGGCGGCACCATCTTCTGCCATACGATCTCGTCGCACAGTTCCTTCGTGCAGACCAGATAGTTCTGGTCGCCGTAGAACGTCAGGCCGTTGCCGCTCGTGAAGTCAGCCATGCATGACTTGACCTCGTAGAATCCGAAGCAGCCTTTCTCCACGCTTGCGGGCACCGGCTCGCCGTTGATGTTCCACGGTTTGAAGCCCACGTAGTCCACGCGCCTTTCGTCCGGCGTGTTACGGTCGAAATTGACCTCGCTCGCCCAAAAAGCGGTCTGATTCCTCAACCGCTTCTCGACCAGCTTGGACAGCATTGCGGTGGTCTCAGCCCTGCTCATTTCTTCCTCCTGAAGTACTTGTATTCATCGTGATGGAACAGGAACAGGTGAAGTCTCCACACCTTGACTGCCAACAGGCCCTTGAGTGTGATCGCATACCCGCCATGGACACGCTTCATGAGCTTCCTATCGGCCAATGATTCAAGTATTCGGGAAAGCTCTTGGTTCCCTTTTTGTTGCCAGATGTAGCTCATCCCCTCAGCGATATACAGGCAACACATGTCCTTGTCGTATTGACTAATCATCATTAGCCTCCCTCTCAAGGATGTAGACGTTCGTCGCTGCGACGGCGTTATCACGCAATTCCGTTGGCGGCATGGTATCCACCCGCAGAATCTGCCAACCCTCGTTCAGCAACTCTTCAAACACACCCATATTCATCAAGGTGCGCTCACCGCCGTAATCACTCCAAAAAAGTGGGCAAACCTTGTACCGTTTACTCATTTCGTGTCCTTCTTCTTGTACTCGTCCACGAGTTCTTTCCACTGCCTGCTTGCGAGTGCGGCGTGGCTGAACCAGCTGGTAGAGATATGTCCACGTGGACATTGGAGCCGGTAGACTGTGAGTGTTGTCCTTACTTCGCGGCTCTCGTGGTATTTTTCCGTTTTCCCTGCCTTGATTACTGGTAGTCTGCCGCACATGGGACACCCGAATTCGTTGCGTCTACGTTTGAACCACATGACTATGCCTCCGCGTCTTTGTTCCGCTTTCGGCCCGTCCGACTCAACATAAAGCCGTCCAAATAGAGCTGGAAAAGGCTCACATACAGGCCGTCTTTTATATCGTCTTCCGGTTTCGCATACAGTCGTTCGTTCAGGAGTGCGACTGGCAGTCCGGTGTGTTCCTCCAGTTCGATGTGGAACGGTATTTCTTCCTGACCGTGAGCGTGCTCTCGGACGGCCACGCCGTAGTCGCCCACCTGGGGCTGATCGGATGGGTCGCTATTGTCCGTGTCCTCGTAGGTGAGGCAGGACAGCATGGAGCCGCTGTAGCCGAGCATGGAACGGCAGTGGTCAGCTGTCTTTCCGTATGCGTCGATTTGCCCCTTCACGACACCGTATGCGGTCATGTCACGCTGCATCAGAAGATCGTTTGCAAGCCTCAAGCCATCAATCTCAAGCTGCTCGCACCAGTCGATGATCTCTTGCAGTGTCTTGTCTTTTTCGGTCACGTTCGTCGCCATGTCAGTGCTCCTCTTCTTCGATTCGGATGGTGATGTGGTAGACGCCTTTTTCGGTGCTTGGCTCGCCTAGCCGGTAGTCCGGGCCGAGCACGTAGTCGGCGTTGTCGTCGGGCCAGTAGCCTGACTGGGTGATGCCGTCGAGTATCGCCTTGACCATGGGAGCCGCGTTTTCCGGGTCGAAGCGTCCGTGTGTCAAGGGGTGGATGATGGCGGTCACGTGCACCGGCCATTTGGTGGGCGGCTTGAGTTTGCCGCTGTTGATGAGACTGCGGTAGGTGAGGTAGGCGCATCTTTTCACGACGCTGGTGCGCCGGTATTTCGCCCGCCAGTCTCCACGCTTGTTCTGGGTCCACCAGTAGGCCTTCTGCACGTCGATGGTGGTTTCCTGCGTCATTCGTCCTCCAAAATCCAAATGTCGGCATCGCCAATGTCCGCGTAATGGTCTTCGCTTTCGGCCTCACATTCGGGGCATGGTATGTGGCGCGCCGGATACAGCGCGCACCCATGGATTGGACATACCGGTTCGACGTCCGGTGGCTCTATCCATTCGCGCATCAGAAGTCAGGCTCTCCGGCTGGCGCGCCCCACGGATCATCGGCCGGAGCCTGCGACTGCTGCTGGGGCTGCTGATAGCCGCCATTGGCGTTGCCGCCCTGGTATGAGCCTGACTGCATCTTCTGCACCTGAGCCGTCGCATACTTGAGCGACGGGCCGATCTCGTCCACCTGCAATTCGATGACCGTGCGGTTGGAACCGTCCTGCGCCTGATAGGAACGCTGCTGCAACCGGCCCTGCGCGATGACGCGCATGCCCTTGCGGAGCGCAATGCGAGGCGAGGTCACGCCAGGCCGAGCAGCGGAGGAACAGCGCCTGACCGTCCTCCCACTGGTTGGCCTGGCTGTTGTATACGCGTGGCGTGGACGCGATGGTGAAGTTCGCCACCGTGCCGCCATTGCTCAAAGTGCGAATCTCAGGGTCGGCGGTCAGATTGCCGACGATCGTGATAACGGTTTCTCCGGCCATCACTCGGCCTCCTTCACGTCGGTCTGCTGTCCGGCTTCAACGTCCGGCTCCATGACCTCGGCGGTCACGTCATCGACGTCATCCGCGCCATCGTCATCAAGCACCGGCTGGAACACATCACCGTAATCCGGCGTGGTGTCATCGCTGGCGGCTGCGGTCTGCGCCTGCACGGTAAGCGGCAGATAAGGTGCGGCACGACGGATGGCGGTCTTCTTGGCCATGGCCTCGTAGTCGGTCTTCCACGGGCCGAAATTGCCGCTCTTGCTGCGTGCCCTCGCCTGCTCGATCTCCTGACGGTTAAGGACGAGGAAGTAGTGTCCGCCGTCCTTGAAATGCGCGACCATGTACACGTGGGTCAGTTCGCCGGGAGTGGCGCATGGCACGTGGTGCAGATCCTCATTCAGGCCATACGAGTAGGAGAATTCGTCTCCCTTGTGGACGGCTCGGGCGCTGATGTCCACGAGCTGGCCGCTGCGGCGCGCCAGGTCGATCATGCCGCGATAGCCCATGATGAAGGTGGCCTCCATGCCTCCGGTCTTCTTGTTATAGAAGGGCAGCACGTAGGCGCGTCCCAATCCGTCCACGTTGGACGGTTCAAGGCCGAGCGCTGAGCAGGTCATGAAGCATGAGAGCACGCTTTGCGGCGAGCATTCAGCCAGTTTCGGCGTCTTGTTGATGGCGCTGACGCACATCTGGTAGAGGCGGTCGGGGCTGATGTTGTTGCCGACGACGCTGGCGATGCGCGGCCAGCTCTTCTTCATCAGCATCTGGAGGTTCTTCTTCGGCGTCATCTCGACCATCTGTCGGCCCTGCGCCTGCTGTGCGATTGCTCCCATGATTATTGCTCCTTTTCTTCGATGGTTTTGAATGCGAATTTGCGGTATGTGGTGGCTTTGACGGTGTATTCCTTGCGGGTCGTCGGCTTGTAGGTCGCTTGGAGGTTGCCGCAGCGCACGCCCGCATGCGAGCCGATGCGCAGGCTGATCTGCTCCTGCAATTCCTTCTGAGCGGCCTTCATGTCCTTCAGCATTCTGATGGCGCTCCCGTATCTTGCGAGCAGGACGTAGAGGTCATCGTCGGCGCTTTCGTCCACGATGTCCGGCGTCGGCTCGGGGAACGCCTTCTGTACGTCCCCGCCTGTGGTGAGCTGCGGTGGAGTGCCGGTGGTGACGAAACGCCAGAAGTCGGCTGCGGCTTCGTCTATTGCGCCCATATCCTCCACGTCGGCCTTGAACGGGATCTCCACCGGCTCGTCGTCTCCGATGGCCGCGTATACGTAGCCCCACGTCCATCCGGTGACGAGCGCGTAGAACTCGACTTGAGCGAGATAATAAGGTGGGATTCGGAGGTTGCCGTCCTCGTCATGCCAGTCCCCCGCTCGACGGTTGCTCGCCGTTTTGATTTCGAGGATTCCGAAACTTCCGTCCTCCCCCTGCAGGATGCCGTCAAGCGAAGCGCGAAGATACGGCTTCCCTCGGCTGATGAATTGCTTGTCGGTTCCGTCCGTGACGAGCATTTCCGGATGATTGGCGCGGAAACGCTTACGAAGCTCGTTCTCCAAGGCATTGCCTCGAATGACCGCCCACTTGTCCGAAATGTCCTCCGGTTCCACACGGCCTGTCTTCTCAAGCCACAAATCGTAAGGCGTTTTGAAAGCGTTAAGGCCGAGTATCGTGCTCATGTCAGACCCGCCCACGCCGGCCTTCCTGCTTTTCAGCCATGCGAGATGCCGTTCCGTTTTCTTGCACTGCTGGAACCGTTCGACCGTGTAGCGTTCCGTGTCCTTGAGTGGGATGCGTTTCATTTCATGCTCCCTGCTGGTTGCTTGGCTTGTTTATGTCTGCTTTGATGATGTCGGCGTCGAAATAATCGACCAGGAGATTGGCGATATCCAACGCGGACGTTCTGAGCTTGATGGTTTCCGCCAGGGACTCTGGCTTGATGGTGAAAACGCCACTCTTGCTATCGAAATTGAGCTTCATTTTGCGTCCTTCGAGTAATTAGCTTTAATATCCATCAATTCGCCGGTGAGCAGTTTCGTGGCGAAGCCGTAGACCACTTTGTCGTTGGCTTGGAATGCGGTGCGCTGCAAGGCGCTCACCGCGTCGAAGATGCCGACCAAGGCGTTTGCGATGATGATGCGCGGCTCTTCCGGCTTGGCTTCCGGCTTCTGTGCTTGGACTGTGGTGGTGGTCATGATGGGCTCCTTCTTTTCAGTGGTTTTGGTGGGGTTGGTGGTGCGGTAGCGGCCTGTCTCAGGGTCTTTGCTGATTCGTCCTTCTTTGGCGAGGGCGAGCACGTGGTTGGCTATTGTGCTTTTGCTCTTGTGGAGCGAGTCGGCGATTTTCTGGATGGTCGGCACGTGGCCATTCGCGCAGAAGTCGGCGAGGGTGTCGTAGACGGCCTCCCGCATTTCGGTATGCCGATTCGTGTTGGGGGCCTGCAATTTCGGCTTCTCCGGCTCCGGCGCGGATAGCGCCTGATAGTCGGCCAGCGTATCCTCATGCGGCTTCTCCGGCTTTGGTGGCAGGTCTTGTGTGACGAGTCCGGCCTTGCGCAGGGCGCGCATTTCGTCACGGCTTAATCCCGCTTCGCCGGACTCGTCGTAAATGCTTTTGAGCTCTCGAAGCTCGTCGGCGGCATATTCGTGTTTCAATGTGTTCCTTTCCTTAAGCGTTGAATCAGCGCGTGGTTGTCGTGGATGAATTTGTCCACGTCGATTCCTTGCTGTGTGAGGGTCGGCTTGCCGGTACCGGTGTCGAAGCGTGCCTTCCCGTCGCTTTTGACGAGTGGGCTGCTTTGGATTCGTGCCGCCGGGACGAACATGCCGTTTTTCATCTCGCCACCGTCCTTCGGTATTCGTGCGCCAGAGCCCACCGTTCCGCGATTTGACGCTGGTAGCGGACTTTTCGCCTGTCCTGATGGCCTTCCGGCGGTTCCACGCCGATTTTCACGTATGGCGGGCCTTTGCCGATGCTGCGCCAGTTGGCGAGGGTGCGTGGACTCATGCCGAGCATGGCGGCCAGTTCGGCTGGCGTGAGCAGGTCTGTCATGGCCTGCCGTCCCGAATGTCGACCATTGGGTCGATGTGGAGGCCGGTGAGCATTTCCGGGGTGTCGCTGTCGCCTCCGCGTTCGAGATGACGCTTGAGCGCCTTGTCGATGGCCTGGCATGCGGTTCTGGCGGCAAGCGCGGTGCATTCGCCGAGTCTGCTGCCAGGCAGGGCGACGCTGATCAGACTGCCGTCCAGCGGCATGTCAAGTGCGGCGATGAACATTGGGTCGGATTCCGGGTTGTCGGGGTCGATGTCGACGCAGAGCACCCATGTTGCCACCTGTGGTTTGTTTCCGTCCATTGTGTTTCCTTTGCTTGTTTGGCGTTGTGTGCCCCGTCCTGACGAGTGGATGGGGCTGAGTGGCTGGCATTGGAGTCGAACCGATGCCGTCCTTGGATTCCGAACGCCCCTTTGACTGTTGGAGCATGACCTGAACATGCTGGCGGCCGGTG
>ENA-OOXT01001927-OOXT01001927.1-human-gut-metagenome-genome-assembly--contig:-NODE-1927-length-12444-cov-2.258778_pt1 | contig 12444 bp, 10 predicted proteins | sample MGYA00241590_ERZ501349 | MGnify/ENA primary metagenome ERZ501349 (study PRJEB25962, sample SAMEA2042838) | human gut metagenome | biome: human gut; feature: human-associated habitat; material: faeces...
CATTAGAATAATCATATAAATAATTATCCATAACTTTTCTCTCTAAATATAACACAAAACATCTAACTGATTTAGAAGCAATAAAAGAAAAAAATCCTAGCAAAACTTTTGAGGAAATTGTTCGAGAAAATTATACTTTACCAATAGAAAATTTTAAAACTCCATTTGTTGCTAGATTCAGAGAAGCTTTTAAATTAGCATATACAAAAGAAAAAAAGTCAATAAAATATGCTTTCGACTTAGGTACAGAATTGCTATTTAATTATAATTTACATCCAGCAATAATAGCAGGATGTAGAAATTTAGATGAATTAGACATTTATCTTGACTATCTTGAAAACAGCGAAACTGAAAAATTCGATTGCTTTAAAATTGTATTTGAAATTCCGCCTGTACTAAAAAAATCCTAGGATTCATTTCCTAGGATTTTTTTCTTTATTTTTTCTTTTACTTTCTTCTTGATAATTTTTAAATAAATCTATTTGTTCATATTCACTTTTCCTAACTTCGCTTTCATTAATTACTTTGTTAGCTGTTATATTTATTCTTCTTATTAGTAAATTTTTATCTATTATTTTTTTATATAAATTTATTGCAGCCTCCATAATTATTTTCCCAGATGATGTTTTATAGTCTAAATTTATAGTGCCATGTGCAGGTTTTGGAATTTTTCTTCCATATCTGTCATTTGTAATTTCTTTAATATTTTCTTTATTTATTAATGGATTTGTAACATTTTCTACATCATACCCTATTGTCAATACTATTTGGTTTGTAACTAACTTCTTTTCTACTAAATCTAAAGCCAAAAGTTCTGCCATCTCTTTTATTATTAGCATTGTTTTTTCATAATTATATGGACAATGTAATACTTGCCCTGAACTTATACTATTAGTTGATGGTTTGTATTTTTTTATGCTTTCTATTGTACATGGTTCATACCCCCATGCATGATCTATTAAAAGTTCTGCATTTATTCCAAATAGTTTATATAATATTTCTTCATTTTCTATTGACTTCCTTGCCACATCTCCCATGGTAAAAATTCCATTTTTTTCTAGCCTTGTTTCATAGCCTTTGCCTACTCTCCAAAAATCTGTTAATGGTCTATGTGACCAAAGCGACTTTCTATATGTAATTTCATCAAGGCAAGCTATTCTTACTCCATTTTTATCTGGTTTTACATGTTTTGCAACAATATCCATTGCTATTTTACACAAATATAAATTTGTACCTATTCCCGCTGTTGCAGTTATTCCTGTTTTATTGTAAACTTCTTGAATTACTTTTGTTATTAATTGTTTTGCTTGCATTTTATATGTATTTAAATAATGTGTAATATCAATAAAAACTTCATCAATTGAATACACATATATATCTTCAGCCGAAAAAAAATTTAAATATATTTTATAAATATTAGTACTATATTTCATGTAATATGACATCCTAGGTGGTGCTGCTATATAATCTAATTCTAATGAAGGATTATTTTTTAATTCTATATAATTAAATGATTTTCCTGTAAATTTAAAATTGGGAGCTTTTCTTCTTCTTTCATTATTTATTTGATTAACTTTTTGTATTACTTCAAATAGCCTTGCTCTTCCTGGTATTCCATATGATTTCAATGCTGGGCTTACTGCTAAACATATTGTTTTTTCTGTTCTACTTTCATCTGCTACAACTAAATTGGTGGTAATAGGATTAAGCCCTCTTTCTTTACACTCTACTGATGCATAAAAACTTTTTAAATCAATTGCCGCATATACTTTTTTCACAGTCCACACCTCCTTAAGTTCTTTTATAATATATCATAAAAATTTATATTTGTAAACAGTTGTTCGCGATTTATTTAAAAATAAAATCAGTTATATTTCAAACTGATTGTTATATTATGATAATAATTTTTTTACAACATCACTAATTGTTTTTCCATCTGCTGAAGCACCAATTTTTTCTTTTGCTGTTTTCATTACAATTCCCATATCTTTCATTGATGTAGCACCTGATTCTTTTATTATATCTTTTACGATGTTTTCGATTTCTTCTATATCTAATTGTTTTGGTAAGTAACTTGTAAGTATTTCTAATTCTTTATTATTTTGATTAATTAAATCTTCTCTTCCACTTTTTTCATAATCTACAATTGAATCTTTTCTTTTTTTAGCTTCTTTTGCAATTATTTCAACTATTTGGTCATCTGAAACTTCTATTTGTTTGTCTTTTTCAACTTGTAGAATAGCAGCTCTAACCATTTGGATAACATTTTTTCTAATTACATTTTTCTCTTTCATAGAGTTTTTTAAATCGTCTAACAATTTTTCTTTTAACATACATTTACCTCCCTATTAAGCAAAAATGGATTGAAAAATTCTAATAACTTTCAATCCATCTCTTACTTTTTAAAATTTTCTTTTTCTTGCTGCCTCTGATTTTTTCTTTCTTTTTACACTTGGTTTTTCATAATGCTCTCTTTTTCTTACTTCTTGTAATACTCCGTTTCTAGCACATTGTCTTTTAAACCTTTTTAAGGCATCTTCTATATTTCCGTTATTAACTTTAACCTCTGACATTTTTGTTCCCCTCCCTTCAGTAGTTACACTCTTACGTGTGGGATTTTAACTGAAAATTATTATTTTTACGTTAATTATTATAACTGTATTGGGTAAATTTGTCAATATTTATATAAAATTTTCTAGAAAATACTTGTACTATTTATCAAAATCGAACAAATCGCCTAGTGGTTGTGCTTCATTTACTCTTTTTATAGCTTCTGCAAATAGTGGTGCAATAGATAAAACTTTGATTTTGTCTATTTGTTTTTCTGTGGTTAATGGCACTGTATTTGTAATTATCAATTCTTTTATTGGTGAGTTTTTAATTTTCTCTATTGCAGGTCCACATAAGACTCCATGAGTACATGCTGCGTATATTTCTTTTGCTCCGTGTTCTTGCAAGATTTTAGCTGCTTCTACCATAGTTCCGGCAGTGCTTACCTCGTCATCAAATATTAATGCTGTTTTTCCTTCTATGTCTCCTATAATGTTTGCTGCTACTGCTTTATCGTCATTGCCAGTTCTTCTTTTATCTATTAACGCCATAGGACATTTGAAATACATTGAGTATTTATATGCTTTTTTAGAGCTTCCTGCATCTGTTGCTACTACCACTTTGTTTTCAATTTCTTTTCCGTCAAAATATGCTTGTAATATGTGTTGCCCTGTTAATCTATCACATGGAATATTGAAATATGCTTGAATTGCCGGATTATGCAAATCGCAGGTGATCACTCTACTTGCTCCTGCTGCTTCTAGAAGTTCTGCAAATAATCTGGCTGTTACAGGTACTCTTGGTTGATCCTTTTTATCTGATCTTGAATATATAAAATATGGAAGTACTACGTTTATTCTGTGTGCTGATGCTCTTTTGGCAGCATCAATCATAATAAGTAATTCCATTATTCTTTCATTAACTGGCGGTTCTGTTGTTTGTATCAAATAAATATCTTGTTCTCTTACTGTTTCTTTGAATTGTATAAAGTTGTTGTCATTTGCAAATTTATAGCATTCAACTTTTCCCATTGGTAAATCCAATTCTTTACATACTTCTTTTGTAAACTCTTCTGCTGTAGGACATGCGAATATTTTAATATTTTTCATATTTAATTCATTCCTTCCTTTGAATACAAATTAGGTTGGAAAATAATTATAATTATTTTCCAACCTCTTATAGTATAGCTTCAATTAAGAAGCACTCTTCCAAGCTGTCACTTCTCCATTTTTCAAGCTCTTTTGTACATCAATTACTCTTTGGTTTTCTGAGCCTCTCCAATCCAATCTAGGATTGTGAAGTGCATCAACATATTGTCCATCTACAAGAACATCTAGATATTTTAACACCTCTTTGTCCTTTAGATAGTCATCAAATTTAAATCCTGACCAAGCCCATAAATTTTTATCTGGAAATTTCTCTTTAAAAGTTTTAGCTAGTTTTGTTGTTCCCTCTATATTATTTGGGTGCATTGGCTCTCCACCTAAAATTGATAATCCTTCTACATTTTCGTTTTGGCAAAGCTCCATTATTCTGTCAATAGTTGCATCTGTAAATTCTTTTCCACCATTGAAATCGTGTGTTTCTGGGTTAAAACAATTTTTACAATTAAACGCACAGCCTTGCATAAATATAGATACCCTTACTCCTGGTCCATCTGCTATATCCATTTTTCTGATTTTATTATATTTCATAGTTAATAAATCCTTCTTTCTAATCTACTCGTCGTCTTTGTTATCAATATGGAGAACCCTCTCCTTAATCTCTTGTGTTCTTCCCTTATTCCAGAATTGGCTTCCAATATATCCGCAAGTTCTTCTTGCTACATTTAATGTGTTATGATCTCTATTTCCACAATTTGGACAATACCATTCTAAGTTTTCGTCTATTAAAATTTCTCCATCAAATCCACATTTTTGGCAATAATCTGATTTTGTGTTCAATTCTGCATACATAATATTATCATAAATAAAGTTAATTATTTGTAATACAACTTCTAAGTTGTCTTGTAAGTTAGGTGTTTCTACATAAGATATAGCTCCACCTGGGCTTAGTTTTTGGAATTTACTCTCTAGTTTTAATTTAGAGAAAGCATCTATATCTTCAAATACTGGTACATGGTATGAATTTGTGATATAGTTTCTATCTGTAATTCCTTCAACTGTTCCAAATCTTTTCTTTAGGCATTTTGCAAATTTATATGTTGTAGACTCAATTGGAGTTCCATAAACACTGTAATCTATCTTCTCTGCTTCTTTCCATTCTTTGCATTTGTCATTTAATTTTTGCATTACTTTTATTGCAAATTCTTCTCCTTCACCATTATCAGTATGGCTATGTCCTGTCATGTATTTTACACATTCATATAATCCTGCATATCCTAATGATATTGTTGAATAACCATCATGTAATAATTTGTGAATACTTTCACCTTTTTCAAGTCTTGCTAAAGCTCCATGTTGCCATAATATTGGTGCAACATCACTTGTAACTTTACTTAATCTCTCATGTCTAATTTGTAGTGCTTTATGGCATAATTCTAATCTTTCGTCAAATATTTTCCAGAATTTTTCTTCATCTTGTTTTGATGATAATGCAACATCAACTAAATTGATAGTTACAACACCTTGATTAAATCTTCCATAGTATTTTGGTTTATTTGTTTCTGGGTCTACATATGGTGTTAAGAATGATCTACATCCCATACATGGGTAGCAGTTTCCGTTTCCATTTTTATCTATTTTAAGTTCCTTCATTTTCTTTTCAGAAATATAGTCTGGAACTAATCTTTTAGCTGTACATTTGGCAGCTAGTTCTGTTAAATACCAATATTTGCTATCTTTATGTATGTTGTCTTCTTCTAATACATAAAGAAGTTTAGGGAATGCTGGTGTAATATATACACCTTTTTCATTTTTAAATCCTTCTATTCTTTGTTTTAAGAATTCTTCAATTATCATTGCTAATTCTTTTTTGTATTCATCAGTTTCTCCTAAATACATACAAACTGATAAGAATGGTGCTTGTCCATTTGTATTTGTCATTGAATTTACTTGATAATTGAAAGTTTGAACACCGTCAGATACCTCTTTTTTAGTATCTTGTTCAGCATATTCTTTACATTGTGCTTCGCTTAAGCCTCTTTTTTTGTATTTTTTATAATATCTATCATAACTGCTTTTTACAAATGGTGCTAAGTGTGTTAATGATACTGTTGCTCCACCATAAGTAGATGATGTAACACCTAATATAATTTGTGTAGCAATTGTCATAGCTGTTAAAAATCTATGTGGTTTTTCAATCATAACACCATTCATTATTGTTCCATTTTGTAGCATATCTTCTAAGTTTATTAATTCACAGTTAGTTAATGCATTTTGTGCAAAGTAATCTGCATCATGGAAGTGGATAATTCCTTCGTCGTGAGCTTTCACTACATCCTCTGGTAGTAAAAATCTTCTAGTAATATCTGTACTAGTAATTCCTGCTAAGTAGTCTCTTTGAGTTGTAACAACTCTTGCATTTTTATTTGAATTTTCATTGTTCCAATAATCACTTTCACCATCAATTAATTCCTTAATTGATTGATCTGTCGTGTTTGCTTTTCTTACTAATTCTCTGGTATAACGATATGTAATATATTTTTTAGCTAGTAGATATTTTCCAAAAGACATCAATTGCTCTTCTATAATATCTTGAATATCTTCTACCAAAATTCTTTTTTTATCTAAATCTTCAACATAATCAATTATTTGATTTATTTCCTCTTTAGTTGCTCTTTCTCTTGGTCTCACTTCTCTGTTAGCTTTTTCAATTGCTACTCTGATTTTTGATTGATCAAAATCTACTAATTTCCCATCTCTTTTCACTACTTGCATTTTTATTTCCCCCTATATGTATCTTATAGCTTATAATAGTTTAGATATTTTTATAATCTCTAAACAATATCTTTTCTTTTGTTTGACATTATCTTATATCACTCAAAAGATAATGTCAAGCAGTTACAGTTTATGTAACCGTTCTGTGTTTTGCTTGATATATATGGTGTTATGCGTTTTTGTCAATTAGTCTTATTTGTGTCTTTCAGTCAATTTGTTTGTAATTTTTTGTCTGTTTTACACGTTTTTATTTTTTATAGCAATTATTATTACAATTTTATTACATTTGTTTAAAAATCGCTTATTTCTAAACATTTTTAGCATTTTATAAATTGTATTCGCATTGATTTTGCTTGATATTTCAGCAAATTTCGCCTCAATCCTTTCAAAAAAATGGTAAAAATGTTTTTGTTTTATTTTTTAAAGTTTTTTAAAAATGATTTTTTGAATATTTTTGATTTTTGGTTTCATTGTTAGATGCATATTTTCATATTTTCCATATTTATTAATGCTTTTATATATTTTTCTATTATAATTTCATTCTAAAAAAACTCGTTTTTTAAAAAACGAGTTTTTTGATTTTTTTATTTTTTAATATTATTTTTTATTACGTTTTAAATGTATTTTGTGTCGTTGTCTTTTTGTTGTAGTTATTTTTCTAGTTTTTTTATGTTAGATAAGAATATAATGTCTTCTATCATATCTAATATTGAATAAATTAGAATTACAATTCCTATTGTCACAACTATGGCATTTGATACAAATATTGTATATAGCCCACATACTATCATTACAATAGAAATTAATAAACTGCATATCCAAGTTGGTGATTCTACTAGTTTTAATTTAAACGATAAGCTTAATCTTATTATTCCTGTGTAAACTATCCAAATTCCTATTAAAACTCTGAATATTGTTTCAATTTGGCTTTTGTAAGCTATTGTTATAATTCCAAGGATGATAGCTATAATTCCATATGCTATGTCATAATTGTAAAAGTTATATTTTCCTCTTGTTAGGCAATAATCTACTAATTTGTATAGTCCTACTATAATGAAAAGTATTCCTACAATCAACGATACTACCTTTGTGCTTCCCTCTGGGTTTGTAATTAAAAGTACTCCAAGAATTGCAAATACTAATGATGTTAACAAAGATGTCCATCCTGTTCTTTTAAATATTTTTTCAAGATATTCCATATTTGTTGCTCCTTTCATTTTTATTTATATTATTATATTTATCATTAAATTTAATATTTTTCAAGACTAATTATTAGTTTTTTTCTCATTTTGTTTTAATGGATCTGTAATTAAAATGAATTTAACATTTCCATTCATTTCTTCATCCATTTCTGCGAAATTCATATATTCTTTTGATAATTTTTCTAGTGCATCAATTCTACTTGTAAGGTTATGAATGTCTCCATTTACTGTAGAATATAGCTTGTTAATTGCTTTTGTGTTAAACTCTTTTATTCCTTCTGATAGTTCTTTTGCACCCTCAGCAATATCACCTGATTTTTCAGTTAATTGTTTACTTGCTGAATATAATTCTTTTACACTTGCATTAAGAGTGTTTGTTCCGGCATTTAATTTATTTGCACCTGTTTTTAATGTACTTATTCCTTCAATTAATGCTGCTGATTTTGTTGATAATTCACTTGTTCCTGCAACTAATTCATCTGATTTTGTATTCATTGCATCTAAGCCTCTAGCTAATGCTGTTAAGTTTTTATCTAAAGAATTTGCTCCTACTTTTAATCCAGGCTCTTCTTTAGTTCCTTTTCCGTCTAGTCCTTCTTTAATAGATGCCACAGTTGTTTGAGCTGTACCTACTGATTTTAGTAATTCTATTGATTGTTCATTTGCTGATATATTTTGTTCTAATAATGCAATAGTTTGTTTATTCATTTCTATTTGTTGTGTTAATGTTGCTTTTAATTGTTCATCTGTTGCACTGTTTTTTTGAGCTGTTAATGCAGTTTGCATAGTTTCTAAGTTTGCTTTTAATTTTTTATCTGCGTCTACAAGTTTTGTTAACTCTGCTGTTTTGGTTTTTACATCAACAGTTGATAATCTGGCATTCATTGCATCTATCGCCTTACTTGTATTTATAATTCCTATGTTTATTGATGTCGCTCCAGCTGCTAATGCTTGGCTTGATTCTGCCATATATTCTACTTTTTCTTTTAAAGTTTTTGCACCATCTGATAATTTGCTTACTCCTGGAATTAAAGCACTTGATTTTGTTGCTAATGAATTTACACCATCAGCCACTTTGCTTGCTCCTTCTCTTGTGTCTTGTGTTCCTTGTGTTAATTCATTCATATAGTCTGTAAATTCTTGAGATTTTTCTGCATATTGACTTGTTCCTTCTTGTAATGTATTTGCTCCTTTTTCAAGCTTTTCACTAGCTGATTTCATATCATTCATTGATGAATACAACTCATTTAGTTTATCTGCTATTTTTGATTCATTTTCTTCTAATACTCTTGGTGTTATATATGTAATCATATTCTCTAGTTCAAATTTTTCTGTTTCCATTGATATTTCTACTTTGTTTGGTATATCAATTTCATTTGTTTTTAAGCTTTCTTTTAATCCTGGGAATGCGACTCCAAGTAGTATAGTTTTTTCTCCTTTTTCAACTACTTTTCCTTGAGATAATTTAATATTTTTGTTTGTTTTAGTATCAAGTGTTGTTCCTGTTATTACTATAAATGGTGTGTACATTTTTTCAGTTGTTCCATTTATATTTACATTGTGAGTTTCATTGTTTTTGTATGTTATTGTAATTTTCACTTTTCCTTTTTTGCCAACTATTTCTTCTGCTGACATTTCTTTTCCGTCCAATTCATATTTAATAGATGTTTCAATCGGTAATTTCTTTTCTGTTTTTCCTTGATAATATATATCTTTTTCATCAGCATTCCATATTATTTTGTTTTCTTTTTTCTCAAATGTTTCGTTTCCACCTACGTTTGTTATGTCTAATAAGTTTGATATGTCATCTATTGTTTTTAATAATTCATCATTTTTTATATGTTCATTTACTATTGTTTCATATTGTGTTCCACTATTGTTAAGTTTTGAATATACTGTTTCTTCTTTTGTTACAGCAAATACTGGAGTTGCATAACCTAGCATTGTACATAATAATATGCTTCCAATTATTTTTTTACTCTTCATTTTTTATCCTCTCCTTTTTTATTTTAGAATATTAATTGCTTAATCTACGCATATTGGCAGTTGTTTTGCAAATTATTTTATCAAATACAATTAAGAATGCTGGTAAAACTGTCAATACAGTAACCATACTAATGATTGCGCCTCTTGCCATTAAGCTACATAAAGAACCAATCATTTCAATTTTTGAATACATACCAACTCCAAATGTTGCTCCAAAGAAACATAATGCACTAACAATTATTGATTGAATTGATGTTCCTAAAGCTTCATCTATAGCTTGATGTTTGTCTTTTCCTTCTATTCTTGCTGTTTTATATTTTGTTGTAATTAAAATTGCATAATCTATTGTTGCACCTAATTGAATTGTACCAATTACTATTGACGCTATAAATGGTATTACTGTTCCTGTATATGCAGGTATTCCCATATTGATAAATATTGCAAATTCTATTGCAGCAATTAATATTATTGGCAAACTTACTGATTTTAGAACAAATACCATTATTACAAGTATAATTGCAATTGAAACTGTATTTACACTGTTGAAATCATGGTCACTTATTTCAACCAAGTCTTTCATTAATGGTCCTTCTCCAGCAAGTATTGCTGTATCGTCATATTCTTTTATTATTTTATTTACTTCTTCTATTTGGCTATTTAATTCATTTGTTGCAATTTCATATTTTGAATTTATAATTACCATTTGATATTTATCACTTTCAAATATTGATGTTATATCTTCTGGTAGCATTTCTTTTGGTATATTTACTTCTTTTGAAATTTTAGAATAACTTAATGTCCATTCAATTCCATCTAAGCTTTCTATTTTATCTAACATTTCATTTAATTTATAGTCCGGCATATTTTTATCTACTAGTAATAATTCTGTTGAAACCATATCAAATTTATCTTTTAATTCATTGTTTGCTTGTATACTATTTAAAGTATCTGGTAAAGATTTGCTTAGGTTATAGTAATTTTCTGTATGTGTATATCCATATACTGCAAATGGTAAAATTACTATAAATGCAACTAAAATTGCTTTGTAATGTTTTAAATTGAAGTTTTTAACTTTTTCAAATCTTGGTAATATTTCTTTGTGTTTTGTTTTTTCTACCCATTTATCAAATACAAGTAACATTGCTGGTAATGTTGTAACTGCTGTTATTACACCAATTAAAACACCTTTTGCCATTACTAAACCAATATCTTTTCCTAATGTTAAGTTCATACTACATAATGCTAAGAATCCAGCTATTGTTGTTAATGAACTTCCTAGTACTGATACTAATGTTTTTGCTATTGCAGTTGCCATTGCTTCATCATTATTTGAAACTTTTTCTTTTTCTGCTTTATAACTGTGGTATAAGAATATTGCAAAATCCATTGTTACACCAAGTTGCAATACAGCACTTATTGCTTTTGTTATATAAGATATTTCTCCTAAGAAAATATTTGAACCCATATTATATAAGATTGCAATTCCTATACTTGCTAAAAGAAATACTGGTGCTAAATATGAATCTAATGCAAATTGTAAAACTAACATACATAAGATTACAGCTATAACTACATATATTGCAATTTCTGAATTAGCAATATTTTTTGTATCTAGTACTAAAGCAGACATTCCACTTATTTTACATTGTTTATCAGCAATTTTTCTTAGTTGCTCTATTGATTCTAATGTTTTATCTGAAGAAATTCCTTCTTTAAAAGTTACTAAAATTGCTGTGTCTCCATCTTTATATGCTATATCTTTAATTTCGTCTGGTAGCATTTCTTCTGGAATATTTGAACCAAGTAAATCTGCCACACTTGCTACTTTTTCTACATTATCTAATTCTTTTATTTTATTTTCCAATTTGACAATATCTTTAGTTTCCATATTGTCAATAATAATTACAGAAAATCCTCCCATATTAAAATCTTCTGTTAAGACATTTTCTCCTTGAATTGTTTCTATGTCATCTGGCAAATATACCAAGATATCATAATTAACTCTTGTTGCTTTCATTCCTATTAATGATGGAATTAATAGCAATAAGGCAATGACTAAAATCACTTTACTGTATTTGCATATAAATTTTGCTACTTTATGCATTTTTCTTCCTCCTTTTGATTTTTTCCGCAATTATTAAGGACCGCCCTAAATATTCTATTTCTAAAACATTTAAAGACCGTCCTTTATTTACTTTTTTCTTTTGTAATTATTTTGTTTGAGCTAAGAAATATATACTTTCACATATGTCTACAGCTTCAACTATCACTATCATAATTCCTATGAATCTTGTTAATGTTAACATAGCTTCAAATGGATTTACAATAATTAAAATTCCTAATATGCACATCAATATTGATGATACTAATAGCCATCCCCATTTTTCAGCAAGGGCTGATTTTAAGTTTATTGCTAATTGGAATTTCATAATACTTCTTATAAAAATCCATGTTCCTGCCATTATTGGAAGCATTGATGCAAATAATGGTTGATTAAATAAAATAATCAATCCTGACATTACTAATAAAATTCCCATTATTAATTCTGTACTAAATGCTCTTACTTCTGGTTCTTCAATTATGTAAGATATGATGTTTACAATTCCATCAACAAAAAATACTACTCCAAATAGAGTTACTGCTGTTGAGATTGCCAAACCTGGCTTTGCAATTAAAAATATTGCTACTATAATCAATAATATTGATATTATAATTGATTCTTTTTCATACTTTCTTAAAAATTCTAACATTTCCAATCTCTCCCTTCATTGGTAATTATAGTATATTATTATGAACTCTTTATGAACTTTTATATTTTTTTACAATCT
>ENA-OOXT01001929-OOXT01001929.1-human-gut-metagenome-genome-assembly--contig:-NODE-1929-length-12427-cov-2.536777_pt1 | contig 12427 bp, 6 predicted proteins | sample MGYA00241590_ERZ501349 | MGnify/ENA primary metagenome ERZ501349 (study PRJEB25962, sample SAMEA2042838) | human gut metagenome | biome: human gut; feature: human-associated habitat; material: faeces...
CATAACAATACGGACAATCCGCATTGCCATCTGGTCTATAACCGTATCGGATATGACGGAAAAGTAATCTCTTCACAGAACGACTTTAAGCGTAATGAAATTGCTACAAAGAGACTTAAAGACAAGTACGGATTGACCTACGCAGAGGATAAAGGTAAGACCAATGTGAAGAAACTTCGTCCTGTAGAGCGTGTGAAATATGAGATTCACAATGCGGTCAAACAGGCTCTAAAATATTCCAAAACATGGAATGAGTTCAATGACAATTTAGTCGGACATGGTGTCAAGCTGGAGTTTGTGAAAAGAAGCCGTGAGATAAAGTCTTTGAATGATATTCAAGGCATACGCTTTACCAAAGACGGACTGACATTCAAGGCTTCGCAAATCAGCAGGGATTTCAGTTTTGCCAAATTAAATGCCCGTCTAAGTTGGAATAAGCCGGAAACAGAACAAGAGCCTAAAAAACCGAAACAAGAGTCAATAATATCGCAGGAACAACTGCAATATTCACAAGACAACGGTTTGATTGAAGGCGGACTGGGATTGTTTATGCCATCAGGCAATAGCCAACAAGACGAACAGATTCCGTATGACGAGTTACTCCGCAGACGGAAGAAAAAGAAACGCAAGAATAGTTTCGGGTTATAATTCGACACATAATTATTAATCAAAGGTATAACATTAAAAATCAATAGTATGAAACAAGAAGAACTTATTGAAAGCATCTATGGGTGCTTGGATAGAATCGAGAATAAGGTAAACGGATTATCCATATCCCAATCGGAGAATGGAAATTCCGAAGTAAATAATAGTGTAAATGAATTTTCATTACAGGAGTTAAAACAAGATTTGAACGCCGTTAAAACAGAGTTTAAACGCACTTCAGAAGGACTTGCCTCTATTAAGTGCGATACTGCAAATCTCTTAAATCGAGCTTCTACTCCGGATAAGTTTGTGGAAACCTTGTCCGCATTAAGGAACGAATATCGGCAAAACCGGAAACAGCAGACCGATTCTTCCGATAAAATAATGGAGATGATGTCGGATATTAAAGCAATACAAACGCAGGAAACGGAAGAGCTGAAATCCTTGCTAAGAGCTACAGATGAAAATATCAAAGGAGGAATTTACAATGAGAGCCACCACAGTTTCAGTATTGAATCGCCTTTCATATTCTGGGGTTTTAGCGGAATGTTTGCAGCGATTGTCGTTTTGGCTGTCGCACTCTATTTTGTTCGACAACCGAACTATGAGCGTATCGACAATGATTTGAAGTATCGCTACATCAAAATGAAAGGCGAAGCCTCACCAAAACTGATTGAAAACTTGGAAAACATCTTTGAACTTAACAGGGATAACAACAAGATTCGCCAAATGCGTAAAGATGTGAAAGCCTACGAAGAAGCAGTACGCAAGCGAGCTGCCCTTGCCGAACAAGCCCGACTAAAAGAACAGGCGGCAAAAGAGCAGGAAAACAAGGCAACGTCCATCAAGGGCAAGCCCATTCAATCGGACAAACTTAAAAAGTGAGCGTATGGCAAGTATCAAAGTAAAATTCAGACCATCCACTACCGCAGGTAAGGAGGGTACAATCTATTATCAAATTATTCAGAATCGAGTAATCCGTCAATTAAAGACGGATTTCCGACTTTTTACGCACGAGTGGAACAATAAAAACAATTCTATCATAATCGGTTCTGATAATCGATACGATTTTCTGCAGTCGATTCAGGAGCGAATAAACTGGGACGTTAAGCGACTACAATCAATCATAGGCAGATTTGAAAATATGCATGTTATATATACAGCTGATGATATAATTTCAACTTTCAATAAGGCGGTAAACGAACAGTCATTATTCAACTTTATGCAAGGCACGATAGCCCACCTCAAGCAGATGGGAAAGATACGCACGGCTGAGAACTATTCCTATGCCTTAAAAAGTTTTATGCAATTCAGACAGTGCAAGGATGTGGCCTTATCGGAAATAGATTCTGATTTAATGCAGCTTTATGAAGCCTATCTCCATGGCAAAGGGGCGGTACGTAATAGCAGTTCGTTTTATATGCGAATTTTCCGGGCCGTATATAACCGAGCATTGGAAAAAGGATTGATTAATCAGTGTAATCCTTTCAGGCATGTCTATACGGGAGTGGACAAGACTGTCAAGCGTGCAGTTCCCTTATCTGCCATCAAGCGTATAAAGAACATGAATCTATCCTTACAGCCCAATCTGGAATTTGCAAGGGACATGTTCCTGTTCAGTTTCTATACACGAGGAATGGCATTTGTAGATATGGCATATCTGAAAAAGAGTGATCTCCAAAACGGCAGTTTGTCATATCGTCGACGTAAAACAGGGCAATTGTTGGTTATCAAATGGGAAAGGTGTATGCAGGAAATCATAAATAAGTATTCCACAGACAGTAGCAGTTCCTATCTTTTGCCCATTCTGAAATATCCGTACCTCGATAGTCATAAGTGCTACAGGAATATCTTGTCCGGCATAAACCGCCATTTGAAAGAGATTGCAAAACTGGTAAATATATCTACGCCATTAAGCATGTATTGCGCCCGGCATTCTTGGGCAAGCGCAGCCAAGTACAAGAATATACCGCTTTCTGTTATCAGTGAGGGGATGGGACATGATTCTGAAAGTACCACCCAAATTTATCTGGCATCATTGGATAACACTCTGGTGGACAATGCCAATGCACAGATATTGAAAAGTCTGTAAGAGCAAAAATGTTTAGCAAAAATGTATCTTTCTTGGAAAGAGGGACTTACTCTGATGCAAATTTACGCATTTTATTGAAAATTCAGCGCATTGTACTATCTATAAATTTATTGGAATATTAAAAACTATATCGTTGTTTATCTCAATAAGATAGAATACTTCTATAAATCAGCCTTTTAGATTTAGTCCTCCCTCTTTCCAAGAAAGACATCGGGACTTTCTCATTCCCTTTATGTAATTGAAGATGATTGAGAAAACAACCGATAACATAGACATACAGGAAACCAATCTAATTGCACTTTCGCCCGATTTGCTGAATACATTGCTCAAAGACCATACAACGAGCCAAAACGGTATTCAGCACAATATATTTTGGGCAACCTCGGATTATGAGCATTTGGGTATCGGTTACGAGTATCAATCACCTATTTTGCCTGAACTGATAACAGGGAATAACGGCAATGTGGTCATGCCTCGTGTATTGAAGCATAAGGTAACACAGACCATGCGTTCCCATGAAATGGCCGAAGTGTTTACCCCTTCGTGGATATGCAATGCACAAAACAATCTGATAGACGAGGCTTGGTTTGGCAGAAAGGATGTATTCAACAAGGAGATAACCGTAGCCGATGGTACAAACACTTGGCAGGTCAATGAGGAAAAAATTACTTTTCCTGAGGGCAAGACTTGGAAGGACTATGTGCGTGAGAACCGTATGGAAATCACTTGTGGCGAGGCTCCCTACCTCGTGAGTCGTTACGATACCACTACAGGGGAGTTTATTCCGGTGGAGAGGCGTATTGGATTGCTTGACCGTAAGCTGCGTATTATCAGCGAGAACGCTACTACTTCTGGTGAGTGGCTGAAAGCCGTACAGGATGCCTACAAGAGTATCTATGCCTACGAATGGCAAGGTGACAATCTTCTGCTTGCCCGTGAATCCCTTCTTTTCTCTTTTATTGAGTATTACCGCAACAAGTTCGGGAAAAACCCTCTATTGAAATCCGTTAACTACATCGCTTACATCATTTCGTGGAACGTATGGCAGATGGACGGATTAAAAGGTGTCATTCCAAATAGTTGCGGAGAACGTAGGGAAGTTGTAGCCGACCTGTTCGGGACTAACGAAGTGGTCACCCAATGTGAAGGATGTCTGAAAGATGACATCCGCAGGCACAATGGGGTCTATTGCCAAATCAAGGACTGGCATGCCACCGACAAGGCAACAGGCAAAAAGGGAAAACGAATCCGATTTATAGACCTAATAAAATAGTGCGGTATGAAATTCACATCTTCACTAAAGTTAAAACTGATATATGTGTTCCGCATCAACGATGCTGCGCACAGTGGATGTCTGAAAGTGGGAGAAGCCACTTGTGATAATGACAATGTTTTCGGTCTTGCTCCCAACAGCAAAGCCCTCAACGAGTCTGCCAAGAAACGTATCAACCAATATACGCAAACGGCAGGTATCGCATACGACCTCTTATATACGGAACTTACGATATACAACAGCAAGTATGGTTTGTGTTCTTTCAATGACAAGGAAGTGCATAGCGTGCTGGAGCGTTCAGGTATTAGGAAAAAGATATTTGATACCGAGAACAAAGCCAACGAGTGGTTTATTACCGACCTTGAAACAATTAAACGGGCGATAATAGCCGTAAAAGAGGGGCGTGAATCATTATCTTCTGCTGAGGTTTCACACGACAAAAGTCCTATTGTATTCCGACCGGAACAGCGTGAAGCCATAGAAAAGACTAAAAAGCAGTTTAAGAAAGGAAACCAAATGCTGTGGAACGCCAAGATGCGTTTCGGTAAAACGCTGTCTGCATTACAGGTAGTGAAAGATATGATTTTCAGCCGAACCTTGATTCTTACCCACCGCCCAGTAGTTGATAGCGGTTGGTTTGAGGACTTTGGCAAGATATTCTATGATAGGCGGGATTTTGCATACGGCTCAAAGAATAACGGTGACAGCCATATTTCGCTGGAAACAAGAGCTAAACAAGGACAATGCAAATATGTTTACTTTGCTTCCATGCAAGACTTGCGTGGTTCTGAACTTGTAGGCGGCAACTTTGATAAGAACAATGAAGTGTTTGCCACCGCTTGGGACTGTATCATTGTGGACGAGGCGCACGAAGGTACACAGACGGAATTGGGCAAGGCTGTAATGCAGGAACTTACGAAGGATCAAACCAAGATTCTGCGTCTTTCCGGCACTCCTTTCAATTTGTTGGACGATTTCAAGGAGGATGAGATATACACTTGGGACTATGTGATGGAGCAGCGAGCCAAAGCGTCTTGGGATGAACTGCATTTTGGAGACCCTAATCCATACGCCTCACTGCCTACCATGAACATTTACACCTATGACCTCGGACGATTGCTCAATGAGTTTGTTGATGAAGATGTGGCATTCAACTTCCGTGAGTTCTTCCGTGTAAATAATAGTGGAACTTTCGTTCATGACAAGGATGTAAGTGCTTTCTTGAATCTTATAACCAAAGAGGACAAGGAGAGTTGCTATCCGTTTGCGAATGAGGAATACCGCAACATCTTCCGTCATACCCTGTGGATGCTGCCGGGAGTGAAGGAGGCACGGGCAATGAGTGCCATGTTGCAGACACATCCAGTATTCCAACATTTCAAGGTGGTGAATGTTGCCGGCAATGGAGACGAGGATGAAGAAAGCAAGGATGCACTTGTGGCGGTAGAAGAAGCCATTGGCAAAGACCCTGACGCCACTCGTACCATAACCTTGTCTTGTGGCAGACTGACAACGGGTGTCAGTGTTAAGGCTTGGACTGCAGTGTTTATGTTGTCTGGTTCATATAACACAGCTGCCTCCAGTTATATGCAGACCATTTTCCGTGTACAGACTCCTGCCACTATCAACGGAAGAGTAAAAGAGCAATGCTATGTCTTTGATTTTGCTCCAGACAGGACATTGAAGGTGATAGCCGAAACAGCCAAGATTTCATCCAAGGCAGGAAAGACCAGCGGCAATGACCGTAAGATTATGGGCGAGTTCCTGAACTTCTGCCCGATAATATCCATCGAGGGTTCCAAGATGAACCAGTTTGATGTGCCGAAGATGCTAGAACAGCTCAAAAAGGTTTATGTGGAACGGGTTGTACGTAATGGTTTTGAAGACAGAAGTCTGTATAATGACGAGTTGATGAAACTTAATGATTTGGAATTGCAGGAGTTCGATGACCTCAAAAAGATTATCGGTCAGACTAAAGCCATGCCCAAGACGAATCAAGTGGACATTAACAATCAGGGGCTGACTGATGAGCAATACGAGGAACTTGAAAGTCTTGAAAAGAAATCCAAGAAGAAAGGCAAGGACAAACAGCCTTTGACAGAGGAAGAGAAGCAACGTCTTGAAGAACTGAAAAAGAAAAAGAACAATCGGGAAGCTGCCATTTCCATTCTTCGGGGTATCTCTATCCGTATGCCTTTGCTGATTTATGGAGCGGAGCTGAAAGACGAATCTCAAGAAATCACCATTGACAACTTCGCTTCACTCATCGACCCTCAATCGTGGGAAGAGTTTATGCCTAAGGGTGTTACCAAGCAGAAATTCAACAGCATCAAAAAATACTACGATCCGGAGATATTCTGTGCCGCCGGAAAGCGTATCCGTGCTATGGCTCGTGCTGCCGACAAACTCAGTGTGGAGGAACGCATTGAGCGCATAACGGATATTTTTAGCACATTCCGTAATCCGGACAAGGAAACGGTGCTTACTCCTTGGCGTGTGGTAAACATGCACCTTGGCGACTGCTTGGGTGGATACAACTTCTTTGAAAAGGGGTATGAAACTACACTGCACGAACCTCGTTTCATCGACAAGGGCGAAGTGACCGCCAATGTATTTGCCGAAGATTCTCGTATTCTTGAAATCAACTCAAAGTCGGGGTTATATCCTCTCTATATGGCATACAGCATCTACCGCACACGTGTCAAAAACTCGCTGTTTTCGGTGTCAAGCATTGAAGACGAACAGCGGATATGGGACAAGATAGTCGCAGAAAACATCTTTGTCATCTGCAAAACTCCGATGGCAAAGAGTATCACCAAGCGAACCCTCATCGGTTTTCGTAAAGCAAAGGCAAACACCAGATACTTTGAGGACTTAATCAATCAAATCAAAAACAAGCCTGAACACTTTATCAAGCAGATTGATAAATTCGTTTCAGAAAGAACAGGGATAAAGAATATGAAATTCAATGCAATAGTAGGGAATCCTCCGTATCAAGAGGTTGTTGCCCAAAAGGAAACAACCAACGGACAAAAACGTAGTTCAAGTATATTCCAACATTTTCAAACAATAAGCGACCGATTGGGTAGATATACTTCACTAATCTATCCTGGTGCAAGATGGATTCATCGCTCAGGGAAAGGGCTTGAACAATTTGGCCTTTCGCAAATCAACGATCCTCATTTGTACTTTTTGAAATTCTTTCCAGATTCAACGGATGTGTTCAAAGAAGTAGGTATTGCAGATGGCTTGTCTATTGTTATGAAAGATATATATAAAGAAAGTAGTGGCTTTAAATATATCTATTCTAAAAATGGGAAAGAAATAGCAGTTGATGCTGATAATCCTAAAGAAGATTTATTTCCATTAAATCCTCTTGATAATGAAATCGTTTCTTGTTTAGATGCCATTATTAGTAAATACAAAAGTTTACACGAGTCAGTCTTGTCTCAGAAACTATTTTCTATAGAAAGCGACTTCGTAGAACGACACCCCACACTTGTAAGAGAGTACAGTGAAGGAGACTATTTCAATTATGAATCAGAAATAAAGTTATTTACCAATGATAAAGCAGGTAAAAGCGGTAGAGCTAAATGGTATATCGCAAACAAAGGTGTTATTACAACGGGACTTGAATATTTGAACAGATGGAAAGTGATAGTTTCAAGTGCCAATGCCGGGGGACAAAAGCGTAGCAATCAAATCGCCATCGTAGATAACCATAGTGCATTTGGGCGATCTCGCGTGGCATTGAAAACTTTCGCCACAGAACAAGAAGCCAAGAACTTCTTCAAATATGCTACAAGTGAAATTATTCGCTTCGCCTTTTTGCTTACAGACGAATCCTTGACCTCTTTGGCAAAGAAAGTGCCAGATTTATTGGACTATTCCGATGCCAATGGCATTATTGATTATTGTGGCGATGTGAATGCCCAACTTTATAAGGAGTTCGGTATTGATAATCGGAATCAACAATATATAAAAGAAGTACTTGCCTCAAAACCACTTTAATTGGGGAGTATTGCGTCTTGACTCATTCTATACCCCCCTTAGTTAAATGGGCGGAAACTTATAAACTTGTTTCCGCCCAAGGTTTTTGATGTACTAATCTATAAAAGTCAATTCACCTTGCAGGTTGATATTACGAATATCTATGTCCACCCCAGCCAAGGCTCTCCTAATATTTTCATCTGCTATAGACTTGGGGACTGCCAATGCCAGAAATTGCCTAGCCCTCGAACAAGCTACATATATCATTCGCTGACTTTCAGTCATGACTTTAACTGCACTGCGTGGAAAATCATTCAGCGAAACACTTTGTCCCCTGCTATCAGACGACAGGAACAGAAGTACTGCATCCAAAGTTGCTCCCTTTGCAGCATGTATCGTATCTATACTTTTATGGTATTCACTGCCCTTATTATTTGATTGGTGATATTGCTCTACAGGCGCATCTGCCATCTCCTTCATCTTATATCCCGTTTGCCTTTGATATGGAACAAAAACAGGTCTCTCTTCAAGTTCCCAATAATCCTTTAATAATGTACAGGTCTGTTCTGACCAGTCTTTGAAACTCAATGAAAATGCAGGTATTTGTTTTAGAAAACTAAATATCCTTGTATTCCAGTCCACATTACGTTCAATTTCTTGCACGAACTTACGCCTTGCTTCAGGGTTATTACCAGCCAAAAGTTCAGCTAATACAAGTCTTATTTTCCTAAAAGCATAGTCCATATCTCCCGAATCGAATGCGAAGGCGGCATCTATTATCAAATAAGGCAGATGTTGTTCTGCTTTCCAGTACTTGAAATCGACATCCTTAACACCGGCTAATTTCTTACACTTATTTACTCCACGTGCTAATATAATTCTACTTGGCAAATCATTATTTTCACAAACTTGGTGGAAATTCCGAATAATATCCCTAACATTCCCGTCATCATACTTATATACTACGATGGGAATTTCTTTATCCTCCACACCATGTGAAGTAATAGCCGGCACATCGCTTGATTTCAGTTTACTATACAAATCTATTATACGTTGGTTAGAACGTCTGCATTCAGATAGTGGCAAAACGTTCCATCCACCTTCTTTCATCATGCTTTGTAGCAACTCTGGTCTCGCATTGTTAAATCCATAGATAGACTGACAAATATCTCCCACAAATTCAAGATTTTGCAAACCGGCTCTCTTTAACAGCTTGAAAAACTCAAAATGCAGTTCAGAATTATCCTGTGCCTCATCAACGATGACATAAGGGAAACGCATTACAAGTGCTTTGGCTATACCTTGATGATGCTCCAATATATCACATGCCATCCATAGTGCATCGCTGCTTGAAATAAAACCTTTTTCTAAACGATATGTAAAAGCTGCATTGCAATAGGCAATTTCATTTGCATCAATCACTGGTTTGTGCTTCCATTTAAAGGCCGTCTTGTCTCTTGATACTAATGATGGATTCTTACGGCGCATCAGACTTGCGTAAGTTCGGAGTGCCATCACTGGGTATTGCTGCCATTTACCGTTTATCTGAATATTGTTATAATAAATCCGATCTAGTATTTCTGTTTCGTTCACTACTATTGGTCGCTTTTTACATTCATCACATAGATACCAAAACGGAAGCACTACATACTGCATAATAAAACTATCAATAGTCAACACTTCATTGGGGTATGTCAACCTTTCATTATGCATCTCCTTATATTTTTGTTTTAACTCAGCACAAGCCTTATTGGTGAATGACAGGCAGGCAAACCCTGTATGCGTGCCATAATGCTCTTCACAATGATGTGACACTGTTAAAAGTTTCTTCACTATGCTCGTAGTCTTGCCACTACCAGGACACGCTGTTAGTATTGTATAACCACGTGCATCAAGATATACTTGTCGTTGCGGTGTTATATCGTAATCCATACTCATGGTACTAAATGAGTTATTGCATCTTGAATATATGGAGGCAAAGTGAACTTAATGTCACCTCCTATTCCTTTTTTATCTAGTAAGAATGAATTTAATGTTTGAGCAAACTCAGCCTTACTTGGCAGACATTTCCACATTAGCAATGCAACATTCTGCTGTTCCACTTCGCTCATTTCTCCCTCTCCAAGTCCTGTCATGTAGGAATCCACCTTGTTTATACCTTCTATATTCTCTTGTTTAATCAATTCGTAAAGCCAAGTCTCTCTCGTTGTCTCTTTATTCGCGAAAACATTTGCTTTACATATTTGATATTCAAGTGTTTTCTTTCCAGAACATACCTTAATACCGTCTTGATGATTAGCCATAGCTTTCAAATTATCAATGCGGCCATTCATTTTACCATTATTAATCCCATCTCTAAGGGTATGCAGTTTTGTATAATTATCTTTTACCAACTCATCTAGATTATATTCCTTATACTTAGAGTCAGTAAATTGGTCCTCATCCGTTACAAATGCCGCTTTCATTGGCAAACGCTTCGCCTTATGAGAAGAATTAAATAACATCAAGAACTGATAGAAAGCAGTTCCATCCGTATCAACAATCTCAACTTGATTGTCAATCAGTGATTTGTCAATCAGTTTAGAGAATGTCTCAACTAATTGGCACTCTGAGATACCCTCAATAAACATACAACCAGACGAGAATAACAACTGTGAACGAGTAACGTCAAAATATCTAGATATCATCTTTCTATAGGATACAACTTCTTCGACCTTTAAGGGTCTATTGTTCTTAGCAACATCCCGAATAATATTTTCTGAATGCCGTTCTTTAAAACAATTACCCACATGATAAGCGTCATTATCTTTCAGCAGAATTATATTTTCCAGTGGTATTCTTGATGTTAAAGTCGGCGAATGGGTTGTGATAAATGTCTGGCTATTTTCACTTGCATCAGCATCTTTAAGGAAGTTATATAGATTAACCTGTAGTTGTGGGTGTAGATGGGCTTCAGGTTCTTCTATCAGCAATGCATATATACTCACATTGTCATCCACATGACAATCTTTAATGTCACTCAATACCGAAGCTATGTATATCAGATTGTTATACCCAAGGCTATTTTGAGTCAACACAAATCCTTTCTTGTCATTTTGTGAATATGGCAAGAATGGTTTAATGATATTAACAATATACTCAATCCTATTCTGCTCTATATGCAACTCTACATCTTTAAGGTCTGACCTATTTATCTGGGTCAGGTTGTCGTTTATGCCAGTTTGCGTTTCCATTACTTCTTGTCTCTGCAAAAGCTGAACATTTGCGTTATCAACTATGCTTTTCACATCATCCTCCGAACCTGCTCTATTAATCTTTCTTTTAATCACCCGTCCTAATAGGTTATTACGTGTTCTCATCAAATCACGCGTACTATCGCGCAATGCTCCCAAATAATAAGGATGAAAATAATGAAACGTATTCCAATCTGCACGAATACCATTCTCCTCTTTACCTGTTATGTATGAGGAATAAATTCTTCCCTTCTCCTTCATCTCGAAACTCAGGTGAACCCTAGCAACCATAGAGCCATCGTCTTTTTTGTCCAGATATTGATAAAATGCCCCTTCTTGCTGTGCTGATAATCCTTCAAATAGGTAACATATATCTATTCTTGTCGAGGTGGTTGCCGTTGTTGTCCCATCGGGGTTTTGTGTAAATTCAACATGAAAATCCTCTTTTGTTATCTCTATATCTCGGTTCGGTTCTCCCCACGAATAAAACAATCTGATAGCATCCACCAAAGATGTTTTAAGCTGTCCGTTAGATCCGATAATAACATTCAGTTTTTTATCAAATTTCACCAATAGTTCTTTGATACCTCGAAAGTTCTTTATATAAATCTTACTTAGATACATAAGTCTATTATATCGCTAAATTATTTAATAATTTTACCACTTTGTGTATTTCCGAATATGCCTTCAAATCCTCAGGAGACTCTTGACATAATTGGCATAGCTTTTCTGAATTTGCCATCGCCCGTTCCAAATCACCATTCTCTGTCAAGTACTTATAGAGGTTGGTGCGTATGAAATAGCGTTTGGTCTTTTCATATCCCGCCATATACTTCTGCAATTCAGGCAACAGTTGCTCATAACTCTCGTATCGCCGACAAACCACATTAGGCAAGAAGTGGAGCAGAAACCAAAATTCCGTGCAAGGATTCGTTTCTACAAACATCACCTTTCCTGCATATTTCTTTTTGCTATACTCATTCTTTGCTCGCTGATACAACTGCATTTCGGAAGGATATTGATACAGCCTATCCATATCAAACAGGCATACAATGAAATCATACTGCTTGTTCAAGTAGGATTCAACCAGTTTTAGCATATGATTGATGTCACTATGCTGTGGAAAGTCTGGCGCAACCTTGAAAGGATAACGACACGCTACCCTCAAAGAGTCGAAATAGAACCATTCTGTTT
>ENA-OOXT01001933-OOXT01001933.1-human-gut-metagenome-genome-assembly--contig:-NODE-1933-length-12398-cov-2.594102_pt1 | contig 12398 bp, 9 predicted proteins | sample MGYA00241590_ERZ501349 | MGnify/ENA primary metagenome ERZ501349 (study PRJEB25962, sample SAMEA2042838) | human gut metagenome | biome: human gut; feature: human-associated habitat; material: faeces...
GTACTGCAATACCCAGTTCATCTTCTGCCAAGGGCTTCAGTATCTCATAATAGGCTGCGGACATCCGGTTGAAGATCACGCCCCGGATCAGATGTGCCTTATCGTAAGCCAGAAAACCGGCGATCAGAGAAATCACCGATCTTCCCATGCCTTTTGCATCCACTACCAGTATGATGGGGGTCTGCGTCACCTTTGCCAGATGATAGGAGGAGCCTTCCTCACGGATGCCGCCCAGCCCGTCATACAATCCCATGACGCCTTCCATGACCACAAGCTCGCCTTCTCTGCGATCCTTCAAAAACAGCTTACGGGTGCCCTCTTCTCCGGTAAAAAAGGTATCCAGATTCCGGGAGGGCACCCCCAGCACCTGTCTGTGGAACATGGGATCGATATAATCCGGGCCGCATTTACAGGAAGAGATATCCTCTCCGTTTTCCTTAAAAATCTGCAATAATCCACACGTGATCATAGTCTTGCCGCTGCCGCTTTTCGGGGCGGCGATCATGATGCGTCGTGCGATGAAGCGCGGGTCTTCCCCCGCGCGCAGCATGCGGGCCAGATAATGCATGGTGGCGTCCGGATCGGAGCCTCGCATGGATTTGATGAACGCCGAGATGACGTCGTAGTGGTCGTCTCCGTCCTTGTCGTAACGCACGGTGGCCACGTCCATGACCTTCGACACCACATCAGGCGTGATGATGGGCCGTTTCGCGCCTTTTTTGCGTTCTTTGTCACCAGTGAGCGCGCCGGCCGCGGCTTCGAGGATGGTCAGTGTCTTACGTGCGTCGCCGCCGGCCATGCGGATGATCTCATCCACAGCCTCGTCGGTGATTCTGATTTCGTTGTCAAGGCCGTGTTCGCTTGCGATGGCGCGATTGATCAGCGTTTTCAGATCGTCCGGTTCCAGCGATTCGAGTTTGACGACCACGGATCGGCTGAGCAGCGGCTTGATGACGGAGAAGCTTGGGTTTTCCGTGGTGGCCGCGATGAAGGTGACGTCGCGGTTTTCCACACTGGGCAGCAACGCATCCTGCTGCGATTTGGAGAAGCGGTGCACCTCGTCGATGAACAACACCGTTTCCTTGCCTTCGGAGACGAGACGTTCGTGCGCGCGTTTGAGCACGTCACGCACGTCCTTGACGCCGGAGGTGACCGCGGACAGTTCCTCGAAGACACGGCCGGACTGTTTGGCGACGATATAGGCGAGGGTGGTTTTGCCGACTCCGGGAGGTCCGAACAGGATGATGGAGCTCGGTGCGGTGAGCGAGCCTTTCGAAGCGGGGTTGGCGAGTCTGCGCAATGGCGATCCCTCCCCCAATACCCGTGATTGCCCCACCACATCGTCGATGCTCGCTGGGCGCATGCGTACGGCAAGCGGGCGCGTCACATCATCCGGCGCGTCCATCGCGGCAAACAAATCGTCAGTCATGCTTTCCACTGTACCGCAACACACCCAACAATTCGAACACACGTTCGATGCATGCGTTCGCCCCAACCGGTAGACTGGCAAGCATGGCAGACGATACGAATTATGGCTCGCTGGGCGCGTTGGCGCCGAATTGGGACGAGGGCGAGCGCAACATCGACACGGATGAGATCTATGAGCGTTTCTTCACCTGGGTGGAGGACGTCAAAGGCGTGGAACCGTGGCCGCATCAGGAGGAGGCCATCATGGATCTGCTGGCCGGCGACCATGTCATTTTGAACACTCCGACCGGTTCGGGCAAGTCGCTGGTGGCGCTCGGCATGCATTTCGCCGCGTTGTGCACGGGCCGCCGTTCCTATTACACGGCTCCGATCAAGGCTCTGGTGTCTGAGAAGTTCTTCGACTTGGTTGAAGTTTTCGGCCGCGAGAACGTCGGCATGATCACCGGCGACACGCATATCAACGCGGATGCGCCGATCATCTGCTGCACCGCGGAGATCCTCGCCAATCAGGCGTTGCGCGAGGGCCGCCACGCCGATGTCGGCTGCGTGGCGATGGACGAGTTCCACTATTACGGCGATCCCGAGCGCGGCTGGGCTTGGCAGGTGCCGCTGCTTACGCTGCCGGATACGCAGTTCCTGTTGATGAGCGCGACGCTGGGCAATGTCGACGCAATCGCCGACAAGCTTGAGGACATGACGGACACCGACGTGGATATCATCGCCGATGCGCCACGTCCCGTGCCGTTGACGTACGAATACACACTCGACCCGTTGGAGAAGACGGTGGAATTGGCGTTCGGCAAGGGCGAGACGCCGATTTACGTGGTGCATTTCTCTCAGGATGCCGCGTTGGAGACCGCCAACGCGCTGGCCAGCACGGGCGTGTCCAGCAAGGAGCAGCGCGCCGCGATCGCGGAAGCCATCAAGGGCACGAAGTTCACCACCGCGTTCGGCAAGATCCTGCAGCGTCTGTTGCGTACCGGCATCGGCATCCACCATGCCGGCATGCTCCCCCGCTATCGTCGTCTGGTGGAGCAGCTCGCCCAGCAGGGACTGCTGCCAGTGATCTGCGGCACCGACACGCTTGGTGTCGGTATCAATGTGCCGATTCATTCCGTGGTATTGACCGCGTTGACCAAGTTCGACGGCACGAAGATGCGCAAGCTGCGCGCCCGCGAGTTCCATCAGATCGCAGGACGCGCCGGACGCATGGGCTTCGACACGGAGGGTCTGGTCATAGCCGAAGCCCCCGAATTCGAAATCGAGAACGCCAAGGCTCTGGCCAAGGCAGGCAACGATCCGAAGAAACTGAAGAAGGTCAAGCGCAAGAAGGCTCCTGAAGGTTTCGTAACGTGGAACGAGAACACGTTCGACAAGCTTATCGACGCGGCTCCGGAAACACTGGTGCCGCATATGAAGATCACCCATTCCATGGTGTTGAACGAGGTGGAGCAGGGCGGCGACGCCCGCTACCGCATCGACCGGCTTATCGACGATTCGGCGCAGACTCCGGAGCAGAAGGAGCGCCTGCACGCCCGCGCGGACGAGATCTTCCAGACCTTGTTCGACACGAACGTCATCGAGACCGAAGACCGTGACGATGGCGACAAGGATTATTTCATGACCGTGGACATGCCGGACGATTTCGCCCTCGATCAGCCGCTAAGCCCGTTCCTGCTGGCCGCGTTGGAACTGCTCGACCCGGAGTCGGACACGTATGCGTTGGATGTGATATCCATGGTTGAGGCCACGTTGGAGGACCCGAAGCAGGTGCTGCGCGCGCAGGAACGTCAGGCGCGCGACGAGGCGATGATCCGCATGAAAGAGGATGGCCTCGACTATGACGAGCGTATGGACAGGCTTCAGGAGATCACCTATCCGAAGCCGTTGGAGGATATGCTGCAGGCCGCGTTCGATGAATACCGCCATGATGTTCCGTGGGCGAACGACTATTGGCTGAGCCCGAAATCCGTGGTGCGCGACATGGTGGAGACCGCTTCCGATTTCACCGGCTACATCGCCCGCTACAACATCGCCCGTTCCGAAGGCACGTTGCTGCGTTACCTGTCCGACGCCTACCGTGCGCTGGCGCGTACCGTTCCGCAGGAGAAGCGCGACGAACAGCTCGACGACATCATCTCCTGGCTGCGTGTGGTGGTCCGTTCCATCGATTCCTCGCTGGTGGACGAGTGGGAGAACGCGGGAACGGACACCGACGCGTCCGAGGCGGCCGCCAACCTCGCCGCGCCCGGCGCGAAGCAGGCCGTGGTGGAGGACCGTCGCGGACTCACCGTATTGGTACGCAACGCCATGTTCCGCCGCGTGCAGCTCATGGACCTCGACAAGCCGGACGAGCTCGGCGCGCTCGACAAGGACTGGGGTTACGGCGTGCACGAATGGGAAGACACGCTCGACGATTACTACGACGAGCACGAATACGTCAACATCGACGCGAAGGCACGCAGCGGCGAGCTGTTCATCCTCGACGAAAGCAAGGAGAACAGCGAGCATTCCTGGAAGGTGCGGCAGATCATCGACGATTCCGATGGCGACCACGATTGGGCCATCACCGGAACCGTCGACCTGGACGCCACGCAATCCAGCGGCGAGGTTGTCTTCTTCGACTACAGCGTGTCCAACTGACGGCGCATCTCGTCGGCGTCGACTTCGAGCGGCGGCCAGATCATGTTCATGTTCTTGAGCGTGTTGCGCAGCAGCTCGGAGACGACGGCCCTCGAATACCAACGATTGTCGGCAGGCACCAGATACCACGGCGCCTGCTCGGTGCTGGTGCGCAGGAACACATCCTGCCATGCAGCCATGTAGTCGTCCCAGCGGGCGCGCGCCTCAAGGTCGCTCGGATCGAACTTCCAGCATTTGGTCGGATCATCGAGACGGCTCAGGAAGTGGCGTTTCTGCTCGTCTTTGCTGACCACGAGGAAGATTTTGATGATGGCGCATCCGTCGGCCGTCAATTGCGATTCGAATCGGTTGATTTCGTCGTACCGTGCCTGCCACACTTCTTCCGGCTGCGTTTTGTAGATGCGCGGCATGACGATGTCCTCGTAATGGGACCGGTCGAAGATGGAGATCCATCCGTTGTTCGGCAGCTCGCGTTTGATGCGCCACAGATAGTCATGGTCCAGTTCTTCGCCTTTCGGCGCGCCGAAACCGTGATAGTGCATGCCCATCGGGTCGCCTTGGCTGAACACATGTCGTACGATGCCGCCTTTGCCTGACGCGTCCATGCCTTGCAGCACGATCAGCAATCGCCGATGCGAGCCTTTCACGCCATTGGCGTACATAAGCCGCTGGTAACGGGCGATCTCCGACGAGCTGATGGATATGAATCGTTCGGCATCATCCTTGTTGCCGTCAAAACCAGGAGTGGAATCGCCATCTATGTCCGATACCTTCGTGTCGTGATGGAATCGCAATAGCTGGGTCGGCGGCAACGTCCATACCGAGCTCAGTAGTTCGCTCGCTTTTGCGGCGTTCGCCAATCCTTCGGCGACGGAATCGCAATTCTCGCTTTTTTCCAGCCGATCTTCCACTTTGTTCAGCGTTTTCGCGATCGAAGACATTCTGGCGTCGTCTTTTTTCGCATCCTTGGTTTTATCCGCCATGTCAAGCCTCCCTGCTTGGTACGGACCACATGCGTGCAGTCCATCGTAGACACGAAAGGGGCCGCTTCCCCGTATTTCGCGGGAAAACGACCCCTACGCGTGTTATGCGATACCGGTGCTATTCGTCGGCTTCGGACTTGTTCTTGTCCTTGCCATCGCCCTTCGTCTTGAACGGATTGTCCTTGATCGGATGTCCATTCTTGTCGAATTTGACCTGGCTTTCCGGATGCGTCTCATCGAAGCCTTGGGCGTACCTGGTCTGACGCCACTGGTGGATGGACGCGTTGGTGCCGCGATGGTGCACATGGTAGACACGCTGCGCGCCACCCAGCGGCACGCCTTCCTTGGCCACGGCGATCTGGTTCACGTTCGACGGATCCATGATGGCGATCGGCGCGACCGGTTCCGGTTCGGCCGGTGCAGCCGTATGCTGCTGCATGCGCGACGGCAGCCATTCGGCCAGCCTGCTCAACAGCCAGCAGACGATGAAATAGACGACCGCGGCCACCACCAGCGTCTGTAGGATGTTGAAATACATGGAGCCGAGTCGACGTGATTCCTGCAGCAGGTCGGTGTACATGATGATCGAGCCGAGCGCGGTGTCCTTCAACACGACGACCAGCTGGGTCACGGCTGCCGGCAGCATGGCGTAGATGGCCTGCGGCACTTCGATCTGCAACAGAGACTGCGTGCGGGTCAATCCCAAGGCGAGCGAGGCCTCACGCTGGCCGTTCGGCAGGTTGCCCACGCCGGAACGCACCAGCTCGGCCACCACGGATCCGTTGTAGATCACAAGCGCGAGCACCACCGCCCAATACGCGGGGCTGGGCAGACCTGCGAAGGCGAACCAGCGCCAGAAGAAGATCATGAGCAGCAGAACGGGGACGGCTCGTGCGAATTCCACGATCGCGCCGGAAATGGTACGGATCAGCAGGCTCGGCAGCAGTCGGCCCACACCAAAGACCAGGCCGAACACCACGGCTCCGACCACGGCCAGTACGGACGCGCGGATCGTGGCCCACAGTCCCGGCAGATAGAAGTCGGTCCATGCTTCGGCGTCAAGCGCCGGTTTCCACAGTTCCCAGCTCAGCTGGTTCTCGCCGTCCGGCGGATTGTGCAGACGCATGAGGATCAGCACGACCACCACCGCGAAGATGATGCCTGCGATCCAATTGACGATACGGATGGTTTTGCGGCCCTTCGGACCAGGCTGGTCGAACAGCACCGCGCTTTCATTGCTTGCCATGTCGCGTCACCTCCTCACCGCGAGCTTGTTGGACAGATACGTGGTCAGCATGCCGATCGGAATGATCAGAACCACATAGCCGAAGGCGAAGATCAGGAAGATCGGTACGATTTGGTCGGCGTGGTATTCGATCATTTCGCTCATCATCGTCGAGGTTTCGGTGGCCACGGATGCCGCCGCCGCGACGGTGGAGTTCTTCAGCAATGCGATCAGCGTGTTGCCCAACGGTGCCACGGAACCGCGGAACGCCTGCGGCAGGATGATCTGAGTGGCGGCCTGCATGAAGTTCAGGCCCAACGCGCGGGCGGCCTCGGCTTGACCAAGCGGCACGGTGTTGATGCCGGAGCGCAGCGATTCACATACGAAAGCCGCGGTGTACAGGCTCAGGCCCGTCACGGCCAGCCAGAAGAAGTTGGTGGCGAACGTGTCGGAGAAGCTGAACTTCAGCTGCGCGTACGCACCCAGCACCATGAACACCATGATGATGGTCAGCGGCAGGTTCTTGAACAGTTCGACGTAGGCACCGGAAACGGTACGGAGCGAGGCGATCGGAGAAATGCGCATCATCACGAGGATGACGCCCAGAATCGTGGAGAACAACGCCGACCACAGGGTCAGCTCGATGTTCACCAGAAACGCGCCGGGAATGTTGTATTGGCTGAACAACGCGAGGAATCCGTCCATCACTTATTCCCCTTTCCATTCGGCACCGGCGGATTGTACTTGGCGTTCGGCGTGTAGGCCACTCCCCTGGTGTTGTCGGAAATGGCCCTTTGCCAAGAACCGTCCTGAATCATATCGGTGATGGCGTTGTTGATTTTGTTCTTCAGCTCGGTGTTGCCCTTCTTGACACCGATGCCGTAATACTCCTGGGTGAACGGCTTGCCCACCACGCGCAGGCGTCCACGTGAGGCGGATGCGAGGCCAGCGAGAATGATGTCGTCGGTGGTGGCGGCGTCCACAATGCCGGAAAGCAACGCGGTGGCGCATTCCGCCATGCCGGGCTGTTCCATCAGCTGGGTCTGCTTGGCGAACTTCTCCTTGACGTTGACGGCGGATGTGGTGCCGGTCATGGAGCACAGCCGCTTGCCGTTCAGATCCTTAGGTCCGTCAATGCCGGTTTCGTCCTTGCGTACCAGCAGATCCTGTCCGGCCACGAAATACGGGCCGGCGAAATCGACGACCTTCTTGCGTTCGTCGGTGATGGAATAGGATGCGACGATGTAGTCGACATCGCCGTTCTGCAGCATAGCCTCACGCTGCTTGGACGGCGATTCCTTCCATACGATCTCGTCTTCGGAATAGCCGAGTTTCTTGGCCACGTACTTGGCCACGTCCACGTCGAAGCCGACGTAGGTGCCGTTCTTCTTGAAGCCCAGGCCAGGCTGGTCGAATTTGATGCCGATGCGGATCTTGCCGGTTTCGTCCGCGCCGCATGCGGATACCGCGAACACGCACGCGCACGCGCAGAATGCCGCGACGGCTCTGCGCAACATGCGTTTCGCCGTGATCGAAAGTGGTTTCATATCAGGTTCCTTCTTCTGTCGTTATGTTCCGTCACTTCAGTGGGTGAGGATCTTCGACAGGAAGTCCTTGGCGCGATCGGTCTTCGGATGTTCGAAGAAGTCGTCCGGCGTGCTCTGTTCGAGAATCTGTCCGTCGGCCATGAACACGACCTTGTCGGCCACCTTGCGCGCGAAACCCATCTCGTGGGTCACGCACAGCATGGTCATGCCTTCATGGGCGAGTTCGACCATGACGTCAAGCACTTCGTTGACCATTTCCGGGTCGAGAGCGGACGTCGGCTCGTCGAACAGCATGACCTTCGGCTGCATGGCGAGGGCGCGGGCGATGGCGACACGCTGCTGCTGGCCGCCGGACAGCTGCGACGGCATTTTGGAGGCCTGCGAGGCCACGCCGACGCGGCCCAGCAGATCCATGGCCAGGTCCTCGGCTTCCTTCTTGTCCATGTGGCGCACCTTGATCGGTGCCAATGTCACGTTTTCCAAAATGGTTTTGTTGGCGAACAGGTTGAACGATTGGAACACCATGCCCACTTCCGCGCGCAGACTGGCGAGTTCCTTGCCTTCCTGCGGCAACGGCTTGCCGTCGATGCGGATATCCCCGGAATCGATGGTCTCCAATCGATTGATGGTGCGGCACATCGTGGACTTACCGGATCCGGACGGTCCGACGATGACGAGCACCTCGCCTTTGCGTACGGTGAGGTTGATGTCCTTGAGCACATGCAGATCGCCATAATGCTTCTCGACATGGGTCAGTTCGACGAGCGGCCTGTTATCCGCTCCCGCGTCCGGCATGATGGGACGCTTCGCTTCGGTTTCTTTCATTTCAGACATAAAGGGCAGTATAAGAAAGCAATGCGAAATTCATGTTTCCTATACTGCCCGTTCACATCATTTCGTCCGGAATATGAGACATTTCATACCGTTTGACGAACATATTCATCAAACGGATCGCCGCCGGAGCAATGTCACAGCACCTTGGAGAGGAAGGTCTTCAATCGTTCGCTCTTCGGATGGTTGAAGATCTCGTCAGGGGTTCCCTCTTCCTCGATCACGCCGGCATCGGTGAAGATGACCCTCGTGGCCACTTCGCGTGCGAAGCCCATCTCATGGGTCACCAGCACCATGGTCATGCCTTTGGCGGCAAGGTCGCGAATCACTTCGAGCACATCGCCCACCATTTCCGGGTCGAGCGCGGATGTCGCCTCGTCGAACAGCATCACCTTCGGATTCATCGCCAGCGAGCGCGCGATCGCCACACGCTGCTTCTGCCCGCCGGACAGCGATTTCGGCATGGCGTCGGCTTTTTCGGCCAATCCTACGGTTTTCAGCAGTTCCATGGCGTGCGCGCGGGCCTGCTCATCCGTTTCATGATGCACCAGTTTCGGTGCGAGGGTGATGTTGTCGATCACGCTCATGTTGTTGAACAGGTTGAAATGCTGGAACACCATGCCCACCTGCTCGCGCACCTGGTCGATGTTCACATGGCTGTCCGTCAAATCGTGTCCGTTGACCACGATCTTGCCGCCGGTGGCCTGTTCGAGTCCGTTCAGGCAACGCAATATGGTGGATTTGCCGGCGCCGGACGGTCCGATGATGCAGATCACCTCGCCTTTGCGCACGGTCATGTCGACGCCTTTGATGACCTCGGTCTGCCCGTAGCTTTTGTGCAGATCCTTGACGTCGATGATCACGTCGTTCTCGTTCATCGGTTCACCTTCCTGTCCACGATGTTGGCCAGCCACGTCAGGATGGTGATGGCCACGAAGTACATGACGCCGACGATCAGCAGCGTTTCGGTTACGCGGAAGTTCGCCGCGTACAGCTGCTGCGCCTGGTACAGCAGCTCACCGAAGCCGATGGCGAGCAGCAGAGAGGAGTCCTTGATCATGATGACCAGCTGGTTGATGATCGAAGGCATGGCGATTTTGCTGGCCTGCGGCAGAATCACTCGGCGCATGGCCTGCCTGTGGTTGAGTCCCAGCGAACGTGCGCCCTCCATCTGTCCGGAATCGACCGATTGGACTGCGCCACGCACGATTTCCGCCAGGTACGCGCCGGAGTTGAGCGACAAGGTCAATGCGCCGGCGACCCAGATGTTCACGCTATGTCCGATGAGCTGGGGCACGCCGAAGTAGAAGAAGAACGCCCACACCAGGATCGGGGTGCCGCGGAACACCGCGATGTACACATTGGCCAATCCTGCGGCGATTTTGCTTTCCGAAACCTTCATCAGGCCGAACGCGACGCCGAGCACCAATGCGATCGCGAAGGAAAGCAACGTGATCAGCAGCGTGTTCCTCAAGCCCGTCAGCAATGCCGGCATCGACTGTTTGACCAGTCCGAGGAAACCGACCTTCTGTTGTTCGGCGCTGTTGTCGCCATTGTCGGTGATCATGCCGGAAATCGATTTGGCCTGCTCTTTCGCGCCTTGCTTGCCAAGATATTGTGCGACGATTCGCTCGTATTCTCCCGAAGCGATCATCTTGTTCAATCCATCGTTGATGGCGGCCAGCAAATCTGCGTTCATGCCTTTGTTCACAGCCATGCCGTATTCGCCGTGCGGCACCTTCGGAGTCACGATTTTCAGACCGTTGTTCTGCGATACGCCATATGCCAGTACCGGATAATCGTCGAACACCGCGACGGCATTGCCGGATTTGACCATCTCGTACATGGTTGAGGATTGGTCGACGGAAGTCACCTTGTAACCGTACTTGTCGGCATGCTGTTTGGCGTACGATTCGCCCTCCGAGCCGGTTTTCGCCACAACCGTCCGGCCTTTGAGGTCCTTATAGCCGGTGACGTCGTCGTTGTTGGCCGCGACGGCCATCTGGATGCCGGATTGGAAATACGGATTCGAGAAATCATAGGAGGCTTTACGCTCGTCAGTGATGGACATGCCGGCTATGACGACGTCCACCTGGTTGGAGCTTAGGGCCTGCAACGCGGCGTTGAATCCCAGCGACTGTATCTCGACCTTAAAGCCCTCTTCCTTGGCGATGCCTCGGATTAGCTCCATGTCGATGCCGGTCATCTTGCCGTTCTCACGGTATTCGAACGGTGCGAACGTGGTGTCGGTGCCGATTTTATATGTCTTGCCCTTGACCGAGGCCGGATTGCCAGTTTCGGAGGCGAGCGCATGCGGAACGGTCGTCATGAATGCCGCAAAGACCACGGCGAGCACGGCGAACAGCGCGCATATGCGCATGCCGACCGCGTTCAGTCGCTTCTTGTCCTGTGTTTTCGATTTCATACCGTGCTTCAACCCTTTCTGGTTGCCGGATAATCAAACACGCTCCACTGTAATGACAGCGACGGAAAATAGACAACGCGAATAATAAAAAATGTCCGAGCATCATTGATGTTCGGACATTTTTCATTCATCTATGGGCGAAACCGTATCAGTCCTCGTCCTCATCCGGATCGTAATCGACACCGGTCTCGGCGCGCTGCTCAGCGGAGATCGGAGCCGGAGCGCCGGTCAGCGGATCGCGGCCGCCGCCAGCCTTCGGGAAGGCGATGACGTCGCGGATGGAGTCGGCGCCAGCCAGAATTGCGGCGGTACGATCCCAGCCGAGAGCGATGCCGGCGTGAGGCGGAGCGCCGTACTTGAATGCCTCAAGCAGGAAGCCGAACTTGTCTGCGGCCTCTTCCGGCGTGATGCCAAGCACGTCAAGCACACGGTCCTGAATGTCGTCGCGGTGGATACGCACGGAGCCGCCACCCATTTCGTTGCCGTTGCACACGATGTCGTAGGAATCGGACATGGCGTGTTCCGGATCCTTGTCGAACTTGTCGATCCAATCCTTGGACGGCATGGTGAACGGGTGATGCATGGAGGTCCACTTGGAGTGGCCGACTGCCACATCGTCGTCGTCCGGGTCATCGGTCGGCTTGAACAGCGGGAAGTCCACAACCCAAGTGAAAGCGAACTTCTTCGGATCCAGCAGGCCTTCGCGGGAGGCGAGCTCCACACGCACGGCACCCAGCAGCAGCTGGGCGGACTCGCGAGAACCGGCGGCGAAGAAGACGGCGTAATCGGTAGAGGCGAGTGTGCAGATCCGCAGGAATGCAAGACTATCGCTGATCTGGGCGTAGACATTCTGGCTGCTGGTATCGGTAATATCCACGGCGTATATCCGGCAAACTGGGAAGGTCTGAGCTTCGAAACTCTGGAAGCTGTAAAGAAGGCTGTCGGCGACAAGGAAATATCGGTCGGAATAACAGGCAGTGCAAATTTAACGGCTGACGAAATCAAAAATTGTAAAACGGCACTCGAAAAGCTCGGATTTACCGATATAAGATTCGAATAAATACACAAAAGTGCTTGCATTTGCGGCATTTTTAAGGTATAATTAGAGAATAACGTAAGAGCGAATATCGCACGGAAAAGAAAGGAATACAAAATGACAGAATTACTGACATTATTAACAAGCGGACAGACACCAACAACCACAGGACAGGGTGGAAACGATATAGTGAGCATTCTCACAATGCTTATCCCCCTTGCACTTATGGTAGTTATATTCTACTTCCTTATCATAAGACCCGAAAAGAAGCGTGGCAAGA
>ENA-OOXT01001936-OOXT01001936.1-human-gut-metagenome-genome-assembly--contig:-NODE-1936-length-12380-cov-2.011197_pt1 | contig 12380 bp, 10 predicted proteins | sample MGYA00241590_ERZ501349 | MGnify/ENA primary metagenome ERZ501349 (study PRJEB25962, sample SAMEA2042838) | human gut metagenome | biome: human gut; feature: human-associated habitat; material: faeces...
AATCTCCATTAAAACTAATTTATAGAACACCCCTTTAAGTAATGGTAAAACAATAGCTAAACGGAGGGTGAAGGGACGGCTCTTGATCCGCATTTGTGGACGGGAGCGCCGTTGATTTAGGCCCATTGCCAAGATAAACTGGCAGGGGCTTCCCTATTTTAAAAAAGAACAAATCGCATTCAATGAAACGCATTAAAGTATTTCTGCTCGCATTGGCTTCCTGTGCTTTCTGCACGACGGCTTCTGCGCAGAACGTCAACGAAATTACCGTCAATGACGACCGAAGCGGACGCAAGGAAGTCATTGAACTGCCAGAGGGTATGACGCTCAATGCCGATTCCCTGCTCAATGAGTGGCACGCCAAGAAATATCTTTATCCCGACACCACTTGCGTCAATCCGGATTACAATCCGCCTTTCCCAGAGGAGGTCTACCGCGAACGCCTCGGACGCATTCCTGCCGTGATGGAAATGCCTTACAACAGCATCGTCCAGCAGTTTATCGACCAATATAGCGGACGCTTGCGTCGCTCGGTGTCGTACATGCTCGGTGCCGGAAATTTCTATATCCCCATCTTCGAAGAAGCGCTTGACTATTATGGGCTGCCGCTCGAATTGAAGTATCTGCCAGTCATTGAGTCGGCGCTCGAGCCAACGGCTGTCAGCCGCGCTGGGGCCGTGGGCCTTTGGCAGTTTATGCTCGCCACGGGAAAACGTTACGATTTGAAAGTCAACAGTCTCGTCGACGAACGCCGCGACCCCATCAAGTCGTCGTGGGCTGCCGCCAGATATCTGCGCGACCTCTACAAGATTTACGGCGACTGGAACTTGGTGATTGCCGCTTATAACTGCGGACCAACGAAAATCAACAAGGCCATCCACCGTGCCGACGGCGTACGCGACTATTGGACCATCTATCCTTATTTGCCGCAGGAAACGCGCGGCTATGTGCCAGCTTTCATCGCGGCCAACTACATCATGACGTACTATTGTGAGCACAATATCTGTCCGATGAAAACGAAAATCCCTGTGACGACCGATACGATTATGGTGTCGCGCAACGTACACATGGAGCAGATTTCAGCGCTCTGCGGCATCGACGTGGAGGCCATCCGTGCGCTCAATCCGCAATATCGCACCAGCGTGATTCCGGGACAGGCGGAGCCTTGTGCCATCCGCCTGCCGCAGGAGAAAATCTTGGCTTTCATCGACCAGAAAGACTCCATCTATAACTATCGTGCCGATGAACTTCTGACGCGCCGCGCTGTGGTGGCGGTCAACGAGCCCAAGGCGGAACCGACGCGCAGCACCACTTCGCAGTCGCGCTCCACGGCGGCACGCCATAAGCGCAACCGCAGATCAACGGAGCGGACGGCCACGGTGCGTAAGGGCGATTCGCTCAGCACGATTGCCGCCCGAAACCACACGACGGTTGCAAAAATCCGTAAACTGAATAAAATCAAGGGTAACATGATTAAGCCTGGTCAGAAAATCAGAGTGAAATAAATATGCTCATGCACCTGCCTTCCGAAGCGTCAACGCATACCATTAGTAATGGTGGCCGAATGCTTCGGGAGGCAGGTGTGTTTTTCTCGCAATTGGACAATGGAGGGCGGGCAATCGCCGTTTGGCGGCGGGGCCCGTTGCGGTCACAGAAACGCTTCCGCCATTGTCTTGGCCAAGCCGTCGTCTTGTCAAACAACATAATAAAACCTTCGCGCCATGACAGACACTAATACTTCGACGCTTACTCCTCAAGAACAGAAAGATGAGGAACTGATTCAAGCTGCCTTCCAGCACTTGATTGATACATATTTGGCCACCAACCCCCGCCGCAAGGTGGAAGTCATCACCAAGGCTTTCAACTTTGCCAAGCAGGCCCATAAGGGGGTGCGCCGTCTCTCGGGGGAGCCTTACATCCTTCACCCCATTGCTGTGGCGCAAATCGTGTGTGAGGAAATCGGACTGGGCTCCACTTCCATCTGTGCGGCCTTGCTTCACGACGTGGAGGAAGATACCGATTATACCAACGAAGACCTCACGAACCTCTTCGGCCCGAAGGTGGGGAATATCGTGGAGGGACTGACGAAGATTTCTGGCGGTATTTTCGGGGAGAAGGCTTCGTTGCAGGCAGAAACGTTTAAGAAACTCTTGCTCATGATGAGCGATGATGTGCGCGTCATCTTGATAAAGATTGCCGACCGCGTACACAATATGCGCACGCTTTCAAGCATGCAGGCCCGCAAGCAATATAAGATTGCCAGCGAAACGCTCTATATCTTCGCCCCGATTGCCGATCGCCTCGGTTTGAACAAAATCAAGACGGAACTCGAAAACCTGAGTTTCAAATACGAACATCCCGATGAATACCATCGCATCGAGCAGCAGTTGGCTGAGACGCAGCCTGAGCGTGACACCATCTTCGACAAGTTTACGCCGCCCATCTGTCAGCAACTCAACAAAATGGGCATCAAATATACGCTGAAAGCCCGCATCAAAAGTCCGTATTCCATCTGGATGAAGATGCAGAACAAGCACATCCCCTTCAGCGAGGTGTATGACCTTCTGGCCATCCGCATTGTCTTCGTGCCCAACGACCGTAAGGACGAGGTGGATGAGTGTTACCGCATCTATGGTGCGCTCACCAAAATCTATAAGCCGCATCCTACGCGCTTCCGCGACTGGCTTTCCAATCCGAAGGCCAACGGCTATCAGGCGCTTCACAACACCTTCATGAGCAAGCAGGGCAAATGGATTGAGGTGCAGATTCGTTCCGACCGTATGGACAACATCGCGGAGCAGGGATTTGCTGCGCATTGGAAGTACAAGGATAAGGATGCGCCTTACGACGAGAGCGAGCTCGACCGTTGGCTCAATTCCATCAAGGAAATTCTTGACGACCCGCAGCCAGATACGCTCGATTTGCTCGACACCATCAAGCTCAATCTCTATTCCAACGAAATCTTGGTGTTCACCCCCAAAGGCGACCTCAAGAATATGCCCGCTGGCGCCACGGCGCTCGACTTTGCCTTCTCCATCCATAGTTTTGTGGGATGCCACTGCTTCGGCGCGAAGGTCAACCATGTGCTCGTGCCGCTCAATTATAAGCTCAAGAGCGGCGACCAGGTGGAGGTCATCACCACCGAAGCGCAGCATGTGCAGCCGGAGTGGCTTGATTTCGTCACGACGGCAAAGGCCCGCAACAAGATTCAGGCCATTTTGCGTCGCGAGCGCCGCGAGAAGAGCCAAAAGGGCGACCAGTTACTCCGTGCTTTCTTGGAGAGGAACGACGTTCAGTGTACGCCAGCTGTGCTGGACAAACTCATGCGCTTCCACGGATACACTGTGCGCGACGATTTCTTCCTTGCCATCGCCGACGAGCGCATCATTCCAAATGAATGTGACCTCGACTGCATCAAGGGAAAAGGCGGCAAGGACAGTTGGTGGCGCCATATTCCGTTTATCGGCAAGAAGTCGGCCGACAAGGGTTGTGTCATCAACCACATCGACAACACTGATTTCGTCAAGAATATCAATCGCAAGCAGACGCTGGTGGTCAACGAGGAGACGTTTAAGAAATGTGTCATTGCTCCTTGCTGCCGCCCGATTCCTGGCGACGACATCTTGGGGTATATCACGCCGAAAAACGAACTGGAAATCCACAAGCGCAGTTGTGCCACGGCCATGAAACTCAAGACGCGCTATGGCAATAACATCATTGCCTGCGATTGGGATATGCACCGCCAGATACCGTTTGAGTGCCGCCTGCAAATCAGTGGTGTCGACAGCCAGGGCGTTCTTTACACGATTGCCAGCGTGCTGCATAAGCAGCGCAACAGTCCTGTGCGCCGCATCACGCTCGAAACGAAAGACGGCCTCTTCGACGGCACGCTCGACATCGTGGTCTACGACACGTCTGACGTCAAGAACATCTGCGACTCGCTGAGCAGTATCGAAAATGTCACGAAGGCCGTGCGCGTCGAGATGTAAACGGGCAGTCGCTACCTTTTCCCCTTAGTAATTCTTTCACCATTACTCAAAGAAGAATAAATCGTGTTGCCGCTTCAAGCGCGGCAACCCTTAATACAACAAAGAAACCAATGAGTCTCAGTAAATTTGAAAGTGAAGTAAAACATTTGCCACAGGCGCAGGAAGCCATCTACGCACGTTTTGCCGACTTGCGCAATCTCGAAAGCTTGAAGCAGCGCATCAACGACCCCGCGTTGGAAGAAAAACTTTCCTCGCAGGTGCCTGCCGACAAGTTGGCAGATGTTCGCAAGTATATCAACGACATTACCTTTACGCAGGATTCCCTGCAACTCTCTACACCGATGGCGCAGATTGAATTGCGCATCGTTGAGCGCGACCCGAAGTGCATCAAGTTTGCCAGTGAAGGGTCGCCCATCCCACTTTATGTGTGGATTCAGTTGCTGCCGGAGGGTGAATGCGCCACGAAGATGCGCGTCACCGTTGGCGCCGAGGTGAATTTCTTTATGAAGGGCATGGTGTCTAAACCCCTGCAGCAGGCTGCCGACGGTTTGGCCAATGTGCTCGCTGCTGCGGCGCAGGCGCCTATGCAATAGACTTGGTGTTTAGAAAGAGCTTAATTTTCAGACGGAAAATGAATAACGAAAACACGCTCCACGGAGCGAAACTTTGGGAGAAGTCTGTTCATGTGACGGAAGAGATTGACCGCTTCACGGTCGGCCATGACCGCGAACTCGACCTTTACCTGGCGAAGTATGACGTGCTTGGCTCTATGGCACACGTCACGATGCTACACAGCATCGGCCTGATTGCCGACGAGGAACTGCCCGTTCTTCTTCGCGAACTGCGTGCCATCTATCAGGTGGCGGAGTCGGGCGACTTTGTCATTGAGGATGGCATCGAAGACGTGCATTCGCAAGTGGAACTCATGCTCACCCGCAAACTGGGCGACATGGGGAAGAAAATACATAGCGGACGCTCGCGCAACGACCAGGTGCTCGTTGACCTCAAGCTTTTCACGCGCGACAAAATTCGCGAGGTGGCTGAGGCGGTGCGCGACCTCTTCGCGGAACTTCAGCAGCAGAGCGAACGCTATAAGAACGTGCTCATGCCAGGCTATACCCATTTGCAGGTGGCCATGCCCTCCAGCTTCGGTCTTTGGTTTGGTGCCTACGCCGAAAGTCTGGCCGACGATATGCTGCTTCTTGAGGCCGCCTATCGCATGACCAACCGCAATCCGCTCGGCTCTGCCGCCGGCTATGGTTCTTCTTTCCCGCTCAACCGCATGATGACCACCGAATTGCTCGGCTTCGACTCGATGGATTATAACGTGGTCTATGCCCAGATGGGGCGCGGAAAAAACGAGCGCAACGTGGCCTTCGCCCTCGCCGGTATCGCCGGCACGGTGGCCAAACTGGCTTTCGACGCTTGCATGTTCAATAGCCAAAATTTCGGTTTTGTGCGCCTGCCAGATGAGTGTACCACGGGGTCGAGCATTATGCCCCACAAGAAAAACCCCGATGTCTTTGAACTTATCCGTGCCCGTTGCAACAAGCTTCAGGCTTTGCCAACGCAGGTGGTGATGATCATGAACAATTTGCCTTGCGGCTATTTCCGCGACTTGCAGGAAATCAAGGAAGTCTTCCTGCCAGCCTTCGATCAGTTGCTCTCCTGCCTCCGTATGGCCACCTACATCGTGGCGCGTATGCGTGTCAACGAGCATATCCTCGACGACGCGCGTTACGACCTCATGTTCTCCGTTGAAGAGGTCAACCGCCTCGCTTCTGAGGGCATGCCCTTCCGCGACGCCTACAAGAAAGTGGGACTTGACATCGAGGCCCACCAGTTCACGCCGAACAAGGAAATCCACCACACCCACGAAGGCTCCATCGGCAACCTGTGCAACGACCGCATTGCCGCTCTCATGCAGGCCACCTATGCCCGCTTCGGTTTTGAGCGCGTGAGCGAAGCCGAGAAGAAACTTCTGGGCGGAGAGTGATGGCATATCCAAGGGTGTCCTAAATATTCTGGTTACTAATTCCAGATGATTCTGTCGAGCAATCCGCCTCCTGTCGCCCGCCGACAGACCGCGTCCGATGGCATACATCTCTTTGCGCCAGATTACTTAGGACACCTTTCCCATTCTTTGGCCCGCCCTTCCCAGTCGGTACACAATAAACTATACCCCAATGAGATTGCCGTTCAAACACATAGCATACCTTCTTCTTGGCTTCTTCTTGGCTTCCTGTGTCGATGATATAGAAGACCTTTATGCCCCCTGGCCTGCGGGGTTTGCGTTCAAATATGTCAATACCACCGCCCCCTTGCTCTCCGCTCTGAACAATCCCGGCCAGTTTTGTCAGATCACTTTTCCCAACGGAAAGTATCTGTTTAAGGACTGCGATGGGAAGGAAGTGACATATACGCCGACCGCCACATCCAGTTATTACAAGCCCTATGGTTTCCTTTCTGGCATCATTGTCGGCAGTCCTGCTATTCCCGATTTTACGGGGCAAAGCAGAGTCGCCTACGAGTTGGCCTGCCCCAATTGCTACGATAATTCCGAAATTACCCGTCCCCTTCATTTCTCTTCAATCTCCACCCTGCAATGCGCCCGTTGCGGCTGCGTTTACGACCTCAACAATGCCGGAAACGAGCAGCACGGCAAGAGTCGCGCCCTTTATCGTTACCGCACGGTGCAATACAACGTGTCGACCAGCGCAATGAGCATAACCAACTGACGGCTTGCCCGTAAAATATAGGCATTTAAAATACTTAAGCCCCGTAAGTTTTCCACTAAGAATTTGGTTGTTTCAGACGTTTTAACTAAATTTGCCCCTATGTCGGTCTGCCTTCAGGCAGTATTTTGACATACAAGGATATAGCAAAGATGACTCCGCCCCTTTATTGCTGGGGCGTAGGCATGTTTTGGCTTTCCAGAAATCTGCGCTTACTCCTTTCTCAGAAAGAGGCTGAGGCCCGGTTGGAAAGCAGAAGGAAATGGCAGTTACATAAGCATTCCCGTTATCCGAGAAAACAAATCAACAGAATCCGTATGATGCAAAGCCGTTGTGCCGGTTCCGATGTCAAGCATGGGGAGGAACAGCGGCCGGTGATTAGTGCGCCATACCGAAGCAAGCAACAATAACGTAATGAAAGTCTCCATCATAACAGCCACCTACAACAGTGCCGCCACATTGCGCGACACGTTGGACAGCGTGTTGGCCCAGACTTATCAAGACATAGAATACATCATCGTAGACGGTTTGTCGGCCGACGGCACGCAAGAAATTGTCAAGGCTTACGAACCGCGCTTTGGTGGACGCCTACGTCTGGTCAGCGAAAAAGACAAAGGGCTTTATGACGCGATGAACAAAGGCTTGCGCATGGCAACGGGCGATATTGTCGGCGTTCTCAATTCCGACGACCTCTTCTACGACAAACAAGTCGTGGCCGACGTTGTCAAAGCGTTTGAGTCCGACGATATTGACTGCGTTTACGGCGACCTTGAATTTGTCGCCGCCAACGACATCACCAAAGTTGTTAGGAAATGGAAGGGCTCGCAATACCAGCCCGGCTATTTCAAACGAGGCTGGCATCCGGCACATCCCACGTTCTATTGTCGCCGCGCTTGCTATGAAAAATACGGATATTTTGACTTAGACTTGAAGGTGTCGGCCGATTTCGACCTCATGCTTCGTTTTCTTGGAAAACACCAAATACGCAACAAATATCTCTCGCGCAATTTCATCTGGATGCGCACAGGCGGAGAAAGCAACGGGTCGCTGCGGAGAATCATCCAAGGCAACACCAACATCCTGCGCTCTTTCCGGAAAAACGGATATGACATCAACGGCTTCTATCTCGTGCGCCGACTCACGCCGAAAGTGTGGGACCTCATGAAGACGAAAATATTGTCGGTCATGAAAGGCAATAAATAAGCCGCAGGTGCGTTAAGGATATATAATGTCCTCCGCAAAAGGCAGACATAATGCCCCGCTCGTGAAAAAGCAAAGGCAGAAAAGCAGCGTCCATCGCAGGACGCAGCGAAGAAAAATAGATTTCAAGCATGAAGCAAACTGAAGAAAAATATGAAGTGATCCCCGATGGGATGAACCGTTTCGACCGCTTTACCAAGCGGGCGTTCGACATTCTCGTGTCGGCGGTTTGTCTCGTGGCTTTTTCGCCCCTCATTCTGTTTTGCTATCTGGCTGTCAAACTCGAAGACGGCGGTCCGGCCGTCTATAAGCAAGAGCGCATAGGTCTTCACGGCAAAGCGTTCAACATCCTCAAATTCCGCTCCATGCGCATCGACGCCGAAGACGGCGGTCCGAAGCTCTCCAGCGGAGAAACCGACAACCGCCTGACCAAGGTCGGGAAAATGCTGCGCGAGCACCATCTTGACGAACTCCCACAGCTTTGGAATGTCTTCCGCGGCGACATGGCCTTCATTGGTCCGCGCCCAGAACGCCAATACTACATCAACAAGATCATGGAGAAAGACAACCGCTATCCGAATCTCTATCAGATTCGTCCCGGTGTCACCTCGTATGCAACGCTCTATAACGGCTACACCGACACCATCGAAAAGATGGTCAACCGCCTGCACTACGACCTCTATTATCTGCAACACCGCTCTTGGGGGCTTGATTGCAAGATTCTTTGGATGACGTTCTTCAATATCGTCAGAGGCAAGAAATTCTAAGAAACAAACAAAAACGTATATATGAAAAATTATCTGGTCACCGGCGCCGCTGGTTTCATTGGAGCCAACTATCTGAAATATATCCTGGCCAAGCACGATGACGTGCGCGTCGTGGTGCTCGATTTGCTCACGTATGCAGGCTATCTCGGCACCATTGCTGGCGATGTCGACAACGAGCGTTGCTTCTTTGTGAAGGGCGACATCTGCGACCGTCCGCTCCTCGATCGCCTCTTTGCCGAATATAAATTCGACGTGGTGGTCAATTTCGCTGCCGAAAGCCATGTCGACCGCAGTATCGACAATCCGCAGCTCTTCTTGCAGACCAATATCCTCGGAACGCAAAACCTGCTCGACGCCGCCCGCGCCGCTTGGGTGACGGGACGCGACGCACAGGGCTACCCGACTTGGCGTAACGGCGTGCGCTTCCATCAAGTGTCGACCGACGAAGTGTATGGCTCTTTGGGCGCAGAGGGTTTCTTCACCGAAACCACACCGCTGCAGCCCCATAGCCCATACAGCGCATCCAAAACCTCTGCCGACCATTTCGTTTGTGCTTACCACGACACTTACCACATGCCGGTGAGCATCACGCGCTGCTCAAACAACTACGGCCCTTACCAGTTCCCGGAGAAGCTCATTCCGCTCATCATCAACAATATCCTCGCAGGAAAACCGTTGCCCGTTTACGGCAAGGGAGAGAATGTGCGCGACTGGCTCTATGTGGAAGACCACTGCAAGGCCATCGACATGGTCATCCGTAATGCCAAAGACGGCAGCATCTACAATGTGGGTGGACACAACGAACGCCAGAACATTCAAATCGTGAAGATCATCATCCGCACCATCCGCGAATTGATGGAAGAACACCCAGAATGGCGCACCCTTCTCAAGCGACAGGAGCGCGATGCCAACGGACAAATCAGCATCGACTGGATCAACGACGACCTCATCACCTTCGTGAAAGACCGTTTGGGACACGACCAGCGCTACGGCATCGATCCTTCGAAAATCAGGGCCGACTTGGGATGGTATCCTGAGACGAGTTTCGAAGTGGGCATCGTTAAGACCATCCGCTGGAACCTCGAACACCGCGATTGGGTGGAAACTGTCAGCGGCTCAGACTATCAGCAATACTACGACAAGATGTACGGCGGACGCTGATTGGATGGCAGACGGCAAAGCCAAACGGATGATGTTTCGCTGAGGCTCCTCCAAAACCTGACTTTCTGAAACAGAGATTCAGAATTTCCATAAGGCAGACGCAAGTCTAATCATAAGCAGATTCTAAAGACACACGCATGTTCATTGTGTACGGCCCTCTTAGAATCTGCTATTTTTTTTACAGTAACCCATGAAAAGAAACCTTCTGATTTCGGCATGCGTTGGCTTTGTGTGCAGCGCCTTGCCTGCCTCGGCGCAGATCAGTCGCCTCACGCATGATGTCGATTATGCCGTTGAGATGAGCGGCACGGCCTCCAGCGGTGACTATGCACCGTTTTGGCTGACCTCAAACCGCTACGGACTCTCTTCCGTTGAAAACAATTCGGGCTATATCCGTGCTCGCGTTCAACGCAGCACGCAGGCCGACAGCACCCGCCTTTGGCGTGTTGGCTACGGTATCGACTCCGCCATTCCCGCCAATTATACCAGCAAAGCCGTCGTGCAGCAGTTTTATTTCGATGTCGACCTGCGAGCCTTCCGCCTCAGTGTCGGCGCCAAGGAGCGCGGAGAGTCGCTCAAAAACGCGGCCCTCTCGTCGGGTGGCCTCACGCAGAGCGTCAATGCGCGGCCTGTGCCGCAGGTGAGAGTGGAATTGCCCGATTTCTGGGCGATTCCCGGCACCCACAATTGGCTGGCCGTCAAGGGCCATTTGGCCTACGGCCTCTTCACCGACAACCGCTGGCAGCGCGAAACGCATCCAGAGGGCGCCCTCTATTCTGCCAATGCACTCTACCACAGCAAAGCCGGTTTCCTGCGCATCGGCAACGAGAAGAAATTCCCGCTCTCCTTCATCGGCGGCTTGGAGATGTCTGCCCAGTTTGGTGGCGAAGCCTGGAACCTCGGCCGTCGCACCGACGACCCCACCTTCGACAATTCCCACGTCAATATGGGCCACGGCTTCAAGAGTTTCTGGCACGCCTTCATCCCTGGCGGCAGTGATGCCTTCGACGGCGCCTACCTCAACAACGAAGGCAACCAGCTCGGCAGTTGGCATTTTCAGTTGAATTGGAAGGGGAAAGACTGGAACCTCAAGGCCTATGCTGAACATTTCTTTGAAGACCATTCGCAGATGTTCCTGGAATACGGTTGGAAAGACATGCTTTGGGGTGTTGAGGCCACGTTGCCGAAGAATCCCTTCGTCTCGACCGTGCTCTACGAACATTTGCGCACCACCGACCAGACGGGCGGCCTTTACCACGATGCCACACCGGAGCTCGGCATACAGATTAGCGGTCTTGACAACTATTACAACCACAGTTTCTATGGCGCCTGGCAACATTGGGGACAGGCAATGGGCAACCCCTTGTTGCTCTCGCCAGTTTATAATGAGAATGGAGAAATCAAGTTCAAGCACAACCGCATCACCGCCCACCATTTCGGTCTCTCCGGCCAGCCGCTTCCCGAACTTTCCTACCGCCTCCTCTTCTCCCATGTGCGGTCGCTGGGCAGCTATGAAGTGCCAAACATCAAGCCGCAGTTTGCCAACTATTTCATGGCGCAGGCCGACTATGCCCCGCGTCATTTTCATGGCCTTTCTTTCTCGGCAGCAGTCGGTTCCAACGGCGGCAGCCTCATCGGTAACAGTTTCGGCGGCATGATCACGCTGCGCAAAACGGGCCACTTCTGACCCGCCGCCGCTTCACCTCTAAAACGAAAACAAACAGATGAAAGCGAAAATTCTTTATATCATCCTGTGCGCCTTGGCGTTTGCCGGCCTTGCCGGCGTGTCCTCCTGCGAGAAGATGGACGACAACGGCGACCTCGGCGGCAACTGGCAACTCATCTCATGGGAGCGTCTCAGCGATGGCAGCCTCGGCGCCACCAATGCCGACAGCATTTTCTACACCTTCCAGGGAAAACTCATGAAGACGCAGCGCATGAGCCAGCCCGACTTCTTCCTGGCCACGTTTCGCACCACGGCCGACAGCCTCGTGATGCTCAACATCTACGCTTCGCCCTACGATAGCCTCGTTGCCCCGTCGGCCCTGAGCGCCTATGGTGTCAGCCCTTCCGGACGTTTCCATTTCGACCATCTTTCGTCCTCGCGCCTCGTGCTCTCAACGGAAACCTCCCGTCTCACGTTCAGAAAATACTGAGCATGCCTTGTGCCAAAGCCCAAAAAGTGGTAAGTTTGCACTCAGAACAAGACATATCTCATGATAGACATACACAACATACATAAATCCTTCGGCCAACTCGAAGTGCTCAAGGGTATCGACCTTCACATCGGGAAAGGCGAAGTGGTCAGCATTGTCGGTCCCAGCGGTGCTGGTAAAACCACCTTGCTGCAGATTATGGGAACGCTCGACAACCCCGATGCCGGTTCGCTCTCCATTGCCGGACACGACGTCCTGAAACTCAACCGCCGCCAGCTCGCGCGTTTCCGTTGCGAACACATCGGCTTCGTCTTCCAGTTCTACAATCTGGTGCCTAACCTTACCGCGCTCGAAAACGTGGAGCTCGCCTCG
>ENA-OOXT01001940-OOXT01001940.1-human-gut-metagenome-genome-assembly--contig:-NODE-1940-length-12359-cov-4.124594_pt1 | contig 12359 bp, 9 predicted proteins | sample MGYA00241590_ERZ501349 | MGnify/ENA primary metagenome ERZ501349 (study PRJEB25962, sample SAMEA2042838) | human gut metagenome | biome: human gut; feature: human-associated habitat; material: faeces...
CGCATCGCCAACTGGCAGAAGCGCCTCCACCTCAAGGTGAACCTGGCGATGCTCTTCCTCGTCGACGAGATGTATCGCAACGTCGACAAGGACTTCACGGTCAAGATAGGCAAACCCATCCCCTGGCAGACCTTCGACCGGTCGCGATCGGCCAAGGACTGGGCCCTGTGGGTGGAGGACCAGGTCTATGCGCTCTAAGGAGGCAGAAGAAGAGACAGAAGAAGGTTCAGAAGAAGAGTCAGAACAAGAGAATCCCCCCGTTTTACATCAAACTCTGGAAAAATGGAAGAAGAGATTATCCAACCCATCAGCAAAGAGGTGCTGCGCAGCGAGCTTACTCCTGAGAAGCTGCTCCGCACGACCAACAAGAGCCACAACGATATCTATGTGGTGACAGCCCACAACGCACCCAACGTGATGCGGGAGATAGGCCGGCTGCGCGAGATAGCGTTCCGCGCGGCAGGTGGCGGTACGGGCAAGGCCGTAGATATAGACGAGTTTGACACGTCGGACAACTGCTACAAGCAGCTCATCGTGTGGAACCCCGAGGCGGAGGAGATCATCGGTGGCTACCGCTATCTCTTCGGACGCAACTGGCGGCTCAATGCCGACGGCCAGCCCGAGTTGGCCACCAGCCACATGTTCCACTTCTCCGACCGCTTCCTCCAGGAGTACATGCCCTACACCGTGGAGCTGGGCCGATCGTTTGTCTCGCTCGACTACCAGAACGTGCGCAAGAACTCCAAGAGCATCTTCGCGCTCGACAACCTTTGGGATGGTCTCGGCGCGCTGACGGTCATCAATCCCGACGTCAGGTACTTCTTTGGCAAGATGACCATGTATCCGAGCTACATCCGTATCGGCCGCGACATGATCCTCTATTTCCTCAAGAAGCACTTCGACGACAAGGACCACCTCATCGTGCCCATCCACCCGCTGAGCTACGAGCACCCCGAGGAGCAACTGGCCAAGATCTTCACGGGCGCCGACTTCAGGGAGGACTACCGCATCCTCAACCGCGAGATTCGCCACCTGGGCTTCAATATCCCGCCGCTCGTCAACGCCTACATGAACCTCTCGCCGACGATGAAACTCTTCGGAACGGCCATCAACGACGGTTTTGGCGAGGTGGAGGAGACGGGCATCCTCATTGCCGTCGACGAGATCCTCGACGAGAAGCGCGTGCGCCATATCGACAGTTTCGTCAAGGAGCACCCCGAGGCCCTCCATATCACCAGCGGCGCCAACAAACTCATTTACAAGGACCGGGCCTGACCCTTCCGCGAGGACCGGGCCTGACGTTTTCCTCCATCCCCAAACTGTATTTTTCCCCTCCCGACATGGAATCGATCAAAGAAATATTCAGAATCGGCAAAGGACCGTCGAGCAGCCACACCATGGGGCCGCAGCGGGCGGCACAGATCTTCCTCAAGCGCCATCCCAACGCCCACCGCTTCGAGGTGACGCTCTACGGCAGCCTGGCTGCCACGGGCAAGGGCCACATGACCGACGTGGCCATCCAGGAGGTGCTCCGCGAGGCCGCCCCCGTGAAGATTGTGTGGAAACCGACGGAGTTTCTGCAGTTCCACCCCAACGGCATGAAGTTTGTCGCCCTCAACGGCTACGACAAGCCCACCGAGGAGTGGACGGTCTATAGCGTCGGCGGCGGCGCCCTGTCGGAGGGCAAGGGCAAGGAGGACCAGTGCTTCCGCCCGGAGCAGGTCTATAACCTCCACACCACCAAGGACATCCTCGGCTGGTGTGAGGACAACGGTCGTGGCTACTGGGAGTATGTGGCGCTTTGCGAGGACAAGGACATCTGGGACTACCTGCGCCAGGTGTGGCAGGTGATGCAGCGTGCCGTCCACCGTGGCATCGACCACGAGGGCGCGCTCCCGGGCCCCTTGCACCTGGCCCGCAAGGCCCCGACCTACTATACGAAGTCGCTTGCCTACAAGCCGTCGCTGCAGAGCCGCGGCCGCGTCTTCGCCTATGCCCTGGCCGTGAGCGAGGAGAATGCCTCCGGCGGCACGGTGGCCACGGCCCCGACGTGTGGAGCCAGTGGCGTGGTGCCGGGCGTACTGGTCCATCTGGCCGAATTCCACAATTTCTCCGAGACGCGCATCCTCCATGCCCTGGCCACGGCCGGCATCTTCGGCAACATCGTCAAGTACAACGCCTCGATCTCCGGCGCGGAGGTGGGATGCCAGGGCGAGGTCGGTGTGGCCTGCGCCATGGCCTCGGCAGCCACCTGCCAGCTCTTTGGCGGCACGCCGTCGCAGATAGAGTATGCGGCGGAGATGGGCTTGGAGCACCACCTCGGCATGACCTGCGACCCCGTCTGCGGCCTCGTCCAGATTCCTTGCATCGAGCGCAACGCCTTTGCGGCCTGCCGTGCCCTCGACGCCCAGCTCTACGCCTCGCTCAGCGACGGCAAGCACCGCGTCTCCTTCGACAAAGTGGTGGACGTGATGAAGCGGACGGGCCACGACATTCCCTCGCTCTACAAGGAGACGAGCGAGGGCGGACTGGCCAAGGAGTTTTAGCAAGCGATTCAAACAACGATTTCAGCCAAAATCCTTGCGACCTGTACGGTTGAAGCGGGCTGAAAGCCCAACAGACCATAGCTCAGGGCATCGCCCTGGGTATCATAGCATTCAACACCCTACTTTTCAGGGCGTATTGGGTAATTTTAACCGTATAGGTCAAAAAGATGCGGTCAAGGTGTGCTGCGTCTTTATCCGAGTTTTTAGTGCATTATTCCACGCTGTCCATTTTTTCAATGACCAAGAAACTCCTCCAGACGCCAGGCTTGGATGTTCTCTATACCTTTTCTATTTTTGAAGGGTATGTCGTCCATAGTGACGAGAATCTTGGGGTAGCTATCGTCGATAGCTTCAAGCGAGGCGTATTCGCGCTCCTCCGTTTGTTTGTCTTCAAGCGTCCATGACACCTGCACATAGAGGCGTTTGTCGTGGTCTGCGCACACAAAGTCCACCTCTCGGTTTGCCATCTTGCCTGCGTAGATCTGAAATCCCGCACGCCGCAATGCCTGATAGACGTAGTTCTCCAGCAGAGCCCCTTGCCCGTAGCCATACCCTTCGTAAAGATAGTTGTGGTAGCTGTTGTCGTTGGCATAGTACTTGGCTGCTCCTTTTAGTATTTCCTTTCCCTTGACATCGTAGCGGTCGGCTCTCAAGAGGACGAATGCGTCTTCCAGGAAGTTGATATAGTTAGATACCGTCTCGTAATTCTGCTTCTTGGCTTTGCCGTCCTTTTTCGACTGCTCGTTGTTCAGATAGTTGACAACGTTGGTCACGGAGACCAACGACGCGCTGTTGTTTACGAGGTAGGCGAAGATGCGGTCAAGGAGGGCTGCGTCCTTGATTTTGTGTCTTTCGACAATATCCTTCAGCAGAATGGTGTCCTTGACGGCTTCCACATAGTGGCGTTTGGTTTCCTCGCCCCTCAAGTTGACAAACTCGGGTAGTCCGCCCGAGCGCAAATAGTCGAGCATGCTCTGCCGTGAGGGGTGAACTGCTTGGTTGGCTTTCAAGTATTCTGTGTAGCTAAACGGCTGAACCTCGAACTCTACATAGCGGCCTGAAAGAAGCGTTGACAGTTCTCCCGAGAGGAGTTTGCTGTTGCTTCCAGTCAGAAAAACCTCGCAGTCGATACTAGGGTCTTGTGAGAGGGAATCTACGACGTGCTCCCATCCATGAATGTTGTGCACCTCGTCAAGAAAGACGTATGACTTCTTGTCAGGATTGATCTCGTGACAGTAAGTCTCATACAAGTCCATCAGGTCGTCAGGGGTTTGGACAAAACTATAGCGATAGAATTCTTTGTTGATATACAATATTTGTGACGGTTCCATCACTTGGCGATCGAGCATGGAGGTGATGACCTGGCGCATCAGCCAGCTTTTCCCTGCACGGCGCTGCCCCGTAACCACTTTGATAACCCTGTTGCCTGTATAAGGGAGAATCCGGTTGAGATACACGCTTCTCTCCACACCATTGTCAAATTGGTTGCCGTTCCAATAATTTAGCCTTGCTATTTTTTCCAGCCTATTGTCCATAATGTATTTCTTGATGGGTTGACTTGTGCTGCAAAGATACGAAGAAAAATTCAAGTACACTTGAAAAAATGGCCAAAAGTGGGCAAAAATTCAAGTGTACTTGAAAAAATAAGAGGGTCTCCTTTGTAAAGCAAGGCTTGGTAAGGTGCTTTTATAGGGTAGTTTTACACAAGACCTTTCCAGTAATTTGTCTGAGATCAGAAAAAGATGGTCATGGTGTTCACTTTCTATACCCTCTCAGTCCGTACCACAGCAAAACAAACTCACAGAAAAGCGCTACAACCCATGTGAACTGCCAGGAGCCTATCCAGTCGGCAAGCATTCCCTGAAGCACAGGGAATACGGCTCCTCCAAACACGCCCATCATAAACACGCCCGAGGCACGCGACGTGTATTCGCCAAGACCATCAACGGCCAGGGTAAACACACAGCTCCACATGACGGAATGGAAAAGCCCTACCGAGGCAAGAAGCCAAAGGTTTTCCGTCAGCATGGCGGCAGTCATGAGCGCTATGGCGCCAAGCGTGACGGTGATGAGCATCGGACGTGGTTTTATGTTTTTCATGGAGGCAGAAACCATACGACCGACTAGGAAACCGCCCCAGTAGATTGTGGCAAGCAGGGCAGGCGACAGAGCAGCTCCGCTGCCAGTGAGTTCCATAGCGTGCAAGTTGATGTTGTTGCCAATGCTCACCTCCGTTCCCACGTAGAAGAAAATGGTTATGACCCCATACTTTAGATTGCGGAACGACCATACGCTTTTTGTTTTTTCTCCAGTAGATGTTCCTTTGTCGGTTTCAGCCGACGAAGAACGTGTGCCCTCGATGTCGGGCAGGGCAAGTCGGCGTGTGGTCATTGTGGTGACGACAATACAGAGCGTCATGAGTATGAAGGGTAGGGTGAGCTGCGATGCGGTGACGCTGTCGAGAGGCACTCCCGCGAACATGATACCAGTGACAAAGAGAGGGGCTATGGTCGTGCCAAATGAGTTGACGGCACAGGTGAAGTTCATTCGCTGTACCGCACTTGTGCCAGGCAACGGATAGGCTGCGATATAAGGATTGATGACCACCTGGAGCATGGCCGCAGCTGTGCCCATAAGAAATGACCCCATGAGAAATACGAAATAGCCAAACGGCACGAAGTCGCCATTTACGACAATACCAGCTTCGCCGGCATACTCCGCGCAAAAAGCAGAGGCTGTGTAGAACAACAAGCCTCCGACCATCACGATCAGCGAGCGGATAAGTGTGCGCTTGTAGCCAATGAGGTTGAGCATTCGTCCTGTGCGCGAACTGTTGAGCAGATAGCCAAGGAAGAAGGCGAAGGAAATGAGGGTGGTCAGTGAGTTGCGCATGGTGGTGGCCTCGGAGAGGAACGCTATCTTGAGCGGTCCTTGACATTGACCGTTGATAGTAGTAAGAAAACCTACTATGAAATAGATGAACGTGAGCAGCAGAAATGGTCCTGCGGTCTTTAGGCTTAGCGTTTTCATACGGATGTTAGTTATGGGTGAGATGGTTGCTGGGGGTAGTCCTATGAGGTGGGACGAGGGATCGCCCCACCTCATAGCAACTAACTTGTTTTTACAATATTTTCTCGAGGGTCTTCATCGCTCCCTCGTTCTTGATGCTCTCTACCATCTGTAGGTAGGGCTGTGTGAAGTTGTTGGCCTCATGCAGGTCGGTGCTTCGGAATGGAGAGAGGGCAAGGAAGTCAAGAGGCTCATTGCTTGCGATAAGCTGCTGGTCGTTGGCTGTAAGCCACGGGTCGGCTACTTCAAACTGCTCGCCATTGTCGTCCGTGTGATATTTGAGATAGTGGCGATAGGCTGCGAATAGATATGCCACGCGGATGAGCTGTTTGTCATCGCTGATCATCTTTTCAAGGTTGGGCATCACATACACAGGAAACTTCGATGCTCCGTCGAAGCAAAGACGAGCCACCTGGTCGCTGACGGAACGGTTGCCGAAACGCTCGCAGAGAGTCTGCTTGTAGAGTTCAAGGTCTGTGTCCTTGGGAGCCGGTACGTAGGGAGTGATGTCAATGTCCATAAACTGACGCACAAACTTGGCTATACGCTCGTCGTGCATGGCAGCGTCCACCTTGCGGTAGCCATAGAGGAAAGAAGGGTAGGAAAGCAATGTGTGAGAGGCGTTGAGAAGAGAGAGTTTCATGTTCTCAAAAGCAGTGACGTCGTCTGTCATCTGTGCGCCGACTTTCTCCCATGCGGGGCGACCAGCAGCAAAGTTGTCCTCGACGACCCACTGTATGAAGTCCTCACAATATACAGGCGCCTTGTCCTCTGTGCCATTCTCCTCGTTGAGTCGCTTGATGTCCTCGGGATGTGTGGCTGGAGTGATGCGATCGACCATAGAGTTGGGGAAAGTCACGTTCTCCTCCATCCATGCCGCAAGCTCCTTGTCCTGCGCCTCTACAAACGACATGAAAGCGCAGCGGGCCGTATTGCCATTGTGCTGAAGATTGTCACAAGAGAGGATGGTGATAGGGCCTGAGCCTGAGGCCACGCGGCGACGAAGTCCCTCGGCCACATAGCCGAATGCAGTCTGCGGGTCGTCTGGATGCTCCAGATCGTGGACTACCTGCGGATTGTCGAGCATAAACTCGCCAGTTTGGCGTGAGATGTTATAGCCTCCCTCGGTGATGGTGAGCGTGATGATACGGATGTCAGGGTCGGCTATCTTGTTGAGTATGGAGTTCTTCTCCTCAATGCCCCAATACAGTTCTACAAGAGCCCCAAGACGGTAAACCTCGTTGTTACCGTCGCGCCCACATACGGTAAGTGTGTATTCGCCATCCTGCGCCTTAAGTGCCTTGTACAGCGGTTCGTCTCTCTCCAGTATCATTGCCCCGCAGATGCCCCATCCGTGCTGGGTGGGATCTTCAAGCAGATGGCTTGTCATGTATTCGAGATGAGCACGATGAAAGTTGCCTACACCGAAATGAAGGATGCCTGCCTTGACCGAGTTGCGGTCGAAGGAATACGATTTGATTGTGTTTGCTGTCATTTTTATTTCTATGCTGTTAGTTGTTATTTTTTGGCTTTTTCTCTTCTCGCTTACAAAGTTAGGGCAAAAAATAATTTAGGAAAAGAAATGTTTTATGAAAAAAAATGGGAACGTTCCCGCAAACGTTCCCAAAATCTGCAAACGTTTTAAATCGGGGGATCCATTGGGAAGGTAAGGTACAAAGTCTTATCTCCTACTCCCCAGTAGAACCCCGGTATTTCATAGCCGTACGCAAGACAACCTTTCTGTTCTCCGCCTCGGGATTGCGCACCTTCTCAAGCACAAGCTCAGCGGCGCATCTTCCCATCTCCATCAGAGGAGGCTCGACGGTAGTGAGTTGTGGAAATACGATGGTCGATAGTTCTGTCCCCGAGAATCCAGCCACAGCCACATCCTCTGGTACGCGACGTCCAAGCTCGCGCAGGCGGTTCATGGCGCCTATGGCAAGCGTGTCGGTGAAGGCATACACTGCATCAAAGTCCACGCCTTGTTGCACAAGACGATCTACTGCTGCCGCACCATCAGCAAACGTCATTCCTGTCTTGATGATAAGTTGAGGGTCGTATAGGCGGAACTTCTCCATGGCCTCGCGATAGCCACGACCGCGCTCCATGGTATTATACACGTTGTCAGGCCCATAGAGATAAGCTATGCGTTGGCGACCAAGGCGTATCAGGTGTTCCGTCATAAAAAAAGCGTCATTGTTGTCGTCCACCAGCACTTGCGTCATATCTTCCATCCCGTGAGGGATGCGGTCGTAGAAGACAATGGCCATGCCTTCTTTGGCAAGTCGGCGATACGTATCGACATTATGCTTGTAGCTGCAGATGCTCACAATAAGTCCGTCAACCATAAAATCCTCCATCATCTTCAAATGCTCTCCCTCACGCTCGTGGTCCTCGTCCGATTCGGCCATGACCACCTTCTGATTGTTGGAGAAGAGTATGCTCTGTATGCCAGCCACTACTTGCGAGGCGTATGGCGTGTGCATCTCTGGCACGATTACGCCTATTGTGTTGGTGCGTCCTGTCTTGAGGTTCAATGCCACAGGATTGCGACGATAGCCAAGCCGATCTGCCTCGCGCAGCACAGCCTCTCGCGTTTCGCGACGTATGTTTTTGTCGTCGGTAAGCGCCCGTGATACGGTCGAAACCGATATGTGCAGCGATTGTGCGATGTCTTTTATTGTTACATGTTTCATTGCTGGTAGATAATGATGGGTAATACTTGGTGAAAGATCCTAAACTTATCTAAAGTATTAGACGAAAAACATGCGCAATCGTTTAAGGGAAAACATTCGGTGTAGTGGCAGCCCCGATCACGACGGGAGACACGGCCTTTCGGTCGGCCCGCCTGATCATCGCCCAAGCCTTCCGTCTGAGTCAGCGCAAGAAGATCAATCGCATCTATATCTGCGTGCCCGTCTTTGCCGTCTTGCTCGCTCTGCTGGTCTGGCAGATCCAAAACCCCGATGGCTTCAATACGATATGGAAATATTTCGGGTGGGCCAATCAGACGCTGGCGGTCTTCACCCTGTGGACCCTCACGGTCTATCTCGCGCAGGAGAAGAAGGCATACGTCCTCACCCTCGTCCCCGCCTTGTTTATGACCGTCGGCTGTGTCTCCTTCCTCATGGTGAGCAATATTGCTTTCGCCTTGCCTCCTGCCGTGGGCTATACCATTGGCGGAGGCGTGGGACTGGCTACCGCTCTGTGTTTCATGGTGTGGATGAGGAAGATGCGCGCTGGGGCCAGGGTGTGATGCAGCCTATAGTGCATCGCGTAGCCTTTCGTTGCTGATGAAAATAGAGTTTTTCCTCTCTGCTACTTTTGGCCAGTCCCGATTTTTTTGATAACTTTGCCCGTCGAGATGTCCCAACGAAAGATTATCCATATCGACATGGATGCGTTCTTCGCCTCCGTGGAGCAGCACGACGATCCGTCCCTGTGCGGACTGCCGTTGGCTGTGGGGTTTGACGGGCCTCGTGGTGTGGTCTCTACGGCCAGCTATGAGGCGCGGCAGTATGGGGTCCATTCCGCCATGCCTATTGCCACGGCCAAGCGGCGCTGTCCACAACTGCGGATCGTCACGCCCCGTTTCGACCGTTACAAGGAGATCTCGGGGCGGGTGCACAGGATCTTCCTCGACTATACCGACCTGGTGGAACCGCTATCCATTGATGAGGCTTTTCTCGATGTGACGGAAAACCGCCACGGGGTCGCGCTGGCGACGGATGTGGCGCGCGAGATCAAGCAGCGCATCGTCGAGGAGACGGGGCTCACGGCCTCGGCAGGCGTGAGCTACAACAAGTTTTTGGCCAAGGTAGCCTCCGACTATCGCAAGCCCGATGGACTCTTCGTGATCCATCCAGCTAAGGCACAGGGCTTTATCGATAGTCTTCGGATAGAGCAGTTTTGGGGCGTAGGACCCAAGACGGCAGTTCGGATGCACCAGATGGGTATCTTCACGGGGGCACAACTCCGTCGCGTCTCGCGCCAGCACCTCGTCCAGGTGTTTGGCAAGGCGGGCCATATCTACTACGATTTCGCCCGGGGCATCGACCTGCGTCCCGTCGTCACTGACCATGACCGCAAGTCGGTGGGCTGCGAGCAGACCTTCCTGAAGGATCTCCGCCTCTCGTCCGCTATCCTCATCGAGCTCTACCACCTCGTCTTGGAATTGGAGCGGCGTATCGCCAAGAGTGGATTTCTCGGCCATACGCTCACACTCAAGATGAAGTGGGGCGATATGACACAGGTGACGCGTAGTCTGACGCAGCCGGCTGCCATCCAGACCAAGGACGACATCCTGCCGCTTGCCAAACGCCTGCTCCGCCAGACGGAGTACAAGACACGATCCGTGAGGCTTATGGGAGTGGCGGTCTCCAATCCACAGGGTGGGGAAGGGGAGGGGGTCCGCCCCCAGTGGGTAGAAGGTTTCCTTCCTTTCCAAGAATGGGAGATGGAGGAATATCCCTATGGTAAATAGCGAGACAGAGTAGTTAATGTCAATAAAAATCGAAGCAATGCAATATCAAGTCACGTGCAAGCAATGCCACCAACTCTATGTGGTGGATACCAATCCTGGAACCACGATCCGATCCCGTTGTCCCTATTGTGGAACGGTGGCTACCATCGCCACGCCGATTCTGGGCCAGCAGGACACGAAGTCCTCCGGTTCAGCTTCTCCGCAGCGACCATAGTCGAAGCCCGCGCCCTCGTACAGCCCTTTGTCCAGTTCTTCGCACCCATCGTCGCCCACGCCTTCTTCCCCCCACGCTTCTTCGCTCACCCGTCGGGTCGTGGTGCTGTTTTGTGTCGTTGCAATCCTCCTCCTCATTTTGGCTACTTTCCTCTATTGTGCCTTCAAGGGGATGAGCGCGTAGCAACTGTTCTTGCATATCAGCAGCCAAACAAACTTGGTTCTGCTCGTTTGGCTCCATAAAAATATGGCGGTTTGGCATGATGTGTAAAAGAGGGGAAAGACCCCTCCTAACTGCCCCTAAAAATGAATATAACTTCATCGGCCTACGAAGTTAACTTCATTGGCCTACGAAGTTATATTCATAGGGCTACGAAGTTAACTTCATTTTTTACCCCACTTTTGAGCCCAATCTGCGTGCGATTACTAAGTCAGTTCTCTTGCATGAGAAATCCACTTGCCCGCGTACCGCTTTCCATCCCGAACGGATCCCGAGACCATCCCGAAGGATTGGCGCAGGCTTTTGGGCCTTCCCCGGAGAGGGTAGGCGAGGCTTTTTCCTCCGTCCGCCCCCTTTCTTTGCCCATCCTGCCCTTTCTTCTCGTCTTTCCGGCCCCTATATATAATAAGGTGAATATAATTAAATGATAAAGGAACCGAAATCTCTCTATAATGACAGATGTAAACCGCCTGTTCCCTTACTACCGCTTTCCCCTTTTCCCTGCCTTTTTCCCCAAAAATACCCTCTTTTTACCCTTGTTTTGTAAAATAACGCGAAAAACTACCAACTTTCGCAAACTTTTCTTTCGAAACATTTGGAGGGTATTAAAAAACGCCGTACCTTTGCACCCGCTTTTCCGAACAAAGCATACGCCGAGAAAGGGAGAGCGATAAAGACAAGCGATCTTTGAAGAGATTTACATAAGACAGAGAGTAGTACAAGAAGCGGATGCTTCCGGTCATTTTGGCCAGGTCGCATCCGGGTAAAGAAGAAGAGCCGTCCATTTTTTTTGGAACAGGTGCTTTGAGCCCAATCTTCGGTACATCTGGATGAGCGTCCTTGAGAACAGAGACAAAGTCTTTCCCTTTTCGTAAGGGAAGTCAAACGGATATTTTACAATGGAGAGTTTGATCCTGGCTCAGGATGAACGCTAGCTACAGGCTTAACACATGCAAGTCGAGGGGAAACGATAGGGAAAGCTTGCTTTTCCTAGGCGTCGACCGGCGCACGGGTGAGTAACGCGTATCCAACCTGCCCATGTCTGGGGAATAACCCGTCGAAAGGCGGACTAACTCCCCATGGTCTCCGATGAGGACATCTGAATTGGAGTAAAGCTTTGCGGACATGGATGGGGATGCGTCTGATTAGGTAGTAGGCGGGGTAACGGCCCACCTAGCCTACGATCAGTAGGGGTTCTGAGAGGAAGGTCCCCCACATTGGAACTGAGACACGGTCCAAACTCCTACGGGAGGCAGCAGTGAGGAATATTGGTCAATGGACGAGAGTCTGAACCAGCCAAGTAGCGTGCAGGATGACGGCCCTATGGGTTGTAAACTGCTTTTGCGCGGGGATAACACCCTCCACGTGCTGGGGGTCTGCAGGTACCGCGCGAATAAGGACCGGCTAATTCCGTGCCAGCAGCCGCGGTAATACGGAAGGTCCGGGCGTTATCCGGATTTATTGGGTTTAAAGGGAGCGTAGGCCGTGAGGTAAGCGTGTTGTGAAATGTAGGCGCCCAACGTCTGCACTGCAGCGCGAACTGCCCCACTTGAGTGCGCGCAACGCCGGCGGAACTCGTCGTGTAGCGGTGAAATGCTTAGATATGACGAAGAACCCCGATTGCGAAGGCAGCTGGCGGGAGCGTAACTGACGCTGAAGCTCGAAAGCGCGGGTATCGAACAGGATTAGATACCCTGGTAGTCCGCGCGGTAAACGATGGATGCCCGCCGTTGGGTTTATGAATTCAGCGGCCAAGCGAAAGCGTTAAGCATCCCACCTGGGGAGTACGCCGGCAACGGTGAAACTCAAAGGAATTGACGGGGGCCCG
>ENA-OOXT01001944-OOXT01001944.1-human-gut-metagenome-genome-assembly--contig:-NODE-1944-length-12333-cov-2.587474_pt1 | contig 12333 bp, 8 predicted proteins | sample MGYA00241590_ERZ501349 | MGnify/ENA primary metagenome ERZ501349 (study PRJEB25962, sample SAMEA2042838) | human gut metagenome | biome: human gut; feature: human-associated habitat; material: faeces...
TAAAGATGTTAGTTTCACAAAAACTTGGTGTGAAAGATCTTTCAGGACCAGTAGGAATTGTCAAAACGGTCGGAGACCAATATACACAGGCTGCTGCCTATGGATTTAAAACAGTATTTTTGACAATGGTAAACTGGATCATTTTGATCAGCGCAAACCTTGGTGTGATGAATTTATTGCCATTACCAGCACTTGATGGAGGTCGTTTGTTGTTTTTGATCATAGAAGCAATTACTGGAAAGGCTGTGTCACAGAATATGGAAGCGCTGGTACACACTGCAGGATTGATCTTATTAATGCTTTTGATGGTATTTGTAATGTATCAGGATATTGTAAAGATTTTCATGTAAAGGGGGATTTGCATGTATACAAGAAATCAGACAAGAGTAATTTCGATTGGAGATGTTAAGATTGGAGGAGGCAATCCAGTTGCCATCCAGTCTATGACAAATACAAAGACAGAAAATGTGGAAGAGACGGTCAAACAGATTCTTGCTCTTGAGAAGGCTGGATGCCAGATCATTCGCTGTACTGTTCCAACAATGAAAGCTGCCGAAGCTTTTACAGAGATTAAGAAGCAGATTCATATTCCACTGGTTGCAGATATTCATTTTGATTACCGGCTGGCTATTGCTGCCATGGAGCATGGAGCAGATAAAATCAGAATCAATCCGGGCAACATCGGAAGCAAAGAGCGTGTGCAGGCTGTGGTAGACGTAGCAAAGGAAAGAAATATTCCAATCCGTGTGGGAGTCAACAGCGGTTCACTGGAAAAGGATTTAGTAGAAAAATATCATGGTGTTACCGCAGAAGGCATTGTAGAAAGTGCTTTGGATAAAGTGCATCTTATTGAAGATATGGGATATGACAATCTCGTTATCAGTATCAAATCTTCAGATGTTATGATGTGTGTAAAAGCCCATGAACTGATTGCTGAGCAAACCAATCATCCACTGCATGTGGGAATTACAGAGGCAGGAACGATTATCAGTGGAAATATTAAATCCTCTATTGGACTGGGACTGATTTTAAATCAGGGAATCGGAGATACCATTCGTGTTTCATTAACCGGAGATCCGTTAGAAGAAATTAAATCAGCAAAACTGATTTTAAGAACTTTAGGGCTTCGTAAAGGTGGCATAGAAGTTGTATCCTGTCCGACCTGTGGAAGAACAAGAATCAACTTAATCGAACTGGCAAATCAGGTAGAGGATATGGTAGCGGACATTCCTTTAGACATCAAGGTTGCTGTTATGGGCTGTGTAGTCAACGGACCGGGAGAAGCAAAGGAAGCCGATATCGGAATTGCCGGCGGTGTGGGAGAAGGACTAATTATAAAGCATGGTCAGATAGACCGTAAAGTACCGGAGAATCAGCTCTTAAGTGAATTAAGAAAGGAACTTTTGAACTGGAATAAGGAGTAGGAAAAATTATGGCAAAACTGTTTTTTGAAGTTTTTCCAACATTAAAGATTACCGGAGAGATGAGTGCACTTTTGAAAGAAACAGAGATTACAAAAGTGGCATCGAATTCCGCACAGAATGCATTGCGGATTTATTTAGAGAGTACAAGGCTAATTCCAAAACCGGAAATCTATCATATTGAACAAGAAATCAGACAACAGCTATTTCCGCACAAGGAGGTAGCTGTTAAAATCATAGAAAAATTTAATTTATCCAGCCAGTATACACCGGAAAAACTGATGGCGGTATACCGGGAGAGTATTTTAGAAGAGATTCGCAATTACAGCGTATTGCTCTATAATCTGATGCGCTGCAGCAAAATGGAATTTGACCGGGAAGACCATATGATTCTTACTTTAGAGGATACTATTGTTGCCACAGAGCGGAGCAATGAACTGATTGATATCTTAGAAAAAATCATCTGCGAACGTTGTGGATTAAAATTAATGATTGAGCCACAGTATGAGAAACCGGCAGAAAATAATTATGTAAAGAGCGCAGACAGCCAGATTGAAACAGAGGTTGCCCATATCGTGGCACGAACCGCTGCTGCAAGAACGCAGAATGCGGATGGCATGGAACAGCCTGCTGCCAATGAAGCAAACGCACAGCCGGATGCTAGAGCGTCAGAAAAGGAAAAAACACCTGCTGCCCCGGAGAAAAAACAGACTACTGGCACAGAAGGCACAGGAGCAGTGCCTGCTGCTGGAAAGAATAACTTTTCCGGCGGAAAGGATTTCAAGGGAAAATCTTCCTTCCAGAGAAGAGATTTTGTTAAAAAATCAGACAATCCGGATGTTATTTATGGCCGTGATTTTGAAGAGGATGCAATTCCGATTGAGACCATCGTAGGTGAAATGGGAGAAGTTGTCATCCGTGGACAGATAATGACATTAGATACAAGAGAAATCCGTGGTGAAAAGACAATTATCATTATGTCAGTAACGGATTTTACGGATTCCATTGTGCTTAAAATCTTTACAAAAAATGAGAATCTACCGGAACTGATGGGAGATTTGAAAAAGGGAGCATTTCTTAAAATTAAGGGTGTAACGACCATTGATAAATTTGACAGTGAGCTGACCATCGGTTCCATTGTCGGAATTAAGAAAATCCCTGATTTTACTACAATAAGAATGGACAACAGCCCGTTAAAGAGAGTAGAGCTTCATTGCCATACCAAGATGAGTGACATGGATGGTGTTACTGATGTAGGAGATCTGGTAAAAAGGGCATATAAGTGGGGACATAAGGCACTGGCGATTACCGATCATGGAAATGTCCAGGCATTCCCGATTGCAAACCATGCACTGCCGGATGACCCGGACTTTAAGATTATCTATGGTGTGGAAGCTTATCTTGTGGATGACTTAAAGGACATTGTAGAAAATTCAAAGAATCAGTCCCTGCAGGATACCTATGTGGTATTCGATATAGAGACCACCGGATTTTCACCGCTGGTAAATAAAATTATTGAAATTGGTGCGGTAAAAGTAGAAAAGGGGAATATAACCGAGCGTTTTTCCACTTTTGTTAATCCGGAAGTGCCGATTCCGTTCCACATTGAAAATCTGACCGGAATCAAAGATGATATGGTAATTACGGCACCGGTGATTGCAGAAGTTATGCCGGAGTTCTTAGCCTTCTGTGATGGTGCTGTTATGGTAGCACACAATGCTGATTTTGATATGAGTTTTATCAAATATAACTGTGACCGTTTAAGCATTCCTTATGATTTTACCATTGCAGATACCGTTGCCATGGCACGAATGCTGCTGCCGAATCTGAACCGTTTTAAGCTGGATACCGTAGCAAGGGCATTAAATATTTCGCTGGAGAATCATCACCGTGCGGTAGACGATGCAGCATGTACCGCTGAAATATTCGAAAAGTTTGTAAAAATGCTTGCTGACCGTGGCATCAATACACTGGATGAATTAAATGCCGAGGGACATGTCAGCAAAGAGACCGTTATGAAGATGCCGACCCATCATGCTATTATTCTTGCAACGAATGATCTGGGTCGTGTGAATCTCTATAAGCTGATATCCTTATCCCACCTTGATTATTTCCATCAGAGGGCGAGAATTCCAAAGAGCGAATACTTAAAACACAAGGAAGGCTTACTGATTGGTTCTGCCTGTGAGGCGGGAGAACTTTATCAGGCAATTTTACAGGGACGGCCGCAGGAAGAGATTATTCGTCTGGTGAAGTTTTATGATTACCTTGAAATCCAGCCTCTTGGAAATAATGCATTTATGATAAAAGATGAAAAAACACCGATTTCCACCATGGATGAATTAAAGGACATTAACCGCCGGATTGTAAAATTAGGAGAAGAATTCCATAAGCCGGTTGTGGCAACCTGTGATGTGCATTTTATGGACCCGGAGGATGAGGTATACCGCCGGATTATTCTGGCTGGTAAAGGCTTTAAGGATGCCGATGAGCAGGCTCCGCTATATCTTCGTACCACAGAAGAAATGTTGGAGGAATTCAGCTATTTAGGCAGTGAGAAAGCGAAAGAAGTCGTTATCGATAATACTAATAAGATTGCAGATATGTGCGAGCGCATTTCTCCGGTTCGTCCGGATAAATGTCCGCCGGTAATTGAAAATTCCGACCAGATGCTGCGTGATATCTGCTATAATAAGGCACATGAGATGTATGGAGAGGATTTGCCGGAAATCGTATCGGAGCGGTTGGAGCGGGAGTTAAAATCCATCATCGGAAACGGTTATGCGGTAATGTATATCATTGCCCAGAAGCTGGTTTGGAAATCAAATGAGGATGGTTATCTGGTAGGTTCCCGTGGATCCGTAGGTTCTTCTTTTGCGGCAACCATGTCCGGAATCACGGAGGTAAATCCGCTGGCACCGCATTATTACTGTGCCCACTGTCATTACAGTGATTTTGATTCGCCGGAAGTAAAGAAATATGGCGGACAGTCCGGTTGTGACATGCCGGATAAGCGGTGTCCGAACTGTGGCAAGCCGTTAGTGAAAGCCGGTTTTGATATTCCATTTGAAACATTCCTTGGATTTAAGGGAAATAAAGAGCCGGATATTGATCTTAATTTCTCCGGTGATTACCAGAGTAAATCCCATAAATATACAGAAGTAATTTTTGGTGCGGGACAGACTTTCCGTGCCGGAACCATTGGTACGCTGGCAGATAAAACCGCATTCGGTTATGTAAAGAATTATTATGAAGAGCATGGTGTGCATAAGAGAAATTGTGAGATAGACCGGATTGTGCAGGGCTGCGTGGGAATCCACCGGACCACCGGACAGCATCCGGGAGGTATCGTAGTATTGCCGGTGGGGGAAGAGATTTATTCCTTTACACCGATTCAGCATCCTGCCAACGATATGACAACCGATATTATTACGACTCATTTTGAGTACCATTCCATTGATCACAACTTATTAAAGCTTGATATTCTCGGACACGACGATCCGACCATGATCCGTATGCTTGAGGACTTAACCGGAATTGATGCACAGAAGATTCCGCTGGATGATAAGTCCGTCATGTCCTTATTTAAGAATACCAGTGCACTGAGTATTACACCGGATATGTTGACAAACTGTACACTTGGAGCACTTGGAATTCCAGAGTTTGGAACAGACTTTGCGATGCAGATGTTAATTGACGCAGACCCGCAGTCCTTTTCCCATCTGATTCGAATTGCAGGTCTGTCACACGGTACGGATGTATGGTTAGGAAATGCCCAGACATTGATTGAAGAGGGAAAAGCAACCATTTCTACGGCAATCTGTACCCGTGATGATATCATGATTTATCTTATCAGTATGGGACTTGACAGTGAGGAATCCTTTACCATTATGGAGTCTGTCCGTAAGGGAAAGGGCTTAAAACCGGAGTGGGAGGAAGAAATGACTGCCCATGGCGTACCGGACTGGTATATCTGGTCCTGTAAGAAGATTAAGTATATGTTCCCGAAGGCCCATGCGGCGGCATACGTTATGATGGCGTGGCGTATTGCTTACTGTAAGGTATTTTATCCGCTGGCATATTATGCAGCATACTTTTCCATCCGTGCAACCGGATTCAGTTATGAGCTTATGTGTCAGGGAAAGGATAAGCTGAATTACTTCATGCGTGATTATGAGAAACGAAAGGATTCACTATCGAAGAAGGAGCAGGATACCTATAAGGATATGCGTATTGTGCAGGAAATGTATGCAAGAGGCTATGAGTTCTGGACCATTGATTTATATAAAGCCCAGGCATCCCGTTTCCAGATTATTGATGGCAAACTGATGCCTGCCTTAAGTACGATAGATGGTCTTGGCGAGAAGGCGGCAGAGGCAGTGGTAGAGGCTGCCAAGGATGGTCCTTTTCTATCCAAGGATGATTTCAGGCAACGGACCAAAGTTAGTAAGACCGTAATTGATCTGATGGGAGACCTTGGATTATTCGGGGACCTGCCGGAATCGAACCAGCTTTCTTTATTTGATTTTTAATACATAGGAAGGTATAATTGTTAAAAGGAGTGAGGAGCATGAACGAAGTATATGAAAAGCTTTTAAAATGTTATGCATGTTTTGAAGATAAGATTGATTTTAAACCACAGGCAGCATTGATTTTAGGCTCCGGATTAGGAGATTATGCTGACACAAATATGAAGGTGGAAGCAGTGCTTGATTATCACGATATCGAAGGGTTTCCGGTATCAACGGTACCGGGGCATAAGGGGCGCTTCGTATTCGGTTATGTAGGGGATGTGCCGGTAGTATGTATGCAGGGACGTGTGCATTATTACGAAGGTTATTCCATGCAGGATGTTGTGCTGCCAACAAGATTAATGAAAATGATGGGAGCAAAGGTACTCTTTCTTACCAATGCTGCAGGGGGAATACAGCAGGGAATGAAAGCCGGAGATCTGATGATGATTACCGGGCAGATTGGCTGCTTTGTACCATCTCCTTTAATCGGGGCAAATATCGATGAACTGGGGGAAAGGTTCCCGGATATGAGCCATATCTATGATGAGGATTTACAGAAAATAATCCGAAAAGCTGCCATTGAAGCAGATATTCCGCTTCGGGAAGGCACTTACCTGCAGTTATCAGGACCGAATTTTGAAACACCACAGGAGATTTCCATGTGCCGTGTACTGGGGGCAGATGCGGTAGGCATGAGTACAGCCTGTGAAGCCATTGCAGCAAATCATATGGGGATGAAAATCTGCGGTATTTCCTGTATTTCAAATCTCGCGGCAGGAATTTCACCATTTTCACTGACACACCGTGAAGTTCAGGAGACAGCAGATCGTGTTGCACCATTGTTTAAAAAGCTGGTGACCGATTCTATTACCGGTATGAAAACATTTCTGTAAGAAAATGGTATAGCGCGGGAGGCAGCTATAGAAATTAAATATAAGAGGCAGATATCTATCAGGAGAAGGTAGAAGATAAGGAGGGGATTGCGTATGAATATACGTTTTTACAATGCCAGAATCTTAGTGCCGTCAGAGGGACATTCTTTTCAGGTGATAACCGGGGAATTGTGGGTAAAGAAGAATGAGATTATCTATATCGGGGATGGCCTTGATACGGAACGTGTTTTTGAAAAAGAGCCGGCAGGAATGATTCTTTGGGACAGGGAAATTGACGCAGAGAAAAACCTGCTGCTGCCGGGATTTAAAAATGCCCATACCCATACGGCTATGACATTTTTACGTTCCTATGCGGATGACCTGCCATTACAGGACTGGCTGACAAAGCAGGTATTTCCGAAAGAGGCACTGCTTACGGCAGATGATATATACTGGCTCAGCATACTAGGCATCATGGAATATCTGACCAGTGGCATCACTTCAAATTTTGATATGTATTTCTTTCCAGAGACAATTGCAAAGGCTTCCATAGACTGTGGATTCCGGACCATGCAGGTCAGCAGCTTCAATGATTTCACAAGCTCCATTGAAGAGATGGAAGAAATTTATCATAAAGTCAATGAAATGAGTGACTTAACCGGTTATGTGCCGGGATTTCATGCGGAATATACCACCTCAAAAGAGCACTTAAAACAGGTGGCAGCATTATCCGAAAAGCTGCATGCACCGGTATATTTCCATAATTCCGAGACTGCACTTGAAGTAGAACAGTGTAAGGAGCGTTATGGAATGACACCGACCCGGCTGATGGAAGAGCTTGGAATGTTTCAATATGGCGGCGGTGGTTATCACTGTGTATATTTTGAAGATGAGGATTTTGAAATTTTTCGAAAGAGAAATCTTACGGCAGTAACGAATCCTGCATCGAATCTGAAGCTGGCAAGCGGAATCGCACCGATTGACCGCTTTATAAAAGAGGGAATTAATCTTGCTATCGGAACAGATGGCCCGGCAAGTAACAACTGCCTTGATATGTTCCGGGAAATGTTTTTAACTACCGGTCTGGCAAAGGTCAGAGAAAAGGATGCAGCCTGTGTTGGTGCGGAAGAAGTACTTTATATGGCAACGACAGGAGGAGCTGCTGCCATGGGATTAAATGAATGCGATAGTCTGGCAGAGGGAAAGAAAGCAGATTTAATTATGCTTGATTTAAAACAGCCGAATATGCAGCCGGAAAATAATCTCGTCAGGAATATTGTATACAGCGGAAGCAAACAGAATGTAAAGCTTACCATGGTAAATGGACAAATTCTTTATGAAGATAACACATTTCAGATTGGATTTGAACCGGAAGAAATATACCGGAAAGCAAATGAAATTATTGGCAGAATGAAATGAGAGGAACGATATGAAAGTAATATTTGTACATCATAGCTGTTTTGTGGTGGAAATGGAAGATGTGGTTTTGATATTTGATTATTTTGAAGGAAACCGTGTAACCGGTTATACTTTTACCGGAGTGCTTCCGGTATTTGACAAAGACAAATCCATTTATTTCTTTGCAAGCCATAAGCATCAGGACCACTTTGATATGAATATTTTAAAACTGGCAGAGGATTATGAAGACATTCATTTTATTTTGTCAAAAGATACAAAAATGAGTCCGAATTTTATGAAAAAACACGGTATTCCGGAGCGGGCAAAGAAATGTATCGAATATGTCATTCCGGATAAGAAATATGAAATCGGAAAAGTGAAGGTAAAAACCCTTCGTTCCACGGATGCCGGTGTGGCGTTTCTGGTAAAGACCTGTGGCAAGACCATTTATCATGCAGGAGACCTTCATAACTGGAAGATGGAGCATGTGGGAGAGCTGATTAATGGCAAGATGGAGCGGGACTATAGACACCAGATACGCAAGTTAGAAGGTGAGCATATTAATGTGGCATTTGTGGTTTTAGACCCGAGACTTGGTGTGTATACTGACCTTGGTTTGGCTTATTTTATGAAAAATGTGGAAGCTGATTATGTATTCCCGATGCATATGTGGCAGGATTATTCTGCCATTGAAAAATACAAGCAAAAATGTGATAATCATTTGTATACGGACCGAATCATGGATATCGAAAAAGAAAATCAGGTATTTGATATGGACAATCTCAAATGAAATTCTTGAATTATGCCATTAATTGGTCTATACTTAATACGTTTCCTGCTTAGGGGAAGGAAACAATTTCGTTACACGGGAAATCGGTAAAAAGTGGTTCCCGTAGTTAAAATCAGGAGGAAGAATGTATGGATAAATTTCTCGCATTTGGAGGCAGTTTTTTACAGTATGTAGTTATTTTTGTGATTCTGGTTGCAATTGCAGTTCTCGGTGTGTTTACAGGTATTGCACTGCGGAAACGGAAAGATGCAAAGGAACTGGCATTACATGAAGATAAAAAGGAAGAAAAATAGTTTTTTGGAGGAATTATTGTGAAGAAATACGGAGTAAATGACTTAAGAAGAATGTATCTTGAATTCTTTGAGAGCAAAGGACATCTGGCAATGAAGAGCTTTTCTTTAGTACCACATAATGATAACAGTCTTCTGCTTATCAATGCTGGTATGGCTCCATTAAAGCCATATTTTACAGGACAGGAGATTCCGCCGAGAAGAAGAGTGACAACCTGTCAGAAATGTATTCGTACCGGAGATATTGAAAATGTAGGTAAGACAGCAAGACATCTTACCTTCTTTGAGATGCTCGGAAACTTCTCTTTTGGTGATTATTTCAAACATGAAGCAATTGCATGGTCATGGGAATTCTTAACAAAAGTGTTAGAGCTTGACCCGGAGCGTCTGTATCCATCTATTTATGGAGAAGACGAAGAAGCATTTGAAATCTGGACTAAAGAAGTCGGTGTTCCGGCAGAGAAAATTACCAGATTCTATCGTGACCCGGAAACCGGAGAATGTGATAACTTCTGGGAGCATGGTGCAGGACCTTGCGGACCATGTTCTGAAATCTATTATGACCGTGGAGAAAAATATGGCTGTGGAAGTCCTGACTGTAAAGTAGGATGTGAGTGCGACCGTTTCATGGAAGTATGGAACAACGTATTTACACAGTTCGAAGGAGATGGCAAAGGTGGTTATACCGAGCTTTCCCAGAAAAATATTGATACCGGAATGGGATTAGAGCGTCTGGCAGTTGTTATGCAGGATGTAGACTCCGTATTTGATATTGATACTATGAAAGCAATCCGTGATAAGATTTGTGAATTATCAGGAAAGACTTATCAGCAGGATGCATTAGATGATGTTTCTATCCGTCTGATTACAGACCATATCCGGTCTGTAACCTTTATGGTATCTGACGGAATTATGCCAAGTAACGAGGGAAGAGGTTATGTTTTAAGAAGACTGATTCGGCGCGCTGCAAGACATGGCAGATTACTTGGAATTGACGGACTGTTCTTAGCAAAACTCAGTGATACTGTTATTCATGAGAGCAAGGATGGTTATCCGGAATTAGAAGAGAAGAAAGATTTCATCTTCAAGGTATTATCCCAGGAAGAAGAAAAATTCAATAAAACAATTGATCAGGGACTTGCTATCTTAGCAGAGATGCAGGACAAGCTGGAAAAAGAAGGAAAGAAAGAATTATCCGGAGCGGATGCTTTCAAGCTTTACGATACTTACGGATTCCCTCTTGACCTGACCCAGGAAATCTTAGAAGAAAAAGGATTTACCATTGATGAAGCCGGATTTAAGGCTGCAATGGAAGAGCAGAGAGAGAAAGCAAGAAAAGCAAGAAAAGTAACCAACTACATGGGCGCAGATGTTACCGTATATGAATCCATCGACCCAAGTATTACAACTGAATTTGTCGGATATGAGAACAATACTTATACTTCCAAGATTACAGTAATGACTACTGAGACTGAAATCACAGAAGCTTTATCCGATGGTGAGATTGGAACTATTTTCGTAGAGAAGACTCCATTCTATGCAACCATGGGTGGACAGGTAGCAGATACTGGTGTTATCAGCAGCAAGGACGGAAGCTTTGTCTTTGAAGTAGAAGATACCGTAAAGATGCTTGGCGGCAAAGTCGGACATATTGGTAAAGTTACCAAGGGAATGATTAAGACCGGTGATGAAGTAGAACTTTCCATTGATGTAGACAGAAGACTTGCAATCGGAAAGAACCACAGTGCAACACATCTTCTTCAGGAAGCTTTAAGAGAAGTACTTGGTACCCATGTACAGCAGTCCGGTTCTTATGTAGACGAGCACAGATTAAGATTTGACTTTACACATTTCTCAGCAATGACAGCAGATGAGATTACCAAAGTGGAAGACATTGTAAACCAGAAAATTGCAGAAGCACTTCCTGTTATAACAGAAGTAATGTCTTTAGAGGATGCAAAGAAGACCGGTGCAATGGCATTATTTGGTGAGAAATACGGTGATACAGTCCGTGTTGTAAAAATGGGAGATTTTTCTACCGAGCTTTGCGGTGGTACCCATGTAAGCAATACAAGTGCAGTTCAGGCATTTAAGATTATTTCCGAGGCTGGAATCCAGGCGGGTGTCAGAAGAATTGAAGCCCTGACATCCAAAGGTGTATTTGAATATTATGACCAGTTAGAAGAAACCTTAAAAGAGGTTGCAAAATTATTAAAAGCGACACCTGCAAATCTTGTTGAGCGTGTAAATCATGTATTAGGCGAAGTAAAAGCATTACAGTCTGAAAATGAATCCTTAAAGAGCAAAGCGGCAAAGGATGCATTAGGCGATGTTATGAATCAGGTGGAGGAAGTAGCTGGTGTGAAACTTTTAGCAACCAGCGTTTCCGGTGTAGATATGAATGGTTTAAGAGACTTAGGAGACCAGCTCAAAGAGAAGCTTGGCGAAGGTGTTATCGTATTAGCTTCTGATTGTGATGGCAAAGTAAATCTTGTTACAATGGCAACTGAGGAAGCAATGGGCAAGGGTGCACATGCCGGTAACCTCATCAAGGGAATTGCTGCGAAGGTTGGCGGAGGCGGCGGTGGCCGTCCAAATATGGCCCAGGCTGGTGGTAAGAATCCGGCTGGCATCAAAGATGCTTTGACAGAAGCAAAGATTGTTCTTACACAGCAGTTAGCATAAAATATACTGAATTAAAAATATTTTCCGGAAAATTGGAAAAACAGCAAAAAAACGGTTGACGTACGGGAAAATTATGCTATAATCTTTGGTAGTGCAATAAAATTACCCAAACAGTTGAATATGCACAATACGCAACTGGAGGGAGGTTAGGTGTGAGACAATGTCAAATGTAATCGTAAAAGAAAACGAGACGTTAGATAGCGCTTTACGCAGATTCAAAAGAAACTGTGCGAAAGCTGGTATCCAGCAGGAAATCCGTAAAAGAGAGCATTACGAGAAACCAAGTGTTAAACGTAAGAAAAAGTCGGAAGCTGCAAGAAAACGTAAGTACAACTAATAAGATAGAAAGCTGTCACATTTGTG
>ENA-OOXT01001949-OOXT01001949.1-human-gut-metagenome-genome-assembly--contig:-NODE-1949-length-12286-cov-1.829532_pt1 | contig 12286 bp, 9 predicted proteins | sample MGYA00241590_ERZ501349 | MGnify/ENA primary metagenome ERZ501349 (study PRJEB25962, sample SAMEA2042838) | human gut metagenome | biome: human gut; feature: human-associated habitat; material: faeces...
TAGAACCGGGGGATTTTTCCTGTTAAAACGACATAAAAAATCCCTCCTTCCAAAAACTTGGAAAGAGGGATTTTTGTATTTTGCAAGACAATGCAGTCCCGCGCTTAACTCGGTTTTTTACGGGACTGATCTCATTTGTTTTGAGTTTTTTTAATCTTATCTTTGAACTCTGCCGGAGGCGTTGCCGTTTGCAAGGGCTTCCACTTCGGAAACCGAAACCATATTGTAATCGCCCTCGATTGTATGTTTCAGACAACTTGCGGCAACAGCGAATTCGATTGCTTTCTGCGCGTCGTAATCGTTCAAAAGCGAATAAATCAACCCGCCGCCGAAACTGTCGCCACCACCTACGCGGTCAACGATGTGCATCGCATATTTCTTTGAAAAATGCGCTTCGCCGTTCGTGAAAAGCATGCCCGACCAATTGTTGTCGTTTGCGGAAAGGCTTTCGCGAAGAGTAATCGCCACGCCTTTGAAATTGAATTTTTCGGTCAACTTTTTGGCGACGGATATGTAACCGTTTCTGTCGAGTTTGCCCGTATTTATGTCCGTATTATCCGCTTCGATTCCGAAAACGTCTTTCGCATCTTCTTCGTTTGCTATGCAATAATCGACATATAGGCAGACTTTTGACATTATTTCGCCCGCTTTCTCTTTGCTCCACAGTTTCTTGCGGAAGTTGAGATCGCACGAAATCGTTATGCCTTTTTCTTTGGCTTTTTTGCACGCTTCGAGAGTTATCGCGGCGCATTCGTCCGAAAGCGCGGGAGTGATTCCCGTGAAGTGAAACCAGGTAACGCCGTCGAAAATTTTATCCCAATCGAAGTCGTTTACGCTTGCCGTTGCAATCGCCGAATAGGCTCTGTCGTAAATGACCTTGCTCGGGCGTTGGCTCGCCCCTTTTTCGCAGTAATAAATACCTACGCGATTGCCGCCGCGGACGATTTTGCTCGTATCCACGCCGAATTTTCTCAGACTATTGACAGCCGCCTGACCGATCTCGTGCGCGGGAAGTTTGCTGACGAACGCCGCGTCCACGCCGTAATTTGCCAGACTCACGGCAACGTTTGCTTCCGCGCCGCCGAAAGTGGCTTCGTATTTATCGCTTTGCACAAATCTCAGATAGTTTTCGGGCGCAAGTCTAAGCATTACCTCGCCGAACGTTACAACTTTCATAATTCCACCTCTTTTATTATTTCGCACGCCTTTTTGCAGTTTTCGGTTATATCGCCTTTCATCATAAACGATCCGCCGACCGCAAAAATCTTGTCGAACTCTAAAAACTCTTTTAAGTTCGTTAAATCCACGCCGCCCGTCGGTATAAATTTAACCTGCGGGAACGGGCCGGACAAAGCCTTTAATGCTTTAAGTCCGCCGTAAACGTTCGCGGGGAAAAACTTGACCGTCGTTATTCCGAGATCCAGAGCCTTCATGATTTCGGTCGGCGTTACGCAACCGGGGAAATAATCCACGCCGTTTGCCGCGCAAATCCCCGCGACCTCTTCGGAAAGCCCCGGGGACACGATAAATTTCGCGCCCGCGTTTAACGCTTCCACGCACTGCTGTCCGTTTATAACCGTTCCCGCGCCTATATTCATATCCGGGAAAAGTTTCACGCCGAGCGAAATCGCTTCTGCGGCGCATGCCGTTCTGAACGTTATCTCGGCGCAGTTCACGCCGCCGGCTTTTAACGCAGACAGTGTTTTTTCGGTTTCGTTTACGTCTTTAATCACCACTACGGGTATCAGTTTATCCATTTTATTTCACCTCGAAATACGCTATCGCGTTGCGATAACAAATATCTTTTATAACTTCTCCGACGAGCGTTTCGTCGGTCGTCATCTCGCCGTTTTCCATAAGTCCGCCGAAGTAATTGCACAGAATTCTGCGGAAATAATGATGCCGCGGATACGACAAAAACGAACGGCTGTCCGTTAACATTCCGACGAACGCGCCTATATGCCCCGTCGCAGTCAGGTCGTCGAGATGTTTGTTCATTCCGACCTTGTTATCCAAAAACCACCAGGCGGGACCGTACTGCATTTTTCCGCGCGCTTCACTTGACTGAAAGCACCCGATAAGCGTCATGATTTCGCTGTTCATTTTCGGGTTCAAATTGAAGATAATCGACTTCGGCAGGGCCTTTTCGCTGTTTAACTTATCAAACAACAGCGACATATTTTTGATTCCGTCCTCTTCGGAAATACTATCGTAACCCGTATCGAGTCCGAGTTTATTAAGCATTTCCGTGTTGTTGTTTCTCATCGCGCCGACGTGAAGTTCGGTCGCGATGTTGTGCTTGGAATACAACTTCATAAGAAAATAAGTGAGGTAACCCTTGAACGCTTTTTCTTCCTGTTCGGTTACGTTTTCGCCTTTTCTGCGTTTTTTCAGCGCCTTTTCCGCTTCCGCTTTTTCCGCCACGGGATACACGCTTTCAAGCGCGATATCGCTCGCCCTGCAACCGACTTTTTTGAACGCGACAAGCCTTTCTTCGAGCGCGGTTTCGAGTTCGTCGAGCGTGACGATTTTATGCGTTTCCGCCTCCAGAAGCGACACGAATTCGTTGTATTTTTCCGCCGAGATATTCATTATTTTATCCGCGCGGAAAGCGGGCATAACCTTGAACGAATAACCTTTCGCCGCGATTTTTTCAAAAGTCGAAAGGTCGTCGAACACCTCGTTCGTGGTAAAAATGAATTTTACGTTCGATTTTTCGATCAGGCTGACCGGCGTTACGTCGTTTTTTTCGATATATTCGTTACATTCCGTCCATATTTTTTCGGCGTTCTTTTCGTTGATTTCAAGGTTACAATCGAAAAATTCTTTCAGTTCGACCTGCGACCAGTGGTAAAGCGGGTTACCGAAAGCCGTGCCGAGCGTTTTGCAATATGCGACGAATTTATCGTGATTGCTCGCGCCGCCCGTTATCAGTTCCTCCGGCACGCCGTAATTGCGCATCAGCCGCCATTTGTAGTGATCGCCGCCGAGCCATACTTCGGCGATATCGTTAAACCGCTTATTCTCCAGAATCTGCTTTTCCGAAAGGTGGCAATGATAGTCGAAAATAGGCATATCCTTTGCGTAAGTTTCGTAAAGTTTTACCGCCGTTTCGTTTTCAAGAAGAAAACTATCCTTTAAATAACTCATAACGTTACTCCTTTTTTATAAAACGCAATTTCTCTTATATCTTCGCTTTTACACTTTGTTTCGCCGTTAATTGCGGCGATAATCGACTTATAGAGGGCTTTTTCGTCCATTCCGTACGCATTGAAATCTATCCAGCTGCTCTTTTTCTCCGCCAAAAAATCGTTCGTCGAAATTTTGAACGTCGGCACGAAAGTGGAAAACGGAGTGCCTCTGCCCGTGGTGAAAAGCACGATCTGACAACCGCTTGCGGCGAGCGCCGTCGCCGCGATAAGGTCGTTCCCGGGCGCGTTCAACGTTGATACGCCTTGCTTTTTGACCTGTTCGCCGTAAGACAAAACGTCCACGATTTTCGTACTTCCCGCTTTTTCCACGCAACCGAGCGATTTTTCTTCCAACGTCGTTATGCCGCCTTTTTTGTTGCCGGGACTTGGGTTTTCGCACACGGGAAAGCCGTTATCCGTGTAGAACTTCTTGAAGTTCACAATCATATCGCGATATTTTTCGTATACCTCGCGGCTCTCGCACTTGTTCATTAAAAGTTGCTCCGCACCGAACATTTCGGGTACTTCCGTAAGTATTGCCGAGCCGCCTTCTTCCACGATTTTATCGGTAAATTTCCCCACGAGCGGATTTGCCGTAAGCCCCGAAAAACCGTCGCTTCCGCCGCATTTAAGACCTATGCAAAGTTCGCTTACGGGTACGTCCTCGCGTTTGAGTTTGCTTGCCTTTTCGCAAAAGCCTTTCAATATTTCAAGACCGTATTCTATCTCGTCGTCAACGTCCTGACAATTGTAATACGCGATATTGTCCCTATCGTACGGCTTTAAGTATTCCTTTATTCCGTCAAGCCCGTTGTTCTCGCAGCCAAGCCCCACGAACAGCACGAAACTTGCGTTCGGGTTTAAAGCAACGCGGCATAAGAGTTTCTTAATATTTTCGTTATCTTCGCCGAGTTGAGAACAGCCGAACTGATGATTAAGCGCGAAAAGTCCGTCTATAGTACCTTTAACGAACGGTTTTGCCAAATTTTCGAGCCGACGGCACACGTCGTTTACGCAGCCTACAGTAGGGATAATGTATATCTCGTTTCTTATTCCCGCTCTGCCGTTTTTGCGTTTGAAACCCTTGAAAGTCGCGCCGCCTTTTATCTTCGTTTCGGGGTAATTCGGCTTATACTCATACTCCACGTTTTCGTCCAGGTGCGATTTTACGTTGTGCGTATGAACCCATTCGCCCTGCTTTATGTTTTCGGTCGCTCTGCCGATTATCTCGCCGTATTTTATAACGTACTCGCCGGCGGAAATATCCCGCAACGCGAACTTATGCCCCGCGGGAATTTTATCCGTCGCGGTCAGCCTTACGCCCACGTTATCCTTTTCGTTTATTACGATAAAGTCTTTCATAAAATATCCGTATCGCCGCTTCTCAATTTTTTAACTATAGTTTTAACAGCCGCGGCAAAGCCTTCGTATTTCGTCAGATCTTCGCCCCAGACGGACTCGTCCTGCATAAATTTAATCACGCATCCGCCGTTTGCAAAATATTCGAGATACTTTTCATCGTCTTTCATTTCGATTGTGCGGCTCGGAAGTTTTGCGTAATATTTCCCGTCGTCGCCTTTTGCCGTAATCTTATACATTGCCATAAGGCACGCGAAACCTTTGGTTAAGTTCTCGGGAATCTTGCCGTACTTTTCGTAATAATCTTTGAACGACGGCAGATCTCTCGCCTTCCATTTGGATATGGAATTCAAGGCGATGCTCGTAAGTTGGTGGTTTAAGTACGGATTGAAAAATCTCTCTTTCACGCTGTCCGCAAAAGCCGTCGTTGCCGCGATGTCGTCCGAAACGAACGGTATTATTTCGTCCGATAAAGTGTCGTTAACGAACTTATACAGGGACTTATCCGTCATGCAGTCGTAAACGGTGACCTTTCCGAGCCACAATCCGACAGGCACTAAATTCGTATGACTGCCGTTTAAAACCCTTACCTTTCTTTTCTTGTAATATTTGATATCGTTGGTTAAAACGACTTCGATATTATGCTTGCCGTCTTTTATATATTTTTCGATTTCACCCTTGTTTTCAATCGCCCAGAGCCCGAACGGTTCGCCTATGGAAACAAGTTCGTCTTTTTCGCCGATAAGTTCAAACAAATGCTCTTTGGTTTCTTCGTCCTTGGGATAACCCGAAACGATTCTGTCCACTAAGGTATTGCAATAATAATTTTCGCCGTCGTTCCACTTTTTGAACGCCTCGGGAAGTTGCCATAAATCTATGTATTTATTCACACAGGCGTACAACTCGTCGGCGTTGTCGTCGATAAGTTTCACGGGCATAAGGTACACGCCGCCAAGCCCCGCATTGAACCTTTCAAACAAAAATTTCGTAAGTTTTGCGGGGTAAGTTACGCGCTCGAATCCGCCGAACTCGTCCTTGGGATTAAAGTAAATTCCCGCCTCCGTCGTATTGGAAACGATTATTTTCAGGTCTTTGTCCTTTGCGAGCGAAATATATTTCTCATAATCCCCGAAAGGCGAAATAACGGAGTTTAAAACGTCTACTTTATAAACGTCTTCGACCTCTTTTCCCTCTTTAACGCCGCGCAGGACGATATGATATTTATTGTTCTGTTTTTCAAACTTTTCAAGCGAGCCGAACGGAATCGGCTTTACTATATCCACCGAATATTCGCCCGCGTCCATTTTATTCAGCGTATCGAAATACGCGTCTACGAACGTTCTTAAAAAATTCCCCTCGCCGAATTGCAATACTTTAATCATTTTAAGCCTCGTTTATTTTACCGTCAGATTTTTAACGTCGTCAAAAATAAAATCTTCCCTGATGTCCGGATTAATGGTTTTTACCACGAAATTATCGAGAGTAAGCCCGTTTATGTGTCTGAAATAAACGCCTTTTGCGGGCAAATCCGCTCCGTAAACATAAATTTCCGGATAGTCCTGCGCCTTTTCCGGAACAGCGCGATTTACCGTGTTTGCCCCGCCCCAAAGATTAAGGAAAACATTTTTAAACGTTATATCTTCGAGATCGTATCCGTCAAGGCCGCAACAGTTGGACGTAATTTGCCATGCGTCGTTTGCGTTTTTTTTGCCATTGAAATTTTCCGCTTTGCCGATTACCCAAGGATATTGCTCGCAATCGTTTTTTAAGTAACTGTCATAATTCCATGGCATAATTTCATACCGGCAATATTCTCCCGTTGCCGTGATATTTTCAAATAAAACATCTGATATTTTTCCGATTTTTAAGCCGTTCGGTCCGCGCATGCGATCGCCGAGATGTATAAAAAACGGCGTCCCGACGTTAGACATCGAAATATTTTTGAATTTCAGGTTTTTAACCGTGGCTCCGTCCACGCTTTCAACCGCAATACCGGCAAGGCGCGTATCGGTAATTTTTATGTTTTCCGAGATGATATCGAAAAAACCTCCGTTGGTTTCGGTTCCGAATTTAATCGCATTGCAACGGCTTCTTATCGAGCAGTTCTTAACGGTTATGTTTTCACAGATTCCGAGTCTGTTCAGCGTGTAGGACGATTTGAAGACAATTCCGTCGTCGCCCGATTCCACGCTGCAATTCTCTATAACGACGTTTTTACAGTTATCCGGCGATATACCGTCGATATAGGTTTTTACGTTAAGACCGATTATTTCAACGTTTTCGCACCCCGCGAAATAGACGGCGAGGTCTGTACAATTTTTAACCGTAAAATCTTTCAGTTTAACGTTTTTACAGTTTTTGAGCGCGATGCACTTAGCCCCGCGATGCGCCATATTCCGAACGTTTTGTTCATCCCATACCGAACGCATATCGATCTCGCCCGCGCCTTCTATCGTTATATTTTCGGCGTTTTCGCCGACAAACAAAGAACAATGAAAAAACGAATGCGAAGCATCCTGATAAAGCGGATAATCGACTTTTTCGTCCCTGTCGTAATCATTGAAATTCTCGCTTCCGAGAATTTTACACCCTATTTCAAATCGCAGCGTAATTCCGCTTTTCAGATATATAGTCGATAAAACATAATTGCCTTTCGGAAAAACGAGCGTATCGCCGTAATTCATTTTGTCAATAACACTCTGAACGGCTTTTGTCAAAAGATTCTCCGATTCGCATTGTACTTCAGTATTTACTAACAGTTCCATAGCGCGATATTACTTCGATTTCTTCCGGCGCCGAGATTACGGCAACCGTCTTTCCGTTTTCCCGCCTTGCTTCGACGCTTACCACACCGTACGGCGTGGGAAATTTGCCGTTTGCGAAGTCGAGATTACCGAGTTTCGGATTGATTGCGATTTTTTTGCAACCTGCCGACAAAACTTCTATTCCGAGAATGTTTTCGACCAGAAACTGAACGGGACCGCAACTCCAGCCGTGGCAAAGCGAATGTCGGAATCCCTTATAGCAAAACGCGCCGTGATCGCCACGCAAATCCTTTAATCCGTCGGGCGTAAATTCGTCGATTCTTCCGCTGCCGTCAAGCCACTCGATATTGAAATCCTCCCAGAAAGAAGTCGCCCCGCGATCGAGCATTCCGCCGTAATAATCTTTCATTACGTCGAGCGCGTTTTCTTCGCCCGAACATTCCGCCAAGGCTTTAAGTATGAAATAACTCATAAAGGTAGACAAACCTTTCGCCCCGCCTTTATCGAGTTTTTCGGCGGCGGTTTTCTTATCGATTCTGCCGGCAAGATACGAAAGCGCAACGATTTGTTTTAACCCGACGTTTTCTTCGCAAGCGTTTTTAAGTTTATCAAGCACTTTTTCGCAAAGCGGATCGGGCGTAACGTTCGCCTCTTTGCACGCGCGCATATACGAACGAAGCGCAACGATGAACACCGCGCGGTTACCCTCTTTGGCATCCGGCGCGCCGTTAGACGGCCAGTCGAGAAAGAAACCGTTACGCGCGTCGACTGGAATACGAGAATAATCTATATCCCCGTTTTCTTCGACCACGCCGTCCAGTTGTTTAAGCACTCCGCCGATATACGGAACGTATTTTTTAAAAAACGCCGTGTTCCCCGTTTTTATGTAATAATCGCCGACTATCTGCATAAGCCATGCCGAATACGTCGGTATGTTGCCGAACCAACACGGCAGCGGATTTTTTTCCACCGATTCCTCAATCGCCTTTACCGCAAGCGGATGCCCGCCGAACAGATCGGTAATCGCAAGCACTTCGGGTTGCATGTCGCCTATCCACACCAGACGATCGCGTTTGTCGCTTCCTTCACGACCGTTAAGTTGTGTTTTATAAAATCGACCTCGAATCCGCATGATTTACAAAAACGGATGGTCGCGCAGTTGTTGCGATCGTATATCGGATACCCGTTTCCGTCCTCAAACTCGTGGTTGTGTGAAATTACTTCTGTCAACCCGACGACGGCCGCGCCATTTGTCGTCTGAAAAAAGACTTTGACAAAATCGTATGTTTTCAAATCGATTGTAATTGCGTTTATTATAGCTTTGCGAGCGACGAAAGTCAACTCTTTTTTTCCGATCACATTTCCGAACGCATCCTTTATACCGAAATATAACGTCGTTCCGGCATCCGCCCGGTAAGCGAATTTTATACGCAACACGCCGTTCGTCCGTACAAATAACGACGTATAGGGATTCCACGCAACAATTTTGCCGTTCAAAAATAATCGCGCCCTTGAACCGGGCGGAAATGCTCCTGAACCCAAAAAAATGATGGTCTATAAGAAAAGACCTATAGACCATCCCGCTTGTCTGCGTAGCCCGATATAGTTGTGTTTTCTGCGATGTCGGGTTTTCAGTTTTTAGTTTTCTGTTTATAGTTTTTTGTTTTTCGTCCTTCGTTTTTAACTGTTCAGGTTCGAATCCTAAGGTTTTTCGACTATCGTCACGCCGTCGAAATAAGCGGTTACCGCAACGCCCGTTCTTATTACAAGCACGAATTTTTGCAGTTTACCGTCTTTCACGACGCTCGATTTTGCCTCTTTTATCAGCGGCAACAGGTCTATTTCCACCCATTCGTTATATACGCCCGACAGTTCGGAATAATTTTTATCCGCCCTTATCGCGTTTTCGCTATCGTCGTATATTCTCACGTTACCCTTGGGCATTTCGGAGCCGACTATACGCAACCTCAGTTTAACCGAAACGAGTTTTTCCGGATCGTATTCGTCGGCAAAGCCTATGCCGACGGACACAAGATAATCGTTAGTTGCGGAATACACGCCGCCCTCATACCCCTCGGGGAGCGAGGAGGCGTTTTTTTCGGCGGACGCGGCAAATCTTTTAAGGTCGCCGACGTTTACCGAAGCGTCAAAATTTTCGCCGCCGAAGTCGTACGTTTTTTTAACGTACTGCGGCGCAGGCCTTTGCTCCTCCGCCCCGCAGCCGCAACGCCTTATTTCCAGCCCGTCGGAATTTTCCGTGGGCAATTCCGCTACCTGCCATTCGCCGAAAACGTGTTCCGAAGTGGCGTACATAATATGCTTTATCGAGTTCAGGTCGTAATCGGTAAGCCCGACTATCGTTTTAAGATAGTTTTTTACGGCGTCCTTAAACTCGCCGCCCGGCGCGCCGTATTTTTGCCGTATATACCTGTACGTTCTGTCGAACGCAACGAGATTGTCATTGTCGTCCTGCATTGCTCCGTCGCCGGTAAACTCGTAGTTTCCGCCGCTTTCCGTCACGTCCGAACGCCATCTCCTGCCAAAATAGAAGGAAGTTATTTCAAAGTCCGCGGCAAGATCCTCGTAAGACGCGCCCAAAAAACCGTTAAGCAAAAAGCCTATCGTACCCGTCCTGTCCGCGCCGGCAGAGCAATGAAACACTATCGGGTAGTTGCGCTTGTCCGCAAACAGTTTAAAAATCTTGTTAAGGTTAGCGACGCATCCGCTTTCATACGGTCTTTTTTCATTCATGCCCGGGAACAGATAATCCCACTGCAAAATGCCGAGCGTATACTTGGTTATCTTTTCGTCGATCGTCGGCGTGACGCTGCCTAATCTTAAATCTATTTCGGTTTTAACGCCGAGTTTGTTTACAAGCACGTCTTTCGCTTCGGCGTCCGCCTGCACGATGTCGGGCGCGCGGTAAATCAAACCGTATTCCGTAGTCCCGTCAGCGGTCGTTTTTCCGCCTTCGTCCCTTACGTTGGCGATATTGCCGCAATAAATCGTTCTCAGAGTGTCCGTCACCTTAAACGAGTCTTTTTTTATCACGTTGCCGAAAGAGTCGGTCACGGTATAATCATAAAGAATATTCGGTACGGGATTATAAAAAATCGCCGAGGTTTTGGTCGTGGTTTCGCAAAGAATCTCCTCACCCGTTCCCGCCGTTACGGTAAGGGTGAATTTTTTTGCTCCGTACACGTTCTCCCACCCGAGATTAACGCCCGAGGGGTTGGAGCCGGTTTTATAATTCGCCTGATACTCGTAAAGATATTCCGCCTTGTTGCCCGCTTCGAGATATCCGCTTACTTCCTGCGGCAAAAGGCTCTGCGCCTTTCCGTCGTAAAATCCGGAAGCGTCCGCCTTAAAGACCGCCACGAGAACGAGATCGCGCGCTTCGCCGCTACGTATCACGTAGTTTTTCACGGGCGAAGAATCGCCGTCTTTCCAACCCTCGAACGAGTACCCTTTTTTGTACGGATTTTTTATCGGCGTGTCGTCGTCGGTGTTTTTGTATTCCGCGGGGTTTTCGCCGAAAAGAATTTCTCCCCCGTCGAGGTCGTATGTAACGCCGTACGTTTTTTCTTCCGCGATTCTTTGGATATCCTTACTCTCAACAAGACCGCAAGCGGAACACGCGCGCTCGGCTTTGCCGTCTTCCGTAAGCGTCGGTTTCTTTACCGTATTCCACTCGCCGAAAAGATGCCCCGTTGCTTTTATCATAAGATCTGAAAGTTCCTTTTCGTTTCTGTCAAAGTGTTTGCCGCATTTTTTGCAATCCTTATGCCCTTTTATGCCATCCGCAACGCAGGTTGCGGCAACCTCTTTCTGCCACGCCAGAAAAACGTGCGCGCACGAAACGTCTTCGGTTTTACCCGAGCAGGCGGATAACCCGAACGCGGCGCATACGCCGAGAATGCAGACTAACGTAGTTAAAATCGTCGTTTTAATTTTCCTCATTTTCGCTAATCCTTTCATATTTTTTTACAAAGCGATATAATTCCCGAATATTATATCAACATAATTATACCACGCTTTTTACGAAAAAAAATATCTCAATTTGTTTGCTTTTTGCTCTGTATTTGTTTTTTTGAGTTGTTTTGTTTATATTCGCTCATTCTGCCGCAATATATCACAAACGAAACGATTAAAGCAACTATTTTTAACGCCGTGGCGATATCTGTTTAACGCCGTGGCGATTTCCGAAGAAAAATATGAGGAGTTAAGAAAAGAAATACTCGATAATTTATAAAAAACATCAAAACAGAAGAATTGGAAAAATATAACAGTAGCTACATAAATCCAAAGTTCAAAAATAGAGAAGCAGATGTTGTATATAAAATAAAAGATAAAAATGTATTTTTATTAATATTGCAAGCGTAATATCCTTTTGATATGGAATATTACGCTTTTTTCTTTAGATTGCAGATGTAATGAAATATACTATACTAATTATACTATTCTTTTTAGCCATTTTAGTAACACCAATTGAAAGCATAATTGTTACAATTGCAGGCAGTCCCTCTGGTATTGCAGCAACAGCTAAACCTACTGATGTCATAAACATTTCCATAGGATCTATATTTTTTATTAATCCTATTACAAATATAATTAAACATATTGCTAAACATACTATTCCTAATATTTTTCCTACTTGACTCAATTTTTTTTGAATAGGTGTTTCTGGTGCTTCATCTTGTATTATCATATTTGCTATTTTTCCTACTCTGGTATTCATTCCTGTTTCTGTAACAACTGCCTTTGCATGTCCATTTACTACAATGCTACTCATAAAAGCCATATTTAACATGTCACCTAATGGAATATCTTTTTTGCATATCATATCTGAGTCTTTTAAAATTGCTTCAGTTTCTCCTGTTAAACTAGACTCTTCTATTTTTAAGTTATGACTTTCTATTAATCTACAGTCTGCTGGTACGTAATTTCCTGCTTCTAATATAATTAAGTCTC
>ENA-OOXT01001953-OOXT01001953.1-human-gut-metagenome-genome-assembly--contig:-NODE-1953-length-12267-cov-2.989928_pt1 | contig 12267 bp, 14 predicted proteins | sample MGYA00241590_ERZ501349 | MGnify/ENA primary metagenome ERZ501349 (study PRJEB25962, sample SAMEA2042838) | human gut metagenome | biome: human gut; feature: human-associated habitat; material: faeces...
TTCGGCAGGTTGATAGCGATATTTTTACTTCCGGCATTGCAATCTCCGGCATAATAAATCACGTCGTAAGCGTTCATATCTGGGTTAGCATTTGCTTTTTCCTTTTTGTATTTGGCAGGAACCGGTAAGTTTTCCTGTAATTTTGGCAAGTATTGAGCGTATTCAGACAAGCGTTTGCTCCACTCTTTGTCTTTCACGAGGATTTGTCCGGAGTGAGAGGCTTTGTACCCGTAAAGTTGATCTTCGTAAGTCTCGATGGGACCTACCACGAAGTCTAGAGTATTATTTTGCATATCCATCCAGGCTAAATCACTGGCTAGGTAATTATCATCTAGAAGAGCTTTTGACCTTAATGCTAAATAGTTTTTCAATCCTGGGTCTTCAGCTAATTCGGCAGCCTTTTCCAGTAATTTGGATGCTTTTGCCACTTCTTCCGGGTAAGCTTCGTGGAATGAAAGTACGATAAGTTTTCCGGTTGCATCCCGACGGATAACGCTATACCAGTCTGTTTTGCGAGGATCATCCAGTGTGTCGAATTCTTCTTTCGTCATGTCAGCTGGGTAGAAGTTTGCTCCAAGAGGTTTTGCTCCCACACCGTCAATGAAAGGTTTGTTGTCGTTTAATCTATCCCAAGGACCATAGTTTATGGAAAGATATTTCAGAGCGGCAGAATCCTGAGCGAATTGTGCCATCAATGTACTCTTGTCTCCGTATGCGTTTTGCCAGAAAATGTCCTCCATAATATCGGCAACTTCGATAAGTATGGGAATCATTTTCTTCTCGTTTTCGGTCAATTGGTTTAAATCTGTTGTTAACGGGAATTCAGCATACTGATCTGCAAGCGCTTGATAAGGGCTTGGTTTCGTTTCTTTCTTGACCTCTTTACAAGAGAACAAGAAAACACCTAAAGATAGAAGTAGGAATAGTTTTCTCATTTTTATAAAATTTGTGTTTGAGTATTTAGAGGACGAATTTATAAAAAATCCTTTACCTATTGCCAAATTTAACATAAAGATTACATTAACGTATAGTCATTTTTTGAAAGGAAAAAATAATGTCAAAAGTAATCGCCTCCATTTTTCTTGCACTAGGCCTTGTTATCGGCGGATTTTTCCCGGGATACTACTACTATCAGGCCAAATTAAACAACAACTCCGTTACGGTCAAAGGACTTGCCGAAATGAACGTCAGAGCAGACCTTGCCATTTGGAAATTAAAATTTGTCATCACAGGCAACGAACTCGTTCCGGCTCAACAGAAAATTACCTCTCAGGCAGCAGAAATTAATGCCTTTCTCAAGAAACAGGGATTTAGCAATAACGAAATCAGCCTCGGCAGAATAGAAACCAACGACCTGATGGCAAACCCCTACCGTAGCAACGACGCCAATGCCTCTCGTTTCATTCTTTCGCAAACCATTACGGTAAGAAGCAATAATGTTGACTTGGTAGAAAAATCTCTTCCGCAGACAGACAGCCTTATTGCCAAAGGCATTATCTTCGACAGCGCCTCGTATGAATATCCCGTTTCTTACATTTTCACAAAACTTAATAATATAAAACCGCAAATGCTGGAGCAGGCAACCAAAAACGCCAAAGAAGCCGCATATGAATTTGCTAAAAGTTCTGATAGCAAGGTTGGAAAAATCCGCCGGGCAAATCAAGGGGTTTTCTCCATTCTGCCGCGGGAACAGGCGCCAAACAGTTTCGAGTCGCAACAAATAGACAAGACTGTCCGCGTCGTTTCAACCATTGAATACTGGCTCGACTAGCCCCCTTTATCTGCAAAATAAAAATAAGATTCGTATTTCCTGACAGGCTGTTTTTCCGAAACAGCCTGTTGCTTTAAACCTAAAATTGTCAGAACAGCTTGACTTAAAACCTTTTTCACCATACAAACAATTGCAACACATACCACAAATGTCAGGCAGTACCATGGTTGATAAAATAAAGATTCGCGGCGCAAAAGTACATAATCTGAAAAACATTAATGTAGACATTCCCCTAAACAAAATCGTAGGCATTGCCGGTGTTTCCGGTTCAGGCAAATCATCACTGGCTTTAGGTGTTTTATATGCAGAAGGTTCCAGACGCTACCTTGAAGCCCTCTCTACCTACACCAGAAGAAGGATGACTCAGGCGGAAAAAGCACTGGTAGACGAAATTCTTTATGTTCCTGCCGCATTGGCCTTACGTCAGCGGCCTGGCATTCCCGGTATTCGAAGTACCTTCGGTACCGGAACTGAATTGTTAAACAGTCTCAGACTGATGTACTCACGGCTGGCAAGTCATCGCTGCCCAAACGGGCATTATCTGGCTCCGACACTTGCCGTCGCAGCCGGACAGGAACTGGTCTGCCCCGAATGCGGTACAAAATTTTATGCGCCATCTGCCGAAGAGCTGGCCTTTAACAGTCAGGGAGCATGCCCAACCTGCGATGGAACCGGAATGGTAAGAACCGTAAATAAAGCCGCACTCGTGCCGGACGAGTCCCTCACCATTGACGAAGGAGCCGTTGCCCCATGGAATTCGCTTATGTGGTCGCTGATGACGGATGTCTGCCGAGCAATGGGTGTTCGAACCGATATCCCTTTCCGCAACCTTACGGAACAGGAAAAGGATATCGTTTACAACGGTCCCGCAGTGAAAAAACATATTTTGTATAAAGCAAAAAACTCCAATCAGGCCGGTGAATTGGATTTTACATATTACAATGCAACCTATACCGTCCAAAACGCCTTAGCAAAAGTCAAAGACGAACAAGGAATGAAACGGGTGGAAAAATTTCTGAAGCAGGATATCTGTCCTGATTGCAAAGGAAGCCGCCTTTCCGCCGTCGCTCGGACACCGCTTTTATGCGGAATTTCATTGGATAAGGCCTGTAAAATGCCTTTAGGAGAACTGGCCGAATGGGTAAATGGCATTCCGTCATTTTTAAACGAAGAAATGCGCCCCATGGCTCAAAGTATATGCGAGGCTTTTCAATCAGCGGCAACCCGTCTGATAGATTTAGGGCTGAGCTATCTTTCGCTCGACCGTGCGGCATCAACACTTTCGACCGGTGAGCGGCAAAGAATGCAGCTGGCTCGCGCTGTCCGCAACCGTACAACCGGAGTACTGTACGTCTTGGACGAACCATCCATCGGTCTGCACCCTTCCAATATAATCGGCTTGAACGGCGTTATGCGGGATTTGGTTGCAGACGGCAACTCTGTCATATTAGTCGACCACGAAACACAGATTTTGTCTGCCGCGGATTGGCTGATTGAACTGGGACCACAGGCAGGAGCCGCCGGAGGAAAAATTGTAGCCGAAGGAACAATCTCTGATATAAAGGAAAACCCCAATTCCATAATAGCGCCGTTTCTTTCCGGAAAAGCCAAGCTGCGGCGCACTTCACGTCCTGCTCTTAAACAGATGTTCGACAACGGAATCATCAAGCTTGCCACTCGGAATATCCACACTGTCCAACCGCTGGCCGTTAATATTCCTAAAGGAAGAATGACCGCTGTTACGGGAGTATCTGGTTCGGGCAAAACAACCTTAATCCTGGAAAGCCTGATTCCGGCGCTTGAAGCCGCCATAAACGGAAAAAAGCTTCCGGAACATATCGTATCCATTGAAGCAAACGGAATTAAACAGATAAAATTGATTGACGCAACGCCGATAGGCATCAATATCCGTTCTACAGTCGCAACATATGCTAATGTTCATGACGAACTGCGCAAAATTTTTTCCAAAACCGACGACGCTAAAAAATTAGGATATAAAGCCGGAGATTTTTCTTATAATATAGGAAAGCTGCGATGTCCCGTATGCGATGGCACCGGTATCATCAACCTCGACGTTCAGTTTCTTCCAGACGTGGAAATCCCTTGTCCGGACTGCAGGGGGGCAAGATATGCCAAGCTCGCCGACAACGTAAAATATATCAGCAAAAGCGGGGAGGCATTTTCTCTGCCGGAACTCATGGAAATGGATATAAACTCGGCTTTGAAAGCCTGTAAAGACTTAAAAATCGTTTCCCAGAGGCTGAAAGTCCTGCAAAACCTTGGGCTTGGATATCTGACTCTCGGCGAAGAAACACCGGGACTCTCCGGAGGAGAAGCACAGCGGTTAAAACTGGCCAGTGAAATGGGAAAAGGACAAGCCGATTCCGTTTTTGTATTCGATGAACCAACAATAGGCTTACATCCGTTAGACGTACAAACATTGCTGGATGTCTTCCAAACTCTTGTCAATAACGGAGCTACCGTTATCATTATTGAACATGATTTAGATGTTATCCGCAATGCCGACTATATTATAGATATGGGTCCGGGCGGCGGAACGGACGGCGGCTGTATTGTAGCCACAGGGACCTCGGAACAGATAGCCGCAGCTCCCGCAAGCATCACCGGAAAGTTCATATAAGACTCGCTGCTCCAGACTGTTTTCCTCAAACGCCTGAAAAATCCCTCGGCAATCTTTCCGCCGTTCTCTGGTGCCAACCTTCAAGAACAGATAAAAACTTGCAACAAGAAATCTCCTTCTCTGCTCCAATATTGCCAGAATTTCTCTCCCGAAAATCCTTTTCTTTTAAATGGATGATAGCTGAAAAACATTGACTTTTAGAAGAAACAGCCATAACTTTTACCAAAATTCATCATTATGTTTAATCATTAAAACCCAATAATTATGGTACAAAAAAGTTCTTTCTCTATGCGTATTGACGATGTATTCTATCGTTACGGCATTTTCGTAACTGGCAAAATTCAAAGCGGATGCATAAAAATTTTTGACAAACTTATGGTCATAGGTGAAAACGAAGAAATGGAGAATCTCTGCATATCTTTAAGTAAACATCACCCCTATGATAAAACGCAAAAAACATCTGTTAAGGAAGCCGTCGCTGGAGATTACGTAAGCATCTGTTTGTTGCAAGGGTCTAAACTCCAAATTCGAAAAGGAATGATGTTAACGGCACGAGAATGAGTGCTGACCCTAGAGCAAAACCGATTAAGACCAGTGGCTATTTATAATATCAAACCGCTGACACTGTAACCTTTTACCTCAACTTTGTTCTGGCTTAACGCTATATAAAAAATGCCTGTCTATACAAACAGGCATTTTTTATAATCAAAGACATCTTGCAATCCACGGACTAATTAATCTTAACGAATATTTTAGTCATCCGATTCCATTTAACCATTGAAGAACTCCCACAAGTCGTATACCTCTGTCGATTTTTCAATAATTACATCTTTAACTATAGGCTTGTGCTGCTTATCAAAAAACACTTCCAATGTTATCATATCTCCTGGAAAAAGATGCAAAATTTTTTGATACAGCTCTTGGCTTGCTTGTTCAATAAGAAAATAACAGTTCTTTCCAAAGTTTATGTATGTAAGATAACTTCCGTCAGCCGCTGTTCCTCTGAAAAATTCTATTCTCTCTGCACCAACCTTGAGATGGCATCTAGCAACACAATTTTCTCTAGGATCAGGTATAACATTAATCACTTTTGCATAAACCCGAGCTCTTATAATTTCTTCCATAATTAGTAATTTTTAAATTTGACATAATTGTATTTTTTATTCTTTACAGCTAAACTCTTTTGTAACAAATGTCAAATTATATTGTATTTGAACTAAAAAATTAATGCAATTACCAATACTTCTTCCTTAAATACCAATCTGGACTATCCTCACATTACTAATAGTTGAACCAGCAAAGTTCGTTTCGTATCCGCAGTATTTAAAGCAAAAAACCACCTTAAAGGTGGTTTTTTGCTTTATGGTCGGGACGAGAGGATTCGAACCTCCGACTTCTTGCACCCCATGCAAGCGCTCTACCAGGCTGAACTACGTCCCGTTATGTTTTCAAAGTTTCAACACCAATAATACTTTTTTCATGCGCTTGCATCCCATGCAAGCTCTTTGGAATCTAAGCTCTCTGCGGTTGCTCCGCTGCCCTTGTTCGCTAAGATTTTCAAAGATCTTTCAGACAAAAATAACAAGTTCTTGTTATTTTTGCTTAGCGATACCAAGCTGAACTACGTCCCGTTATGTTTTCTTAACAACATCAATCAATCCGATGCCGTTTTCGTTATCTTTTTAACTCAATTCACAATAATTGCAAGCAAATTTTTTTATAATTTTTATTCTTCCGCTTTTGCCAATGAACGGGAAAGCTCTTCTTTGGCTGACTTTAATTCGTCAATCAAAGAAGTCAGCAACTCGCGGCAACGGCCGTCCATCTCGGGGATTTCGGTTTCTGCTTCAAAAAAATCTTTCTGTATTTCTTCGCCCAGCAGATTTTTAACGCCTTTTTCCTTAAAGACTTTCTGCACGCCTTCTATCGTATATCTTTTTTCATACAGATAATCTTTAATAATGCTGACCAGTTTGACATCATCCGGGCGATAGTAACGGCGGCCACTGCGCTTCATCGGCTTAATCTGGGGAAACTTGGTCTCCCAAAAACGCAGGACATGCGTTGCCACGCCAAGCTCTTCGGCTACTTCGGCAATGGTTCTGAACGCGGCTTTGGATTTGTTGACGACCATTTGTTTTCCCCGTCAGAAACCGCCCTTAGGCGTTAATGATTTTTCTCATCGTTTGAGAAGGTTTAAACGAGATAACCCGGCGCGGTGAAATTTCGGCTTCGACGCCGGTTTTCGGATTGCGGCCGGCACGCGCCTTTTTGTTGCGCAGGGCAAAAGTGCCGAAAGAAGAAAGTTTGACATCGTTTCCGGCAGAAAGTTCCTGAACAATCTCATCAAGAATCATATCCAGAATGTCGTTCGAATCCTTACGGGACAATCCGATTTCTTCGTAAATGGTTTCTGCTACATCCGCACGGGTAATCGTTTTCATTTTTCTTTCCTTGTTTTTCCTATTTACACATATCAAATTTCGTTACAAAGAACTATATCATCTTAATCGCAATGACAAGAGCCTCGTCACAGTTATTAAACAGATATTTTTTTGATTTGCCTTAGATTCTTACCAAAGCGCCGCCCCAGGTAAAACCGGCTCCCATGGAGTTGAAAATAACCAAATCGCCTTTTTTGATTTTACCGCTTTCCAGACATTCGGAAAGGGCCAGCGGAATGGAAGCCGCGGAAGTGTTGGCCTGATGGTCAATGGTTACAATTACTTTGCTTTCCGGCAGCTCGAGTTTTTTGCCGACTCCTTCAATAATACGGATGTTGGCCTGATGCGGAAGCAACCAGTCAATATCGGTTACGTTAATACCGGCCAGTTCGGCAACTTCTTCGGCAGCCTGTGTCAGGCAGCCGATGGCGCTTTTGAAAACTTCCTTGCCGTTCATAAAGGTAAAACCGGCAGTCTGCGTGCTGGATACGCCGCCCTTACAGTACAGGTTGTCGTACTGGGCGCCGTCCGAAAAGATTTTTGTACTCAGGACACCGCGGTCGGAAGTGTCTCCTTTACCCTCACAGGCGCGGATAACAACGGCTCCGGCGCCATCTCCGAACAGAACACAGGTATTGCGATCCGTCCAGTCGGTAACGCGGGACAAGGTTTCGGCTCCAATAACCAAAGCCGTTTTAGCCTGTCCCAGACGCAGCATATTGTCCGCCATGGTCAGCGAATAGACGAATCCCGAGCAAGCCGCGGAAAGGTCAAAAGCGGGCACACCATGACGGCAGCCGAGCTTGGCGGCAATTTTGGTGGCAACGGCAGGAAACGTATTGTCCGGCGTTACGGTGCCGACGACAACCAGGTCAAGTTCTTCGGCGCCGATGCCGGCGTTTTTCAGCGCCATTTCGGCAGCGTGAAGCGCCAAATCGGAAGTCAGCTCTCCGTCAGCGGCAATATGACGGGATTTAATACCGGTACGTTCGGTAATCCACTCATCGCTGGTTTCTACGATTTTCGCCATATCGTCATTGGTCAATACCTTGGCCGGCTGATAATGGCCGTGGCCGATAATTTCAGATCTAATACACGTCATAAATTGCTTCCTGTGATAATTCATCCAAATCTAATTTTTCAATTTCGCAGCGAATGGTCGAAACAAAGTTCTGTCTGACCAGATTGGCCGCGTTGGAAACGGCAACCGAAAAACCCAGCGCGTCGGTGCCGCCGTGGCTTTTTACGGAAAGGCCGTTGAGGCCGACAAACATGGCGCCGTTATAAAGTCTCGGATCCATCGTCTTTTTGACTCTGAGAACGACTCCCATCATGAAAGGCAGGCCGATTTTGGCCAGAAAAGACCCCTTGACCGCATTTTTAATCATGCGGATAACCAGCCGCGCAGTGCCTTCAATGGATTTGAGGGCAATATTGCCGGTAAAGCCGTCGGCAACGATAACGTCGGCTTTGTCATTGGGAATTTCATGCGGTTCGATATAGCCGATGAAGTCAATATTCATATACGAATTGCGAATCATCTGAGCGGCTTTGTGAATTTCTTCCTTGCCCTTCATTTCTTCGGCTCCGATATTCAGCAGAGCCACGCGCGGGCGGCTTATGCCCAGGGCGCAACGCGCCAGAATATCGCCCATCATGGCAAATTCGGCCAGATTGATGGCGCTGCATTCGGTATTGGCACCAAGGTCGAGCATGACATATTTGCCGTTTATGTGCGGCATGACGCTGACAATGGCCGGACGATGGATTTTCTGAATGGTTTTGAGCACCAGTTTGGAAATAGCCATCAACGCACCGGTATTGCCGGCGGAAACGACAGCCTGAGCCTCGCCTTTGCGCACAGCATCAATCGCCATGTACATGCTGGTGTTTTTGTTGCGAATGACGGAAGACGGTTTGTCTTCGTTGCGGACAACTTCGTCGGAATGGCGGATTTCGCAAACCTTCTGAAGCTGCGGATAATTGCCGAGGGAAGCCCTGATTTTGGCTTCGTCGCCGAACAGCAGAAATCTGACGTCCGGATTTTTCCTGGCGGCAATCGCCAAGCCCTCTATTACGACTCGGGGGGAATTATCTCCCCCCATTGCGTCGATTGAAATGACCAGATTATTTTCAGACAAAACCGGCTCCAATCATATTAGTAAGTTTTAATTATTCGTTGGTTGCCTTCTGTGCAACAACTTCACGACTGTCATACTGTCCGCATTTCGGGCAAACATTATGAGGTCTCTTCAACTCACCGCAGTTCGGGCATTCCATATAGGAATTTGTGCCCAAAGCATCGTGAGAACGACGCATATCGCGGCGGGATTTAGATGTTTTCTTCTTTGGTGTAGCCATTTTCTTATACTCTAGTTTACGGTTATTTTTATTTTCCAGACGTCTTAATAAACCAATTGACTTTTAAAATCAACCGGTATTTTGACATAAGGAAAGCTTTAGTGCCCTTTTATCCAATATTTTATAAATTTGCAAGCATAATTTTTATTTTTTGAGTTTTGCCAAAACACTGAACGGATTCTGGGCTTTGGTCGTCTCCTCGTCAAACTCGGAAACAAATTCGAAAACCTCGCCCTCTTTGCGCGGATAGTCTTCCATAACCAAAGCGACCTGCTCAATGGCAATCTGCGCCAAATCTATTTTTCCATCTTCGACAATGTCGGGGACTTCGGCGTCCATATCCTCATCCAGCAGCGCCTTTTGCTCGCGGTAAGTCATCAGGGTATCGAAAACCATTGCAAACTCCGGTTCATAGACCCGGAAAAAATTTTCAAGGCTTACAACGCTCTGCAGTTCTAATTCGGCCCGAACCCGTCCCCAGACGTCAAGACGGTGCTCCTTATGTTTCAGCTTAAGCATAATCTCGGCATCGAAGCTTCTGACCGACGGCACTTTCAATACTTCGGCCAGATAAAGCAATTCTTTGGCCGAAGCTTTAAGCGTATATTTTTTTTCAAACTGGGAAAGCTCGTCTACAACAATGGGATAAGAAAAAAAATTTTGCATAAATACTTTCCTTATGCTATATAAATGACAATATTTAATGTATATAGCGATAAGGAAGATTAAATGTCAATAAACAAAGTGCTTTTATCAGGACTGTTGGCCTGCTCGCTTTCAGCATGCAGCCGCGACTTGTTTATTTCACATAACGGCAACATGCCGACCAACGAAAGAATCGAACAGGTTAAGGTCGGACAATCAAAAAATCAGGTCAAATCCATTCTCGGCAGCCCGTCTTCCGTTGTTTCCCTTGACAAAAACACCTGGATTTACATGTCTTCCGACATTGAGCGGATTGCTTTTCTGGAGCCTAAAGAAGTCAGCCGCGACGTTCTGACCATTAAATTCGACGAAGAGAACAACGTTATTGATATTGACCGCATGAGCCAGAAAGACGGCAAACAGGTTGCCATCAACGAAGACAAGACAGAAACCATGGGGCAGCAGCAGGGCTTCTTCCGCCGCTTTTTCGGCGGGGTCGGCAGCTATATGCCTTTCCCCGGCGGCAGCCACGGCCAAAATCTTTAAACCATTCATCAAGCCCCGCAGATGCGGGGCTTTTTTTTAACTTCAGGCTATCTTGACGGATTTTGAAGCCATATCAAATTCATGCTGCCCAAAATCGACTATTAAGAGTTTTCCCTTTAGAATATCTAGAATTTTTAGACATATTTTTTTGTTGTGCCATTTAATGTTGACTTTTCCCTCGTCATGGTATATATTCATTATTGTGGTGTATTAAAGTGATGAAGTCTCTTTTTTGAGAAATTTCCGTCTTTCTTGGTACACCCGTATATTAACGCAGGTTCCGGCCTTTAACTGTTTGAGGTGTACCATGTCTTATTCTCGTTGCTTATCTTTATCGGCCTTATTAGCTTCAACTTTTATTACGCCGGTAACGGCCATGGATTTGACGCCGGTTTCCTCTGACAATAACGCTATACTTGAATACACACATACATACACACCTGTTCCGGAACCTGCATCTTCTTTTGCCGACATGTCGCGTTCTTATCAAACCGCCGGCATCTGCTTTCTCGGCGTCGGCGACTGTGACCCTAATGTCGGCTTTGTCTCCGAAAAATTTCGATACGTGCTCTACACCGATGATGCAGTCGGACTTTTGCATAAGCGTTTCTTACTTTATCCAAACTAATTAAACAAATCTCTACCTGATATAGTCAGTCATAAAAAAAAGTGGCGCAAAGGTACATATTTTCTTGAAAACTTTAGAGTTTGTTTAAAAATTGTTCAGCATTCTTTTGCGAGTTCTTTGGAGGCGTTTTATGCACGAATTGACGTTTGCTTCTACCGCACTGATGATCTGTGTCGCGGCTGGGGCTTATCTGGCGGGCTGCTGCAACGGCGCAATCATCACGTCGTTCCTGTTTTACAGGGATGACATTCGCAGGCACGGCAGCCACAACGCAGGGCTGACCAATTTCTACCGCGTATACGGCAAAAAATTCGCGATCTGCGTCATACTGGTCGATATGCTCAAGGCATTTGTCGCAGTAAAGCTCGGCTCGGCTGTATTCGACGCGTATCTGGGACTCCGGCTGGAGGGCGAGTATTTTTCCGCCCTGTTCTGCGTAATTGGACACATTTTCCCTGCGTTCTATTCCTTTAAGGGCGGCAAGGGCATTCTTTGCAGCGGCACGCTCCTGCTGCTGCTGGACTGGCGCATTGCGGCGGTCGGCTGGGGACTGTTTGCGCTGCTGTGGCTCACAACGCGGTATGTCTCGCTCGGATCTGTCTCGGGTGCAGTCAGCTTCCCGGTCACAACACTGATCTTCTGTCCGGGGAATTGGACGGTGTTCGTGCTGTCGCTTCTCATCGCGGCGCTCGTGATCTGGGCACATCGGGAAAATATCAGCCGTCTGCTGCACGGCACGGAATCTCGGTTCCGCTGGCACACAGACGCACCCTGAACGTATCGACCGATTTTCAGACAGAGAGGTTTCCCATGATTATCGACTTCCACACGCACACATTCCCGGATCAGATCGCGGCCTCGGCCGTTGCGCGCCTGTCCGACAGGGCGAATATTCCCGCGTATTCCAGCGGTACGGCGGGCGGCCTGCTGCTGGCAGAACGGGCCGCAGGCGTCGACCGTTCGATCATTCTCCCGGTCGCCACGAAGCCGGAGCAAGTGCATCATATCAACGATGCAGCCGCCGCGCACAATGAGCACGCGTTTGTCACCAATATGTTTTCCTTCGCCTGCATCCACCCCGATTATGAGGACTGGAAGCAGGAGCTTGACCGCATTGCGGCCCGAAATATGCGCGGCATCAAGCTTCATCCGGCTTATCAGCAGACCGATCTGGACGATCCAAAATATCTGCGCTGTGCATCAACCCTGAAACACTTCTATGGAAACAACA
>ENA-OOXT01001954-OOXT01001954.1-human-gut-metagenome-genome-assembly--contig:-NODE-1954-length-12264-cov-2.207552_pt1 | contig 12264 bp, 11 predicted proteins | sample MGYA00241590_ERZ501349 | MGnify/ENA primary metagenome ERZ501349 (study PRJEB25962, sample SAMEA2042838) | human gut metagenome | biome: human gut; feature: human-associated habitat; material: faeces...
GTAGCCGCTGTTGTTTGTCAGAAACAAGTATTCCTTGTTTTCATCGTGCAGCCACTGGATGAACTCGGCCACGTCCGGCAGCACGCGGTTTCCATGGTAGATGACGCCGTCCATATCGCAGATGAAACCCTTCTTTTCGTTAAAATCGATCATATTGTAAGTATCCATGTTGTATCACTTCTCCTCTCTTCTCTCCAAATTTCATCAAATACAGTATAGCAGAGGGATTTGTCAAAAACCAGCAAAGAAATGTAAAATCTGCGTGAAATGCAAAAGGAAAAGAGACAGCCGAGGCTGCCTCTTTTTTCTCTTTATACTTCGCCGCCCAGAAGGCGTGCGACGGTGCGGCGATAGACCTCGCCGCAGTTTTTCACCTGCCATGCATAGCCGTACTCGTTGTCACCGTGCATGTTGCCGCCCGAGGGGCCGAACGTCACGACCGGAATGCCGAGCGAAACGGCTAAAATATTCGAATCGCAGACCGAGGCGTCGTACGCGCACGGAAGGTCCTTGCCCGTGACGGAGTAAAACTCCTCCTGCAAAATTTTGACGAGCGGATGATCCTCCTCCACCGCGAACGACTGCATGTAGGGCGATTTTCTCGGCTTGAGGCGCACGTCGACCTTGCCGGAAAGGCCGAGCTGCTCCGCCGCCTCCATGATCTGCGCAATGCAGATCTCGTCCGTCTCGCCCGGAACGACGTAGCGGTCAACGAAGAGGTAGCACTTCTCCGGCACAACGAGCGTGCCGGGATTGCCGCCCTCCATATAGCGCACGCACCACGTGCCGTGCTTGAGGTGCGGGTGCTGGAGCGTCGGCAGCGCCTCGATGGCCGCGGCCAGCCGTCCGCCGGAAATGAGAGCGTTTTCACCGACCTCGGGATAGTGGCTGGCGTGCGCGGTCTGTCCGTGGACGGTCACCTCAAAGCTGTAGCGGCCGCGGAAGCCGACAGCCACATCGTCGTAGCGGCACTCGCCCATGATGGCGTAGTCGGCGTGGATGACGTCCTCCGCCACAAGCTGATAGGTGCCCTTGCTCAGGCCCTCCTCGTCGGCGACAAAGCAGGCTAAAATCTTACCGTTGATTTCGTCGAGATGGGCGGCGTAATAGGTCAGCGTCTCCAGGATCGCGGCGAGGCCGCCCTTCATGTCCATCGCGCCGCGGCCATAGACCTTGCCGTCGATCTCCGTAGGGGTAAACGGGTCGGTCTTCCAGCGGTCAGATACCCCGACCGTATCGATGTGTCCGATGAGCAGCACGGTCTTGCCGGGCCGGCCGCTGTCGAGCACCGACCAGACCGACGGACGCTCGCGCACGGTGTCCTCTTCAAAATAGCTGTAGTGCGGGTCCATGCCAAGCTCACGCAGGACATTCGCCACGTAATCCGCCATCTGTGCCTCGTGTCCGTTGACCGAACGGATGGAGATCATATCGTACCAGCGCTGTAAAATCCGTTCCATACCTTAGTCCTCCTTCGCCTTGGCCGTGCCGATGCCGGTCACGGCGTAAATGACAGAAAACACGATCGACAGCCACAGCATCGGCGCAAACGGCGCGAACGCCAAATTGGAAACGCCGAGCGTTGTGGCGGTGTAAGAGCCCGTGGTCGACCACGACACCATGGGGGCAAGGCCCGTGCCGGTGTCGAGCATCGTGCGCATCAGATTCTTGCGGTCGAGATGATATTCCGGATACAGGTCCTTCACCATACCGCCGACGACAGGATAGGACACATAATAAGCGCCCGTGATGGTGAAGAACACCGCGTGCAGGATCAGCACACCGAGCGACATCGAACGAGAGGTCTTCGCGATACGCTCCACAAAGGCGAGCAACACGTCCACAACGCCCGCTGTGCGGAGCGGTGCACCGAAAATGCCCGCCGCGATCAGAAGACCGATGGTCGAGAGCATCGAGGTAAAGCCGCCGCGGTTGAGCATCGAATTCACGACGTCCGAGCCGGTATCGGCGGAAAAACCGGAGTACATGACCGCCAGAATGTCGTGCAGGTTGATGCCCTGACAGAGCATCGCCATCACCGCGCCCGCAGCGATGCCGGCGATAAAAGTCGGGATCGTCGGCTTTTTCATCAAAATCAGCACGACCACGACCAGCACGGGCAGAAGCAGCACGGGGCTGAGCCAGAACTCGGCGGAAACGGTGGAAAGGATATCCTCATACACTTCCCCGCCGACGCTGCCGCCGGAATAGCGCAGGCCGTAAACAAAGTAGAAAACGAGCGAAATGAGATACGCAGGCCCCGTGGAAATGAGCGCGTGGCGAATGCCGTCCATCAGCGGCACCTCGCACACCGTGGCGGTGATGACGGGCGAGTCAGACAGCGGCGAGACCTTGTCGCCGAAGAACGCGCCGGTGCAGACCGCGCCCGCGGCCGCGGGCAGCGGCACACCGAGACCCTGTGCAACGCCCATGCAGGCGACGCCGACCGTCGCGAGCGTGCCCCACGACGTGCCCGCCATGGTCGACATCAGCGTGCAGAGGATGCAGACGACTGGCAGGAATAAGCCCGGCGTCAGCACCTTCATGCCGTAGTAGATCATGACCGGCACCGTGCCGCTCGCCATCCATGTGCCGACGAGCACGCCAACCGCCAGCAGGATCAAAATGGCCACGATCATCGACGAGACCGTCTCCTTGATGCCCTGCTGGAGCTCTGCATACGGGATGCCGAAGCACCACGCCATCAGACACATGATGACGCCGTCGAGCGCCAGCACGATGCGGTTGTTGAGCTTCATCACAAGAAGCCCCACGATGATGACGGCGATGCCGACGAGCAGCATCAGCCCTGCCTGCCAGGGCTTAACGATTCTTTTTTCTTCCATGATTGTTGTCCTTTCTCGTTTTGGCTGGATCAAATTGAAAAAGGATAACAAAAAAGCGGCTCTCACCCGCTGGGGAGAGAGCCGCTTTTTATTCACTTGTTGACGCAGGTATCAGCAAAGCTGAAGCCGTTTTTCATTTGCTCGCTGGCAGTGCGCAGGACCTTGTTGAGGATCTGCGTGCTCTCCTCTTTCGCCATCGCGCAGAGCTCGTCGTTCGCCTGCGCGGCGAGCGTAAAGTCGCCGCTCCCGCGCATCAGCCTGTCGTATTTAAGGACGATCTGTCTGCCGCGGATATTCACCGCGTCCTGATAGCCCCAGACATTCTGGATGCACGAGCCGTAGCACTTGTCGGCCAGCGCGCCGACAAAGCGGCTGACCCAGTAAAGATTGTCGGTCTCGGCGTCGAGCGTCACATTGCTCAAATAGTCCGGCATCTGCGGGACATTTGTGTACACCGGCAGCCACGCGGAAAATGTCGTGGAGCCGAAGCACACCCACTCGATACCCTTAATGGCATCGGGGACGTCGCTTCTAATTTGACAGATCGTCGTCACGCCCGTGCGGTTGATGCCGATAGGACGGTAAATGCCGCCTTTTTCCGCATGGCCCGCATAGGGATCGTAGGGTGTACCCTGATAGTGGGACGAGAGCAGGTATTGGATATCCTCCGCGGCAACCTTGCGCTCGGGAACGTAGGACCACGGAATGTCATCGCTTTCGGGCGTGAAGTCCGCGTTTTCGCCGTCCCAGCGGTAGGTGTGCGGTGCAAGGCAGCGGCCCATGAACCACGCGCGCGGCGTGTTGTAGATGTGGTCCATGTCGCGGTACGAGCCGAAGATATCCCGCGGGTTGAACTTGCCATCCTGATTCAGATCCAGATGGTTTTCCGAGATGAATTCTCTGAGGTCTGCCGAGCAGAGATGCGATTCCCGGGCACCGAAGGCGTCCTCAAGGTCGAACGAGTCCATACCGAACTGGTTCGGGTTGATGATGACGCGATCCTCGGGAATTTTCTTCGCGATCCAGTGGTGCCCGCCGATGGTCTCGAGCCACCAGGCCTCATTTTCGTCGTTGAAGGCGATGCCGTTCGACTCATATGTGCCGTATTGCTCCAGAAGCGCACCGAGGCGCAGCACACCCTCGCGCGCGGAATGGATGTAGGGCAGGACGAGGACAACGATATCCTCCTCGCCGATGCCGCCGCAGCGCTCCTCTTCCCCATCCTTCGCCTCGCGCAGCTCGACCATCGGGTCGGCCGCGAGCACGCGCGGGTTCGAGGTCGTGGTTTCCGTCGCCGTCATGCCGACGTTCGCGGCGTTGATGCCGGTCGCGGCCCAAATGCCGTGCTTCGGGTCCACACTCGGGCAGGACGTGTAGCGCATGGGGTTCTCCGGCAGTGTGATCTCCACGTGGGACTCTACGCTTTTATAAATCTTCGGCTGCTGGTCGGGCTCGACCACGATCAGCTTTTTCTCATCAAAATGACCGTCGTCCGTGCGGGCGATCATCGTCGAGCGGTCATTCGTCGCCAGCTTACCGGCCAGTACAGTGGTGCAGGGCATAATTACATCTCCGTTTCCTGTCGATTTCACCGCAGCGCCGCTTTTTCGCAGCGCCGCCAAATTTTATCTGCATCCATTATATTCACGGAATCGTCCTCTGTAAAGGCAAAATCCCCTTGCAGGTGCATCTCCCCTACTGCTCTGCCGCGAAAAAATGTGGACAGGCCCGCTAAAAAGCGGACCTGTCCAAAAGGTTGGTAAAGAGAGGTCGTACCTATCAAGTTTGGATCGATCACACCATGATGGGCTCGTCCCAGAGCTTGAGCTTCTGGCCGATGCCGTTTCCCTTGGCATACTGGTAGACGCGCGCGGCGATCGCCACGTCGTAAAGGCCGAGGCCGACGTTGCAGGTGTAGGTGAGCTGGTCGTCGTTGTCGCGGCCGGACTTCCGCCCCGTCACCAGGTCGGAGACGCTCGCGTCGATGCGGGAATCGTCGATCTTGCCGTCGCGGAACATGTAGGCCATCGTGTCCCCCACGCGGTGCTTGTCGGTCTCCCAATCGTCGATGACGACCTTGTCCGCGCGCAGGATCAGCTCCTCGTCGACCTCGTTGTCGCCAAGGTGAGCAACGTAAACGCCCTTTTTGATCTCCGCGCCGTGGATGATTGGCTCGGTCGCGGTCGTCGCGGTCACAAGGATGTCGCCGCTTTCGATCGTGGCGAGGCGGTCGCTCGCCGCCTGCACGTCCATGTTCAGCTTTTGGATCGCTGTGACCTCGCGGATCATATAGACCTTTTCCGCATGTTCCTCATTCAATCTGACCTCGGAAAGCGAGATCGCAAGCCTCTTTCCATAATAATCGTAGAGTCCGCCGCCGCGTTGAAGACGAGGACATTGTCGCAGGCATCCAGCGTGATGATCCCCTCGTCCACCGTCTGCACGACCGTCTCCATCTCGCGGCGCATGGATTCGTTGTTGTGGTTGAGGTGGTTGATCTCCCGCGTGAGCGCGATCAGATCCTTCACATACTTCGCCGTGACCTGATGCATTTTCTCGTCCGGCAGGCCAAGACGCAGCATGATCTCGACGATCGTGCTGATATCGATAGTGCGGATGCCGACATCGATGATCTTTTCAATGCACCGCGGCAAATAGTGACATTGATCGTCGTATTCGCCAAACGTGATAAGCGGGCGCGCAACACCTTCATCCCTCGCACCGGGATAAAACGGGATATAGCGGAACTGGTTGAGGCCCAACGTTTCAAAAAGGCGTACCGCGTCATAGGCAGAGGACTTAAAGTCATTCAGCACATACACCTCCGAGCCCTCCGGCAGGCCAAAGACCTCGTCCAAGCGCTGCGTGGCGGACATTTGTCACAGCTGCACAGTGCTTTTTATCATCATAAATCAAATTTTTGTAAATGCCTATTGACACAGTAGGAATTAAGCGTTAAAATTCCTATCTGCAAAGTAGGCAATTATGAGCAAGGAGGCATGCCGCATGATGATCTCAACAAAAGGGCGCTACGCTTTGCGGGTCATGCTGGATATGGCCGAGCACGGAGGCAGCGAGTGGCATCGTTTGAGCGACGTCGCGCAGCGCCAGCAGCTCTCCAAAAAATATCTGGAGAGCATCATGGCCGCGCTGAGCCGTGCGAATCTGGTCGAGAGCGCCGTGGGCAAATCGGGCGGCTACCGCCTGACCCGCTCCCCTGAGGATTACCCCGTAGGTGAAATTCTGCGGGCGGTGGAGGGCAACCTGTCGCCGATTGCGTGTCAGGCTGAGGACGGCTCCGGCTGCGGTGCTTCCTGTGACTGCGACGCGCGCCTTTTCTGGCAAGGGCTGGAAGACCAGATCAACAGCTATGTCGACAACCATACGCTGGCGCAATTCATGCGAGGCAATGAAAAAACACCGGCCGTCCTGAACGGCACGGAAAGAAGATAAGGTGGTTCAATATGAGTAAGGCACTTTTAGAGATTCAAAACCTGCACGTGCGGGTCGAGGAAAAGGAAATTCTCCACGGTGTGGATCTGACCGTGGGACAGGATGAGACCCATGTGCTGATGGGCCCCAACGGCACCGGCAAGTCGACGCTGGGCTATGCCATCACCGGCAATCCGACCTACAGCGTAACCGGCGGTTCGATCATTTTTAACGGCGAGGACATCACGGAGCTCCCCGTCAACGAGCGCGCGAAAAAGGGCATTTTCCTGTCCTTCCAGAACCCGCTGGAGGTCCCCGGCGTAACGCTGAGCGCGTTCATCCGCAGCGCGCTCGAGCAGAAGACCGGCGACCGCCTGCGCCTGTGGGACTTCAAGAAAAAGCTCAAAGAGACCATGGCGCTTTTGAACATGGACGAGAGCTACGCCGAACGTGATCTGAACGTGGGCTTCTCCGGCGGCGAGAAGAAGAAAGCCGAAATTTTGCAGATGCTCATGCTTGAACCCAAGCTCGCGATCCTCGATGAGACCGACTCCGGCCTCGATGTCGACGCGGTCCGCACCGTCAGCGAGGGCGTGCGCCTGTTCCGCGAGCGGACGCACGGCTCGCTTCTCATCATCACCCATTCCACCCGCATTTTAGAGGCGCTCCATGTGGACGCTGCCCACGTGATAGAGGAAGGCGTCATCGTCCGCAACGGCGGCGCTGAGCTAGTGGATGAGATCAACGAAAAGGGATTCAGCAGCCTGAAGGAAGACTGAATCGGGAGGCTCTTGACATGGCAGATTTGAAAGAAAAAACCTATGTGGAGGACGTGGACCGCAGCGTCTACGACATTCGGGACGCGGAAAATGACGCGTACCGCATGGAATCCGGCCTGACGCCGGAGATCGTCGAAAAGCTCTCCAAGGAGAAGGACGATCCCGTGTGGATGCAGCAGTTCCGGCTCGAATCCCTCCAGATCTACAATGAAATGAAGATCCCCAACTGGGGCCCGTCAATTGAGGGCCTTGATATGGATCATATCGCGACCTACGTTCGCCCGAACACCAAGATGCGCAACGACTGGAAGGACGTGCCGGAGGACATCAAGGAGACCTTCGAGCGCCTTGGCATCCCGCAGGCGGAGAGAAAATCCCTCGCCGGTGTGGGTGCGCAGTACGACTCCGAGCTTGTCTATCACAACGTCAAGGATTCCGTGGCGGCCGAGGGCGTGGTTTACACCGATATGGAGAGCGCCATAAAGGGCGAATATGCCGACATGGTGCGCAAGTACTTCATGAAGCTCGTGACGCCCCACGATCACAAGTTTGCGGCGCTCCACGGCGCGGTGTGGTCCGGCGGCTCGTTCGTGTACGTGCCCAAGGGCGTGCACCTCTCCATTCCTCTGCAATCCTACTTCCGACTGAACGCCAAGGGCGCCGGCCAGTTTGAGCACACGCTCATCATCGTGGACGAGGGCGCGAGCCTGCACTTCATTGAGGGCTGCTCCGCGCCGAAGTACAACGTGGCAAACCTCCACGCTGGCTGCGTGGAGCTGTACGTCAAGAAGGGGGCCAAACTCCGCTACTCGACGATTGAAAACTGGTCGAAGAACATGTACAACCTCAACACCAAGCGCGCGCTGGTGGAGGAGGATGGCACGATTGAGTGGATTTCCGGCTCGTTCGGGTCGCATGTGGGCTGCCTGTATCCGATGAGCATCTTGAAGGGCGACCGCGCCCGCATGGAGTTCACGGGCGTGACGTTCGCAGGCGCGGGGCAGAATCTCGACACGGGCGCGAAGGTCGTGCATGTTGGCAAAAATACCAGTTCGTACATGAACACGCGCTCCATCAGCAAGAGCGGCGGCATCAGCACGTTCCGCTCCAGCGTGGTGGTGGAGAAGAGCGCCAAGCAGGCCAAGAGCGCGGTATCCTGCCAGTCGCTGATGCTCGACAGCGAGAGCCGCTCGGACACGATTCCCGCGATGGACATCCGCACGCGCGACGCCGCCATCGGGCATGAGGCGAAAATCGGCAGCATCAGCAATGACGCGGTGTTCTACCTGATGAGCCGCGGCATGAGCGAAGAGGACGCGCGCGCGCTGAGTGTCAGCGGCTTTGCGGACAACGTGTCCAAGGAATTGCCGGTGGAATACGCGGTGGAGATGAACAACCTCATCCGCCTTGAAATGAAGGGCAGCATCGGCTGAGCGGAAAGGAGCATCCATCAATGGAGAAAATGACCATCAATCAGCTGCCCAGCCGGACGTGGAATCGTCTGGGCGTGAATGAAGCAACGATTGACTGGGACGAAAGCGCGACGGTCGTGCTGCCGGAAGAATCCGCGGAAAAGGCGGATATGCTGATTGCATCGGACGCGGCGTATGCCCGCAAGCGCGTGACCGTTCAGGCGGAAAAGGGCACGAAAAAGTCGCTTTTCCAGACCCTTCGCACGGCGGGCAAGCTGCATGTGCAGACGGAGCTGACCGCCGAGGACGGCGCGGAAATTGAGCTGATTCAGCTGGTTGCGCCGGGCGAAAACGCGCTGGTGTATGATGAAGTCATCGGGCACTGCCACGGCAGCGGGCGGATTGTGCTGCGGCAGGTGACGCTGGGTCACGGCGATGTGTACGCGCAGACGGGCATCGGGCTGGACGGCGAGAACGCGTCGTTTGCGGCGAATATCGGCTATCTGGCGCGGAAAAATCAGACGCTGGACATGAACCTTGTCGTCAACCACTGGGGCAAGAAGACAAAGTGCGAAATCAACGCGTCCGGCGCGCTGAATGACGCGGCGAAGAAGATTTTCCGCGGCACGATTGACTTCAAGCGCGGGTCGTCCGGGTCGGTCGGCAGCGAACAGGAAACGGTGCTGATGCTGGGCGAGGACGCGGTGAACAAGACCGTGCCGGTCATCCTCTGCGCGGAGGAGAATGTCGAGGGCACGCACGGCGCGACCATCGGCGAAATGGACGACGACACGCGCTTCTACTTCGGCAGCCGCGGCATCGACCGCGAAACGGCGGAAAAGCTGCTTTCGCGTGCGGCGATTGCCCGCGTGGCGCAGCAGGTGAAAAGCGAAACGGCGCGCGCGGCGATACTGAACGAACTGGATGGGGAAATGGATGAAAACGACGGATTACAGGCGTGATTTTCCGCTGCTGATGCAGGAAACAGCGGCGTATCTGGACAACGCGGCGACGGCGCAGCGCCCGCAGTGCGTGCTGGACGCGGAAAAAACGTTCTATGAGACGCAGAACGCGAATCCCCTGCGCGGGCTGTATCCGCTGAGCGTGGAGGCGACCGATATCTATGAGCAGGCGCGCGAGACCGTGCGCGATTTCATCGGGGCACGCTCGGCGCGTGAGATCGTCTTTACCCGCAACACGACCGAGAGCCTGAACCTCGTCGCCTACAGCTACGGCCTGACGCACGTCAAGGCGGGCGATGAGGTGCTCGTGTCTATCATGGAGCACCACAGCGATCTGCTGCCGTGGCAGATGGTCTGCCGCCAGACGGGCGCGGTGCTGAAGTTCATCGAGTGCGCGCCCGACGGCAGTGTGGATCTTCAGCAAATCGAATCGCTCATTACCGAGCGCACGAAGATCGTCGCCATGACGCAGGTGTCGAATGTTCTCGGCCGGAAGTACCCGGTCAAGGAAGTCGCTGCCATGGCGCACAAGAAGGGCGCGGTCATGGTCGTGGACGGCGCGCAGAGCACGCCGCACATTCCGGTGGACGTGCAAGCATTGGACGCGGATTTCTTCGCCTTCTCCGGCCACAAGGTCTACGGCCCCATGGGCATCGGCGTTCTCTACGGACGTGAAGAATTGCTGAACGCCATGCCGCCGTTCCTCACCGGCGGCGAGATGATTGAATCTGTCACCCGCGATGGTGCGGTCTTCGCCGAGCTCCCGCACAAGTTCGAGGCCGGCACGGTCAACGCAGCAGACGCCGTGGGCCTGCATGCGGCCATTGACTATGTCAAGAGCATCGGCTTTACAGCGATGCATCAGCAAGAGGTCGCGCTGACACGCCGCGCGATGGACGCGATCGGCGAGATGCCGCACGTCCACGTGCTGGGCTCGGAAAAGCCCGAGGAGCATTGCGGCATCATCACCTTTACGGTGGACGGTGTTCACCCGCACGACATCAGTGAGATCCTCGCGAGCGACGGCATCGCCATCCGCGCAGGCCATCACTGCGCGCAGCCGCTTCTGGCCTATTTGAAGCATCCGTCCACCGCGCGGGCAAGCCTCGCGTTTTATAACACGGAATCCGAGGTCGACCGGCTGCTTGACAGCATTTCCACGCTAAGGGAGCGAATGGGTTATGGAAAATAGAAGCTTTTACAATGAAATTCTCACCGAGCACAACCTGCATCCGGAGTTCAAGCACGACCTGCCGGACGCCGACATCGTGCTCGAGGGCGTCAACCCGAGCTGCGGCGACGACATCTTCCTCAAGCTGAAGCTCGACGGCGATGTGATCACGGACGGCGCATTCGTCGGCGACGGCTGCGCCATCTCGCAGGCGTCGGCGGACATCATGCTCGGCATGATCGTCGGCAAAAAGAAGGAAGACGCGCTGAAAATGGGCGAGATCTTCCTGAAAATGATCCAGGGCGAGGCGTCAGAGGACGAGATCGACAGTCTGGAGGAAGCCTCTGCTCTCCGCGATATTGCCCACATGCCCGCACGCGTCAAATGCGCGGTGCTCGGCTGGCGCACGCTGAAAGAGGCCCTGCTGGACGGGGACGAGCTGTCGTAACGCGGTCGCTCCGTTGAATTTCAAATCAAAATAATAAAAAGAGGTATTTGCCGCAGCATGCGGCAAATACCTCTTTTTATTCAAGCAAAAACAGGGCGAGAATTCGGCCTTTGCCGTATTTCCGCCCCTCTCCCCTGCTCATTGGTCGTAATGCTCCAAAAACGAATGCACTTCTCCCTTTGTCTTGTAGCCGGGGAAGGTGTCGAGCGCGACAGTGTGGATGCTGTTGAAGATGGATTTTTCGATGTTGGGGTTGTCCCGCTTCAATCTTCGCAGCAGCATCTTGATTTCCTGACGCTTTGAGCCGCCTCCACCGTTGTCGCAGATGGTGCAGTTTTCTGTAAAGCGGCAGGCGCACTGGATAAACTCAAGCTGGTTGTACTGCCGCCAGGCGATGATGTTCTCCTCGTGGATGCAGTACATCGGGCGGATGAGCTCCATGCCCTCAAAGTTGTCGCTGTGGAGCTTTGGCAGCATGGCCTGCAGCTGCGAGCCGTAAAACATGCCCATCACCGTCGTCTCGATCACATCGTTAAAGTGATGACCCAGCGCGATTTTGTTGCAGCCGAGTTCCTTGGCTTTGTTATAAAGATGGCCTCTTCTCATCCTTGCACATAGGTAGCAAGGTGATTTTTCGATATGCAATACAGATTCAAAAATGTTTGATTCAAAAACAGTTATAGGAATATTTAAAAGTTTGGCGTTTTTTTCAATGATTTCTCTGTTTTCAGGGCTGTATCCCGGGTCCATAACAAGATAGATTACTTCAAAAGGAAATTTGTTATGGCGTTTTAATTCCTGAAATAATTTCGCCATCAACATGGAATCTTTTCCCCCAGAGATACAGATGGCGATCTTATCATTCTCCTGCACTAGATCATATGTCTTGATTGCTTTTACAAACTTGGAGAATATCTGTTTGTGAAACTTCTTACGGATGCTCTTTTCAATCTCCTGTGTTCTTGTCAGTTCTTTTTTCTTGCCTTTTCCTTCGGCTTCTTTGTTATTTTGTTCTGTTTTCTGATCGTTTTCCTGTTCTTCTTTCATCAAGGATAACAACCATCCTGTGTATCCGCCTTCCAAACTAAGGACATTGATTCCTTCTTCCGCTAATTTCTCTGCTGCCTCCTTGCTGAAAATTCCCTTGGTACAATATAAAATAACTTTCTTACCCTGATCAATATATTCCTTTGCCTGTGTTCCAAGCTCATCTT
>ENA-OOXT01001960-OOXT01001960.1-human-gut-metagenome-genome-assembly--contig:-NODE-1960-length-12236-cov-2.617930_pt1 | contig 12236 bp, 9 predicted proteins | sample MGYA00241590_ERZ501349 | MGnify/ENA primary metagenome ERZ501349 (study PRJEB25962, sample SAMEA2042838) | human gut metagenome | biome: human gut; feature: human-associated habitat; material: faeces...
TGGTCGGTGCGCACGCGACCATGCGAGGCTTCGATGCGCTGCAAACCGGCCAGCAGTTCGGCGGCCGAAAGCCTGGTATCCACGGACACGACCGCATTGCGGAATTCCGCAGTACCTTCCGGCATGCCCCATGCGTCGGTCCGATAGAGCGGCGACACCCCCGTCACCTGCGTGGAGGGAAGCCCATCAATACACCGAACGGCGTCACGCAAGGTGGCGGTCACATCGCCCTGATTGCCTCCCATGGCGATGATGGCATGATGCACCTGCCCATGTTCCGACGACCGCTCACGCAATGGACTGTCAACTGTTTCACGGGAACGTTCCACGGTCACGCTGACATCGTCGAACGGCACGGTGATCGGCGCATTCGGCTTATGCACGGTGACCTGCGTGCGGCACACGGCCGGAAAGCCGAGAATCATGCCGACGATACGATTGGCCAGCTTTTCAATCAAATCGACGTGTTCGCCTTCGATGATGGCCACGATGCCTTTGGCGACCGCACCATAGTCGACGGTGTCGTTCAGATCGTCGGAACGGCCGGCGGCAGCGAGGTCGAGGAACAGCGTGGCGTCCACCACGAAGGTCTGGGCCCGCTCATGCTCGAAGTCGAGCACGCCATGTTTGCCCGTCGCGCGGATTCCCGTCAGTCGAATCTGATCCATACCAGCCTTCCTTTGCCGTTCCTACGTTCCGTATTCCTATTATTTCCGCGATTGCGATGTTGTGACTATCTGCGATTCGCACGGTCACGCGTTCGCATACTCGCGCCATGCGTTGCCGACGGCGACCGCGTCGCGGCTTTTCGCCACGTCATGCACGCGCACGGCCCACACGCCATGTTCCGCGCACAGGGCGCTGATGGCCGCGGTGGCGTTGTCTTTTGAGGCCATGTCCGGCTCGGTCACACCGGCGCCGGCAAGCAGCGAGCCGACGAAACGTTTGCGGGACGCGCCGATCAGCACCGGATAGCCAGCCGCGTTGAACCGGTCAAGCGCCGCCAGAATCGGCAGGTTATGCTCCACGCCCGGCTTGGAGAAGCCCAGGCCCGGGTCGATGATGACCTGTTCGGCCCGCACCCCGGCTTCAAGCACCGCATCCACCTGACGCATCAGCTCGTCATGCACGTCATTCACCACGCCATGCTCGTAGCGGGAGGTGTCGGCGTCCGGCACATTGCCCGCGGCGCCGGCAAGCCAGCCACGCCAATGCTGCACGATGTACAGGCAGTCGGAATGGTCGGCCACCACATGCGGCAGTTCGCGGTCCAACTGGCCGCCGGACACGTCGTTGATGATCTGCGCGCCATGTTCGAGCGCGGCCAACGCCACCGAAGCGCGCGTGGTGTCGATGGACAGCACCGCCCCTTCGGGAATCAGCGCGTCCACAGCGCCCAGCACACGGGCCTTCTCGTCGGCTTCGCTGACGCGTTTGGCTCCCGGACGGGTGGATTCCGCTCCGATGTCGATGATGTCGGCACCGGCTTTCATCATCGCCTCGCCATGGGCTTTGGCCGCCTCCGGAGCAAGCCAGAGGCCGCCGTCGGAGAAGGAATCCTCCGTGATGTTGAGCACGCCCATCACCAACGTGCTCTGGCTATCATGAATCGCCTTCATATCAATCGCCATCGGTTTTCTTCCTTCATTCATTCCGTTCTTCCGTTCGGTTCTGTCCGATTCCGCCCGGTAAAGCGCACTTACGAATGGTTCGACAGAATCAGGCTCATCGCCTCGGTCCGCGTGGCCGCGTCGCGCATGCATCCTCGCACCGCCGAGGTGACGGTACGGGACTGCGCCTTCTTGACGCCACGCATGGCCATGCACATGTGGTCGCATTCGGTGACCACGATCACGCCACGCGCGTCGATGCCTTCCATCAACGCGTCGGCCACCTGCTGGGTGAGCCGCTCCTGCACCTGCGGACGGCGTGCGTACAGTTCCACCAACCGTGCCAGTTTGCTTAAGCCCGCCACTTGGCCGTTCTGCGGGATGTAGCCGACGTGGGCCACGCCATGGAACGGCAACAGATGATGCTCGCAGACGGAGAACAGCTCAATGTCGCGCACCAGCACCATTTCGTCGGTGTCCACCTTGAAACGGGTTTTCAGCACTTCCTCTGGCCCGTGTCCGAGGCCGGCGAACAGCTCCTTGCACGCGCGCCCGATACGGTCCGGCGTGTCCAGCAGACCCTCACGTTCGGGGTCCTCGCCGATGGACTTCAAGAACAGGCGCACGGCCTGGCGCACGCCTTCGTCCTTCATCATCAGGGCGGTGATGATGACCGGCGGCATCTGGCTGAGCGGCACGGGCCTTGTCGTCGAAGAGGGTATCGAAATCGGTATCGCTCATCAGTTGGTCAATCCTGCGCTTTTCTTCAGCTTGTCGGGAATCGGGACCGGCGGAATGTCGGAATCGGGACGCTTCTCGTCGCTCAACCAGACCTCGCGCTTCGGCGCCTTCTTGATGTTGGCGAAGATGGCGGCAAGCTCCTTCTCGTTGAGCGTTTCCTTGACGAGCAGCTGACGTACCAGCTCGTCGAGGATGTCGCGGTTCTCGTTAATGACGTTCCATGCTTCGGTATGCGCGGTCTCCACAAGCTTGAGCACTTCCTCGTCGATGATTTCGGCGGTTCGCGCGGAGTACTTGTGGGTGAGCGCGCCGAGATCGCTTTGCTCGTCGTCGGACCACTTGATGGCGCCAAGCTTCTCGGAGAAGCCGTAGTCGAGCACCATCTGACGCGCGATGTTCGTGGCCTTTTCGATATCGTTGGAAGCACCGGTGGTCGGGTCGTGGAACACGACCTCTTCGGCGGTACGGCCGCCCATGGCGTACGCCATCTGATCGAGCAGCTGGTTGCGGGACATGGAGTAACGGTCCTCGGTTGGCATGACCGCGGTGTAGCCCAGTGCACGGCCGCGCGGCAGAATCGTCACCTTGGTCACCGGATCGGTGTCGTTCATGGCGGCCGCGACCAGCGCATGGCCACCCTCGTGATATGCGGTGTTGCGCAGCTCGTCGAGAGCCATGCCCTTGGAACGACGCTTCGGACCGGCCTGAACACGGTCAATGGCCTCGTCGATGGCGCGGTTGTCGATGAGCTGGGCGCCGGCACGGGCGCACAGCAACGCGGCTTCGTTCAACACGTTGGCAAGGTCGGCGCCGGTGAAGCCCGGCGTGCGCACGGCGATCATATGCAGGTCGACGTCCGGCACGAACGGCTTGCCCTTGGCGTGTACCTTCAGAATCGCCTCGCGGCCTTCCAAATCAGGTGCTTCGACGGCCACCTGACGGTCGAAACGACCCGGGCGCAGCAATGCCGGATCGAGCACATCCGGACGGTTGGTCGCAGCGATGATGATGAGGTTCGTATCGTTGTCGAAGCCGTCCATCTCGACGAGCAGCTGGTTCAGCGTCTGCTCGCGTTCGTCGTGGCCACCGCTCATGCCGGAACCGCCACGCTTGCGGCCGACAGCGTCAATCTCATCGATGAAGATGATGGCCGGAGCGTTCTTCTTGGCCTCATCGAACAGGTCACGCACACGGGAGGCGCCAAGGCCCACGAACATCTCCACGAAGTCGGAGCCGGCCATGGAGTAGAACGGCACGCCGGCCTCGCCTGCGATGGCGCGCGCCAGCAGCGTCTTACCGGTGCCTGGAGGGCCGTACAGCAGCACGCCGCGCGGAATGCGGGCGCCCAAAGCCTTGTAACGGGACGGGTCCTTGAGGAAGTCCTTGATTTCCTCGACCTCCTGCACGGCAGCGTCTTCGCCGGCCACGTCGGAGAACTTGGTGGTCGGGGTCTGGCCGTCGAGCAGTTTGCCGCTGTTCTTCTTGCCGCCCATGCCGAACATGCCGCCGGCGGCACCGCCCATACGGCTCATCAGGAACCAGAACAGGCCGAAGATGATCAGGAACGGCAACAGCGAGGTGAGCAGGTAGGTCCAAATGCTGGTCTGCTGCATGGACGCGGTCCAGCCCTTGGCCGGATCGGCCTTCTGCACGGCCTTGACCACGGCCGCGGACTGCGCATACGTGTAGTAGAACTGCACGTTCTTGCCGTAGTTCTTCGTACGTCCGGTGTCCGGGTCGGTGGCGGAGTAATCGCTCGACAGCTTGAGCTTGACCTGCTGGGTGTTGTCCACGATCGTCGCATACTCGACGGTGTTGCCGTTGAGGATCTGCATGCCATCCTTGGTGTCGATGGTCTGCGAGCCCGCACCGGCGAAAAGCTGGAACATGGTCACGGCAAGCAATGCCACGACCACAACCCACAGCCACGGCGACTGCCAGAACGGACGGGGGCCGTTGGACTTGTTGCCGTTCGCCCCGCTGCCACCGTTCTTGCCGTCATTGTTGCGGCTAAACGGATTGGTGAACGGGTTATTGCCCCCGTTGGGTTTGTTGCCGCCGCCATTGCTTGGCGGCTGGTTCGGACCAGGGAAACTCATGCCTGACCTCCTTCATAGACTGACGGCTTCAGCACCGCGATCGAATCGAGGTTGCGGTAGTACTCGTCGTAATCCAAGCCGAAACCGACCACGAATTCATCGGGAATCTCACGTCCCTTGTATTTCACATCAACATTGACCTTGCGACGTGCCGGCTTCTCCAGAAGCGCAAAAATTTCCACGGAAGCCGCTCTACGGCGCTTGAGCTCGTCGACCAGCCAAGCCAGGGTGATGCCCGAATCGATGATGTCCTCAACGATCAGCACATGGCGTCCTCGCACATCCGTGGACAGATCCTGACGAACCGTGATCTTGCCGCTCGACTCCGTGCCGGAACCGTAGCTCGACAGGCTCATGAAATCCATTTGGACCGGAATGCTCATGGCCTGGGAGAACGCCGCAAGCGTGTTCACGGCTCCCTTGAGCACGCAGACCAGCAGCGGGTTCTTGCCACGATAGTCTTCACTGGCTTGTGCCGCGGCACGGTTGATGATGTCGGAGATCTCTTCTTTGCTGATCAGCTCGTGATCAATGTCTTCTTGTACGTCAGCGATTCGCATGCCCACCATCTTGGCACATGCGAATGACGTGTTTCTGGCTATATGCTGAATATCCGCTGGGAAGATTCACACGTGGCCGTTCACAGCTTCGGCAGACCGGCCACGAATGTGTCGATGGCCGCCTTCGCCGCCGCGAAATCGGTGGGATTGTTGACGATCACCGCGAAGGTCAACGCTCCGCCGTTCAACCGCGACACATTGCCGGTCATGGAGGTCACGTCGCCCAGACTGCCGGTTTTCACACGGATCAGCCCCGCTTCGTCAGCATCGTTCAGACGGCTCTCAGCGGTGCCGACGAAGCCCATGACGGACATTCCTTCGGCTGCGGCCGCCCCCGATCCCGCAGCCAGATTGCGCAGTTGCACTTCGAGCAGGGTGCGCGCCGTCAGTTTCGAATCCTCCGTAAGTCCCGAACAATTGCGCATGTCGAGCCCGGTCGTAGTGATGCCTTTGCGCTCCAGCACGCTTTTCACAGCCTGCACCGCGCCAGCCGGCGAATTGTCCGTGCCGACCTGCAACGCCAGCAGCCTGCCGAATTCCTCGGCGAGCGAATTGTCGGAATGCCGCATGGTGAACGCCATAATCTCGTTCAACGACGCCGAACGCACGGAGGCAAGCGGATGGGATGCCCCCGCAACCGTGCCTTGCGATACAAATCCCTGAACCGTGATGCCCTGTTCGGCCAGCCGCTGCTGGAACACCAGCGCCGCGTCACGCGCCGGCTGCATGCTCAATGCCGGATACGCCGAGAACACATCAGGATTGGCCGGACCTGTCCCGTTCCAATTCCTGCCGCCGTCCACGGCCATTGAAGCTGTCGGGGCGTAGTACAGGTGGTCCGTGTCGAGTTCGGCGATGCCTTGCGGCCAGCGGTCGTTGTCGAACAGTGTGTCGTCATAAGCCAATGTCACGGAGGTGATGCCACGCTGCCGCAACGCCTGTGCGGTCCGCCCGGCAAGCGTGCCCAATCCGGCACGTCCGTTGATGTGGTTCGCGTCGGACGCTCCGGCTCCCAACAGCATGTCGCCGTTGCCTTTGAGCACCAGCCGCGCGGTGCCGTCCTGGGACTGTTCCAGATAGGTCTGCGTGTCCAGGGTCTTGCCCATGTCGAGTTCGACGGCGGCCGCATACGCCGTCAACGTTTTCATGGTGGATGCTGGCGTGCGGGGCACGTCGATGTTGTTTTCCGCGACCACGTTGCCCGACGCGTCGGCGATGGCGATGGAGAATTCGCCGCCGAAGCCGGCGGCTGAGGCTCGGAACGCGTCGGTCAGCGCGCGCGCAGCGGCCGGATCGATGGTCTTGGAAGCGTCGATGTCGGCGACCACGTCGGCCGCCTCGATCGAACGGCCGGCAGCGGCGGCCGTCGAATGTTCGACATGGCGCAATGTGAGGACGCCCGGTGCGACATCGCACATGTCGGCCACTGCATAGCCGACGCACAGTGCGACGGTGGCCACGACGGAAACCGCCACCGTGATCGCTCGGCGTCGTCGCGCATAGCGGTAATCGCCAGCGTCATCCATAGCCAAACCACACCCTCTCTTCGTCATCTTTTCACCATCCGCACCGTATGGATCGCCACGAAACATCTCATGCCCGTTCACACCGCCGCGGGCAAGCCTCAGCCCTTATGCTCGATCGGCTTCCATTCGGACTTGGCGAACACCGCCTGGAACGAAATCGGCACATAGCTCAGCATGTAGATCGGGAAGGCCAGCACGTAGGCGAGCAACTCCTTGTTGGTGGCGCCCACGTGATCGCGTTCCGCCACGATGGTCAATGCGGCGAGTCCCATCATGCCGATCACCGATATCACAATGCCGGATGTCCAGCCGGTCAGCGAATTCAGCTGGCTTTGCCATGTCACGAAACCGCAGGCGGCGAACAGCATGCCCAACAGCACGCGTGCGATGCCGAGCACGGTGAACGGGCACAGCAGCAGCGTGAAATCGACGGCGGAGAAATCACGTTCCCTGACCGCGCGCTTGATCAACGCCGGTCCGTAATAGCGGAACACCTGCAGGAAGCCCTTGCTCCAACGCAGGCGTTGACGCCAGCTTTGCGCGAAGGTGACCGGCTGCTCGTCGTACAGGATGGCGGTGCCGCAGTAGCCGATGCGGTCGCCGTGCAGCACGCTGTCCATGGTGAATTCCAGATCCTCGGTGAGTAGGTGGAATTTCCAGCCGTTGTTGCGACGCATGATCTCCTGGGAGAACATGAAGCCGGTGCCGCCCACGTGGCAGCTGTTGCCGAGCCACATGCGGGAGGCGGAAACGAAGCGCGATTCGCGGATGAACCACAACGCGGAACCGGACGACACCCAATTGTCGGACAGGTTCACGGAATTGCGGTAGCTGGTGAGGATTTTGAAACCGGCTTGGAAGCCCTTGTTCATTTCCTCGATGTAGTGCTTGTCGAGTTTGTTGTCGGCATCGAACACGAAAAAGGCGTCATACGGGTCGGATGCGCCCGACTCGTTCATCTGGTCGAGCAGATAGGTCAGCGCGTAGCCTTTACCGACCTGCTCCTTGTTGAATCGTTCGATGACGTGGCATCCCATGTTTCGGGCCACTTCGGCGGTGTTGTCGGTGCAGTTGTCGGCCACCAGCCAGATGTCGATGAGCTCGCTCGGATAGGTTTGCGAATGCAGGCAGTCGATGAGGTTGCCGATGACGTTCGCTTCGTTTCGCGCGGAAATCAGCACCGCGTACCGTTTGTTCATCGGCGCTTCGGGGAACTTGATCGGCTTGGCGAACAGCGAGATGACGATGCAGACCGCTTGGTAGAGCATGCCGGCGCCGCCCAAAACCACCAGCACGACATCAAGTACGCTCAGCAATACCATTAACGCCACCTACTTCTCGGATTGTCATCCGTTCCCTGCGATTGCGACCCGTCCGCTACCTGCGGTCCGGCTTCCGTCTGCGCTCCGTCCGCTTCCGCGGTTCCCCGCAGCGGCTTGCGATCGACCCCGTCCAACACGTGCTTCGGAATGGCGACGGTCTGCGATTCGTCGGCATCCCCGGTCTCGTCGGACCGAGTGATATTGTACGCCTGCTCCTGCAGGAAGCGCACGTCGTCGGGAATCGGCACATGCGCGCTCGACCCCTGCACGGCGCGCGGCACGGCGTGCAGGTGCTCGCTGATGATTTCGGCGCCTTCCACCAGCTTCGACTTCTTGTCCGGAACCGGATCGTCCATCAGCGGCGAATCGACCAGATCGTACCGCTTGGTGTAGGTGCGGGCGATCGTCTGGATCGAGGCGACGATAGGCAGCGCCAGGAACGCGCCGATCGCGCCGAACAGCGAGCCGAAGGCCAGGACGGCAAGGAAGGCGACCGCATCGTTGACATCCATGGTGCGGCGGGAGATCTTCGGCGCGAAGATCAGGTTTTCGATCTGCTGGTAGACGCAGATGAACGCCACCACGGCGATCGCCTGCCACAAACCACAGCTGCCCCAGGCGAACAGCACCGGCAACGCGCCGCCGATGTACGTGCCGAGCATCGGGATGAACTGCGATACGACGCCGCAGAACAACGCCAACGGCATCCAATACGGCACGTGCAACGCCATCAGGCAGATCGAGGTGAAGAACGCGTTGAGCACGGCGAGGATGGCACGTGAGAACAGGAACGATGAGATCTGCGTCTGGCTGACGGTCCAGACGAACAGGAACCGGCGCTGCGCGGAGGGAGCCATCCACTGGCAGGCCGCGCGGCGCAGCTTCGGGCCGGCCGCCGAAATGTAGAACGTGGTCATGATCACCGTCATGAGGTTCAGCAGGAAGCTGAAGAATCCGGACACCGTGCTGATGGCGGTGCCCGCGAAATCCGTGACCCACGAGGTCTGGATGTTCTTCAGAATCTCACCGCCGAGACTGTTGATCTCAGGAAGCTTGAAATCCGTGTATTGCGCCACGAAATCGCAGATCTGCTGGTAGAGGGCCGGCAGACCGTTGCACAAAGCGATGACCTGCTGCACGAACAGATTGCCGAACAGACCGAACATCACGCAAAGCAGGACACCCAACATCAGCAACGCGAAAATCGAAGCGAACGAACGCTTCCAGCCATGCTTGACCAGCGGAATCACCACCGGCTCCACGGCGAGCGCCAGGAACAGCGAGATGATGACGTCGATGATGAGGTATTCGATTTTGCCCCAACTGCGCCAGCAGAAGGAGAGCAGCACGATGGCGATGGCGATGTACAGCAGCGCGCGACCCAGCCATTCCGGAGGTCTGCGTGGATCGCCTTTCGCAGGGAACAGCGTGCCGAGATCCCAACGCATTTCGTCGGTATTGCCGCACTGTCCGGACGTTCCCGTCCTCTTGTCCGTATCCATATGCTGTTCGCGTTCGCTCATGGCTCCTTATTGTAGACAGGCACCGTGTACGGGCTGGAACCTATTCTTGAAACCATGCTGAACGTTTCAATTGTCATCCCCGCCTGGAATGAACAGGAGCGTATCAACGATTGCCTGCTCAACGCCACCCGGCAGACCGTGATGCCTCATGAGGTGATTGTCGTCGATAACCGTTCCACTGATTCGACCGTTGCCGTGGTGGAGCAGTTCATGAAGGACCATCCGGAAGCGCCGGTGAAGCTGCTGCATCAGGATGATGAGCAGGGTCTGATTCCAACGCGTGATTATGGTTTGAATCATGCCACCGGCGATATTCTTGGCCGTTTCGATGCCGACTGCATGATCCGCCCGGACTGGGTGGAGGTGGTGTCCGGCATTTTCACCGAGGATCCGGATGCGATGGGCGCCACCGGTCCGGTGATGTATTACGATTTGCCGAGCCGTCATTTCGGGCTTCGCGGGGACAATTCCACCCGCAAACGTATTTATAGGGCCGATGATGGGCAACCTCTGCTGTTCGGTTCCAACATGGCCCTGCGCGCCACCGCCTGGCGCGAAATCGCCGACGAGGTCTGCCAAGACAAGGCGGATGTGATGCATGAGGACATCGACATCTCGCTGCATCTGTTGGGCAAGGATCTCAAGACCGTGTATTGTCCGCGGATGATCGCGGGCATCAGCGCACGTCGTATGGACACGTCTCCGGCATCGTTCCTCAACTATATGCGCCGTTTCAAGAACACGTTCAACGCGCATCCGCAGCATTACCGCAAGCACAAGCCGGAAATCCTCATCACCGCGTTATATCCTGTGATGCATCTGCTGTATCCGGTGTGGCAGAAGGTGTTGAACACCGCTGATATCAATCCGGCCGAGGCCGCGTGGATCAACGAGCAGATGGAATTGGCCGAACAGGAAGGCCATGAGCTGTATGACGACACTCCCACTGATGAGGAGTGGAGCGAGAAGCACGAGGAATAGCGATTAGGTATAGCGATTATTCGCGGCGTATTTTCCGCGGATAGCGAACGGACGGCACCGACCATGCGATCGATGCCGTCCGTTTTGTTTTTACGATTGCGGTTTTGCGATTGCGCCTACCGCAGTCGGACCTACATCAGGCTCTTGTAGATGGCGAGGATGTCTTCCTGGGTGGCCTGGCGCGGGTTGCCCGGCGTGCACACGTCGTGGAAGGCGTCATGGGCCAGCGGCTCCAGGTCGGCTTCGGTGGCGCCAACTTCGGAGATCTTGGTCGGGTTCTTCAGATCCACGGTGAGCTTGTGCACCGCCTGGACGGCCTCTTCACGCACGGTTTCGATGTCGCCGGTGTAGGCATCGGCGATACCGAAGGCGTCGGCGATGTCACGGTACTTCTCGCCGGTGTAGTCCTTGTTGTATTCCATGACCGGGGCCAGCAGGATGCCGTTGGCCACACCGTGCGCCACGCCGAGGCGGCCGCCCAGCGGGTGGGCCATGCCGTGCACCAGACCGAGGCCGACGTTGGAGTAGGCCATGCCGGTGATGTAGGAGGCGTAGGCCATCTGTTCGCCGGCCGGAATGTCTCCATCGGCGCTCTTGGCGAGGTTCTTGGCGATCATGCGGATGGTCTGCATGGACAGGCAGTCGGACAGGCTCCACGCGCCCGGTGTGATATAGCCTTCGATGGCGTGGGTCAGGGCGTCGAGTCCGGTGGCCACCTTGAGGCCGCGCGGCATGGAGTCGGTCAGGTCCGGATCCACGAAGGCGACGATTGGGATGTCATGCGGGTCGACGGCCACGAACTTGCGCTTGTTGGCCGTGTCGGTGATCACATAGTTGATGGTCGTTTCGGACGCGGTGCCAGCGGTGGTCGGCACACCGAAAATCGGCACGGACGGGTTCTTGGTGTCGGCCACGCCTTCAAGGGACAGCACGTCGGCGAATTCCGGATTGGCAGTCACGATGCCGATGCCCTTGCAGGTGTCCTGCGGGGAACCACCGCCCAGGCCGATCAGGAAGTCGGCTCCGGAGGCTGCGAACTTGGCGACGCCATCCTGGATGCACTCGACCGGCGGATTCGGCTTGACGTTGTCGAACACCTCATACGGCATGCCCACCTCGTCAAGAACGTCGGTGACCTTCTTGACGGTGCCGGTCTCCAGCAGCACCGGATCAGTGACGATGAACGCCTTGGTGAAGCCATGGGACCTGGCGACGCCCGGAATCTCCTTGATGGCTCCGCGGCCGAAATACGCGGTCTGGTTGAAAATCATGCGATAGACCATAGTGCTCTCCTTTAAGCGACTGTGTGTTCATGGGCTCCGGCATCCTTTGCCGTAAAGCCAACGCTCCCATCATAAACCCATTTTCGACCGGCATGCGGCCAACGACACCGCAGTATTACACGAGCTTTCCACCCAGCAGAAGAAAACCAGACGAGACATCGCCGGATATCAAATAATTCGCTCCAAGCGAGCCGATCCCTCCCATTTCGAAGACCCACATGGTCTCGTCCACGGATTTGCCGTCCACGACAATCGTTTATCCACCTGCGCCGTAATTTATCAACACTAGGAACAAAATTCCCTCTTAGTTAGGAGCAGCGATAACAAGAGATAATTGCATCGATACCACAGAAACCATGAAACAGTGAAGAAAAACCTGATACAAAACAATAAACCCCGAATCTCTCCGGGGTTTCCATGGTGGCTCCGAGCGGCATCGATCCGCTGACCTAACGATTTTCAGTCGTTCGCTCTACCAACTGAGCTACAGAGCCATGAACAACTTGCGCTGTTCCAGCGACCACGGCCGGACTTGAACCGGTGACCTCCGCCGTGACAGGGCGGCGCTCTAACCAACTGAGCTACGCGGCC
>ENA-OOXT01001962-OOXT01001962.1-human-gut-metagenome-genome-assembly--contig:-NODE-1962-length-12229-cov-2.928290_pt1 | contig 12229 bp, 9 predicted proteins | sample MGYA00241590_ERZ501349 | MGnify/ENA primary metagenome ERZ501349 (study PRJEB25962, sample SAMEA2042838) | human gut metagenome | biome: human gut; feature: human-associated habitat; material: faeces...
CGGTGCCATACGCCTGTATCACTTCCAACGCATCATTGCCCCAGATGTCTTCTTCCCTCAAAAACGTTACTACCATAGCTGTTTCTCCAGGTGGCCTTGTATAATAAACAGTTTAACAGATTTTTCGCGCCTGCGCAATGAAAAAATGTTTTCAGCATAGCAACACCGTGAACAGTAAGGCGTCTGTATACCCAAATAGTTTTTTATGCCGACGATGCTGTTCCGTTATAATCGACCGTGCCACGGCATGGTTGTACGGTACTTTTTGATTTTGTCTTTTATGAATTCATTGTGCCTGCCTCTGAAGGCAATTGCAAACAGCGAAAAGCAGCCTAAGCCCGCCACGCTTTCATCACTTTGTCCATACTGCTGTTAACAATCGAAATTTCCTGTTGCAGCTTTTTATTTTCATAGATTTTAAGCGCCGATTGATAGTAGTCGATAGCCTCGGCAAAAGCTTTTTTGTCCCTGCTGTTTTTTCCGATGTTATAATAAACGTTGGCAATGTTTTCCTGAATTTTCGCCCACATTACCGGATAAAGCTCTTTGCGGTAAACCTGCTGCTTATTTTTGTAGCTGCGGATTGCCAGCATCGAAATATCGTTGCTTTTGGAGAACAACCCAAGCAGCGACAGATAAAAACCGAGATATCCCTCAATTTTAGACCACAATTCGGGAAAAGTAATCTGCGTGTAGGTCTTTTCCGCCTCGCGCAGAAAATAAACCGCATCTCGCAGCGCCTGAATATCGTTGCTAAACTTCCAGTATTGGAAATACAATTGCGACAATTTGAATGAGATTAGCGCAAAATCGTATGGATAATTGTAATGGTCAAGATACCGCTGCGCCGTACGGTAATTGGTAATCGCCTCGCGGAACAACAGCCAGTATCCGCCCAAATCCTGTTTGAGCGCCAGCTCGTAAAGCTGTGCCAGATTTTTGTATATGCAGCCGAGATGGACATTCTGCATAATCTGGTTTTTATAGGAAAGCGCATTCATAAAAAGCTCTTTTGCCGTATTGAACGTCTTCTGGCTGAGCTCTTTTTGCGAAAAGCTGAGATATATCAGCCCCACTGTATTCATAACGTAAGGCGAATACATCAAGCTGCCGTTCTCTGACGGCCCGTCATTATTAAAATTATTGATAACGCCTTTGAGCAATTTTTGTTTTAGGTGGCGTAAATCGATTCTTTGCTCGCTTATAGAAGCGGCGATAATGCCGGTAATCAGGTTGGCCAGCATTTCCGGGAAAAAGTTGATATGCTCAAAATATTCCGCCGGAACGAACAAGCTTTCCAAGATGGAACTGGAAACATTGTCCCAGTCGGAATAAGCGTTTGCCGTCTGAAAATTCAGACGGATGTTCTCGTTTTCCTGATATCCCCAAACGATAACATCGGCGTTAAGCTTTTGCAAAATCATATTGCCGGCGTCAACCAAGTCAAAAAAATTCCGCCCCTGCAGGTTTAAAAAGCTTTTATTGAAAGGTTCGTCAAAATAGCGGACGTTGAAACTGGGATTTTTCTGCAAAAGGCGCGTCATAGCCAGACCGAAACCGTAATTGCCGTATTCGACAAACTCGACCACAACAATCTTCAACGTTTCTACCTTTGGCAGAATTCGCTTGCTTCCGGTGTTCTTTCCGAACAAAAATTTGATAAAATTTGCCATCAGTGCCGCCCGATTCCCGTTTTATCAGTTTTCCTTCTGCCTTTTCTTCTTTTTATTTTCGCCTTTTTTATCCAAAATTCCTTTTACAGTATTTTTACTCCATCTTGAAAAAGATAACAACTCTTCTGGTTTTGTATCCCCAGATAAGATTGATAAAAACCACAGATTAATGGCCGTGGCAAAGACAGGGAGTGCCAGTCGTTCATGCGCAGCCATTTGAATCAGGGCCAAAACCGCGTCGACAATAAAGATTTTCAAAACGCTGTAGACGACGGCAGGCTCATAAACGCCGTTTTCCGACAAACGGTAGTAGGATGTGTACATAAACGCGCGTTCTTCGCGGTTTCTTTTTATAATGCGGTTGTATAAAGCAATTCCGATTTCAACGGCCATATAGGAAACGGCGATAAACATCGATGCTTCTGAAAATTCGATTGCGGCATTAAGCATAAAGCATCCCAAAATAAATCCGAGCGAAGCAAAAGCGCCGTCACTCATGACAAGCTTTTCCGGTGGCCAGCTTAAGAAGGCAAACGCCAGCATAACGCCGGCATAAGCAAGGGCAAGCGCTCCCGTAAGCTGCGGAAGAATGCCGAAATAGGCCAAAACAGCCGATACCGCCATAACGGTAATGAACTGCATGGAAGCAATGGCGCCAAGACCGTTCATCAGCCCCAGCCCTTTGGAAATTGCAATTAATATCGCCGCAACGGCAATTTTGTCTTCAGTTGGCGAAAGATATTCGGGAAACAGACGGAAATCGTCGGGTTGCATAAAGCTGATAAGCAGAGAAGCCCCTGTGGTAATTGCCCATGTCAGCCACGAAACGTCCAGCAGGTAAGAAAAATAAAGCAGAGCCGCCAAAGCAAAAGAAACCGTAAAATCTGTATAGCCGTAGTCTTTGACGGTATCGTAATAAACCGGTAAGAAATGAAAAATGAGCAACCCGGAAACAAAAAGCAAGCCAAAGACATACCAAAACGGATCAAGCTTGAATTCGTAGTCTTCGGGATAAACGTCCGTTTGAATTCTGCTTAAGAAAAAGGTTCCTGCCGTAAAGCAAATCAGCAGCGCGCCGATTCCGTACAAAAAAGCTTCATTCATCTGTTCCTCCTTCGATTCTTAAGGCTTATGCCAATACCATAACATAATTTTATTAAATCTTTCTTTGCAAACAAGCAATAAAAAATCCGTCTGCGCCAGCCATATTTTCTGCCATCAAGCCTGCTCTCGCCATGTCTTTTCCGGTTTGGTCTGCATCCGGCATATTTTTTTTCGTCAGGTTTGATCTGCCCATATTTTTCTCAGTCATGTTTTCATCTGTGTTTGGTTGTTTGGGCAGAAAACGTTGCGGCAGAACCCTGATAAAGCCTTCTTTGGTTCGTAAATTTTCGGTTCCGGCAAGGGTAATGGGGAAAACTGCAAATTCCTGATGTTCTGTGATAAAATGCTTTATTTGCCGTTCGCCTTCCGCCTTGGCCAGCGAACAAGTGGCATAAAGCAGCATACCGCCCGGTGTCAAAAAATTCGCGGCATGCTGTAAGATACTCCGTTGCAATTTTTCCTGTCGCCGGACGTCTTCAGCCGTTTTAGTATGCATAATTTCCGGATGGCGGCGAAATGTGCCGGTTGCCGAGCATGGTGCGTCAATCAGAATAATGTCAAACTTTTCTGAGGGCGTGTATGATAACGCGTCGGCGCAAACGGTGGTCAGATTTTGCATTAACTTTAACCGCATCATGTTTTCCCGCAAAACGTCCAGTCGTTGTTCCGAAATGTCAACGGCCGTTACGACGGCCCCGCCCGCCAACAGCTGTGCCGTTTTGCCTCCCGGTGCGGCACATATGTCAAGGACATTTTTTCCTTTTATTTCAGGCAGGCATTTGACGGCAAGTGCCGAAGCCGCATCCTGCACCCACCATTTCCCCTCTTCATATCCGGGAAGCTCTGTAACTTTTACGTTGGAAGGCATCCTGACTGTACCGGTAAAGAGGACTTGCCCGTCGTTCAGCGGGTTTACAGTCTGGTCTTTAAGCGTAATGTCAAGCGGAGGTTCATATTCAGCAAATTTTTCCATTGCCGAAATTTCATCCGGGGTATAATCTTGTTTGAGAATTTTCAAAAAATCATGGCTGAAATATTTGTCCCGAGGCAGGGAAAGCAAGCCCCCCTTATTGCGCAGGATATTGCGCAAAACGGCATTGACGAAGTTGGCGCCGAATTTCCCGTTCAGTTTTTTTGCCGCTTCGGCGTAGGAGTTTAAAACCGCGTATGCCGGAGTGCCCATAAACAAAAGTTCAGTCGTTCCCAAATATAAAATACATTCTAAAATCTGCTGCTTCTGCGGCACTTTTTTCTTTATAAAACGTGGTAAAACCGTTTCCTTAATAAAGGTCAGCCGCCGCAGGGCAGTCATAAAAAGCATATTGAAAAAGCCTCTTTTTTCCGCGGGAATACTTTGTTTCAACAAGCTGAACGAAGTATCCCCGTTCAAAATCCGCTGCAGGAATTCTGCATATTCGGTTCTGTTATCAGCCATAAAAAATCCTTTAAATATAAGACATTGCCGTATCTTGTTAAATGTTTGTTAAAAAATAATGTTCTACGTTTAACGCAAGTTTTGACGGATGTAAAGGATAAAAAAGATGGCCGGTCGGCGTTTGTTGTTGTCGATGTTTCTGGGGGCGGTTCTGTTTACGGGAAAAGCCGGAGCGTGGGATGTTTTTAACGTATATGCTGCCAAGGCGCCGGAAGGATGTCTGGATAAAAATATTGCTGTAACCAAAGAAGTGTCGCTGATTGATTTGATTAAGATTGGCATTTGCAATAACCCCGGGTTGAATGTTGATTATATGAGCCTGAAAGGGGCTGAGGCGGATTTAGGTTCAGCCAGGTCGGAATATTTTCCAAGTATAAATCTGTCGGCGGGAGTCGGTAAAGATACCACAAAGCTTCAGGGCGATAACAGTACAGAAAACAGCCCCTATAATTTAAATGCCGGACTGTCGTTACTTTTATATGATTTTGGCGGTCGGTCGGCGCGGATAGACAGTTTTCGAGCTTATCTTGCCGGCGCCGGTTTTAATTATAACAGCGCGCTGCAGGATTTGATATTGTCGATTAATACCGCTTATTTTAAGCTTTTAGGCGCCGGTGAAGATTTGAAAAGCGCCCGGGCAAATGAGGCTATGTACAAAAAATCGTATGACGAGGCCAGCCGCAAATATGAAGTGGGAATGGCTGCATTGAACGATAAGCTCCAGACACAGACCAGTTATGAGCAATCCAAGCTTAAAGTTATTGAAATGGAAAATGCGGTAAAGCAGTATGAGGGGGATTTGGCAACAATCCTTAATTTGCCTCCGCAAACCAAATTTAAATTAAAACGCCCGCCGACTGACCGGGATTTGACGGCGCTCGGAAAGCGCGATACGCTTGATAAGATGATAGAGATAGCCTCGCGCGAACGGGATGAAATCAAAGCGCAGGAAATGAACGTCAATGCCGCCAATGCTTCTCTGCGTGAATTGCGTGCTTCGCGCTACGGTTCGTTTTCGCTGTCTGCGGAAAGCGGTTACAACAACAGTTGGAAACCCGAGCGTTCTTATACTCGTGATAATTCTATAGGCATTAACTACAAACTGCCGTTGTTTACCGGATTTGATACCAGTTATAAAATTGCCGCTGCAAAATTCAAGCGTGAACAGGAAAGGTACGCTTTGGAAGAAAAGCGCAACGATATAAGAAATGAAGTGTGGGGAGCGTATCATGATTATCAGACGTCCGTAAAATCATACGAGGTCAGTAAAAAAGTTTTAAAAAGTGCGGAAGAAAATGAAAAAGTAGCGTTTACCTCCTATGAAATCGGCAAAACGGATATTATAAACCTGTTAACGGCAGAATCGCAGCTGGCTGATGCCCGTGATGCTCTGGTCAATGCGTTCTATACGGTTTTAATCAATAAAGCGGCCTTGTATCGGTCTATCGGGAGATTTTAATGTTAAACAAAAAGCAGATATCGGGAAAAAAGTTATTCGCAACAGCCGTTGTATTGGGCATTGCTTCTTATTTTTTCCTGAAAGGTAACGGCAGCGAGAGCCTGAAACCGGAAAATTTTGAGATGAGCGAAGTCCGCCGCGGAACGCTGACTTATGAGGTAACTGCAACGGGGACGATTAACCCGATTAATACCGTAACGGTTGGTACGCAGGTTTCCGGCATTGTGGAAACGGTTCTGGCCGACTATAATGACGACGTTAAAAAAGGGCAGGTTCTGGCATTACTTGATGCTTCAACACTGAAGGAAACGATGGAAAAATCCTATGCGAGCTATGAACTGGCACAGGCTAAGGAACGTAAGGCCAAATTAAATTATGACCGTATTAAAAAGCTTTATCAGGACAAACTGACGTCTTCCGCTTCGCTGGAAGATGCCGAAATTGAATATAAGGAAGCGTCGGCCAATGTCTTGAGCGCCAAGGCGGACTATAACATAGCCAAAAAGAACTTTGAATATGCGACGATTACCTCTCCTGTTTCCGGTACCGTTATTTCCAAGGAAATAGAACAGGGACAGACCGTTGCCGCAAGCTTTGAAACGCCGACTTTGTTTGAAGTCGCGGAAGACTTGTCGAAAATGCAGATTGAGGCAAGCGTTTCCGAGGCAGATATCGGCTACATAAAGCCGGATATGCCGGTGCTTTTTACTGTTGACGCTTATCCGAACGACACTTTTGCCGGCACAATCCGTCAGGTTCGTCTGTCGCCGACCGAAGACGAAAACGTCGTTATGTACACCGTGATTATTGAAATCGACAATTCCTCGCGCAAATTGCTTCCGGGAATGACGGCGTCGGTTACGGTCAAGGCCGACGAAGCCAAAGATGTGCTGATGATTTCGGCAATGGCTCTGCAATATAAGCCGTCAGCAGCTGTCAAAGCCGCAATGGATGTCAAGAAGATTGACGACATAGCAGAAAATCAGGACATAGTTTATTTGTTTGAAAACGGCAAAATCGTGCCCCGTATCGTAACTAAAGGGTTGTCCGATATGACCAATATAGAAATCAAAGAAGGGCTGAAACAGGGTGAAAAAGTCATTGTTGAAGCGCTCTTCCAGCCGGGGCGCAGATAATGGCGGAAAAAACGGTAATTGACGTTCGGAACGTGTGCAAGACCTACTTTATGGACGGCGGTACCAGCCAGTCCGTTTTGAAAGATATTAACTTTCAAATCAAATCCGGGGAATTCGTCGCCATAATGGGGCCGTCCGGTTCCGGTAAGTCAACGCTGATGAATATTCTGGGCTGCCTGGATAAACCGACGAGCGGAAAGTATATTCTGGAAGGGTATGACATCGCCGCCAAAGACGACAACGAACTGGCGGCCATTCGCGGCAAAACCATCGGGTTTGTTTTCCAAAATTTTAACCTGATGATGAAGCGCACTATCGCCGATAATGTGTCTTTGCCGTTAATTTATCAGAAAGTCGGCGAGGACGAACGTTATAAAAGGGCACTGGAAATGTTGGACAAAGTCAACCTGGCTGGATATCAGGACCGTCCGCCGTCGCAGATTTCCGGCGGTATGCAGCAGCGTGTCGCCATTGCCCGTGCGCTGATAAACAATCCGGCGATTATCTTTGCCGACGAACCGACCGGCAATCTGGACAGCAAAACTTCTGACGAAATAATGGACTTGTTTACGTTTTTAAACCGGCAGGGCATAACGATTGTTCTGGTAACGCACGAAGACGATGTTGCGGACTATGCCACGCGGATGATAAAAATCAGCGACGGGCGGAAAGTGTATGACGGTTTACGCAAAGATTACAGCAAGGAAAAGGAAATAAGATGCTGACAGCGATTTTGAAAGAAGCCTGGATATCCATTGCCTCCTATAAGCTGAGAACGTTTCTGACCATGCTCGGCATAATGATAGGCGTGGCGGCGGTGGTAATGATGGTGTCCGCCGGGCAGGCCGTTCAAAACCGCATCACCGAAACTTTTGCATCTATGGGCAGCAACCTGATTTTAATCGGGCCGGCAGAACTCGTAACCGGCGGCGTCCGCGGGGGCAGGGGGTTGCCCAGCGTAACGGTGGCTGACGTAGCGGCACTGAAAAGCCTGAAAGATGTTGAAGCCACGTCGTACCTTATGAATGCCGCCGTTCAGGCCGTTTACGGCTCCAGCAACTACGGCGTCAGCGTCAAGGGAACTAACCCCGAATATCTAATTGTCAATAACTGGGAAATAGAAGACGGCGTGATGTTTACGGAAAAGGATGTCCGCGCCGCCAAACCCTATGCCGTTATCGGCCAGACGGTGGTGGACGAGCTTTTCGGACTGCAAAATCCGCTGGGGAAGACAATTCGTCTGAAAGGCAAGCCGTTTACCGTTATCGGTACGCTGAAAGAAAAAGGCGACGGTCTGATGGGTGATGATCAGGACAACATTATTCTGATGCCTTCAACCACCGTCCGTCAGCGCCTTGCCGGATCCCCTCGTCCGCAATATACAGGCATCGCTTTTGTTAAGGCGACGTCGGAAGATAAAATGGAACTGGTTGCCAAACGGGTTGAATATATGCTGCGCACGCGCCATCGCTTAAAGGACGGGGTGAAAAATGATTTTACCGTCCGTTTGATGACCGAAATGGTAGAGAAGGTTCGCAGTGTCGGTTTTGTTCTTTCGGCATTGCTGGCGGCGATTGCTTCAATTTCTCTGATAGTCGGCAGTATCGGGATTATGAATATGATGCTGGTTTCCGTAACCGAGCGCACGCGGGAAATCGGAACCCGCAAGGCTTTAGGGGCGCCAAATTCCTGGATAATGATGCAGTTTTTGGCAGAGTCGGTTTTAATTTCTTTTATCGGCAGTTTCGTCGGTATGGTCTTCGGTATCGCCTTTTCGCAAATAGGCGGCCATCTGATGGGGTATAATGTGCCGATATCCATATGGTCGGTTGTCGTTTCGGTAACCGTTGCCGTCATCGTCGGCATTGTTTCCGGATTAATGCCGGCGCTAAAAGCCATGCGCCTGAATCCGATAGATGCATTAAGATATCAATAAACAAAAAATCGTCAAATTTGTACTTGAAATTTGTCTATTTGCGTGGTATTATCCGGAAGAATTTAAACCAAACAAGAGGATAAGATGCTGGAAAATACTGCAAAACTAGCCAAAATAGAAGCCCAAAAAGCCGCTTACCGCGAACGTTGCCGCAATTTTGATGCCTTAAAAGAAGGCTTGATGAACAAATGTATTGCCGAAGAGCTGGATTTGGAAGACCGCCAGCTGGAAAGCGTCTTGAAGTTAGTTGAAACCGATGAGGACAATTATTCATTAAGCCACGGCTATTTCCACGCCTGCACCGCATTCGGTAAAACATACCTTATGATGGCGCTGGCGGAAGGCTACCGCGCCAAAGAGCCGTATAAAAAAATCATCGTCCTGGAAGAAAACGCCAAAGTCCTGGAACAGGTAAAGCAGGATTTTATGGACAAGACCCCGTTTGCCGCAGAAGACATCGGCGCTTTTTACGGTAAGGAAAAATCCGTTTCCGCGCCGGTAATCGTCGCCACTTACGCCTCAATGGAAAAAATGGTAAAAGCCGTCGGCAAGGAAAATATCGGCCTGGTGCTGTGTGATGAAGCGCACCACATTTTGTCCGAGAACCGCCAACGCGTTGCCAAAGAGTTTGACCGCGCATGTTTGTATGGCTTTACCGCCACCCCAGATTATGATGAAGACAGGAATTGCGCCAAAGTTTTCGGCAAGATTATCGATTCGGTAGCCTTGCGTGAGGGTGTGGAGCAGGGGTTGCTCTGCAGTTTCAAAAACGGTTTGTTCGTTTCCAATATTCCGGTGGATTTAAGCGGCGCCCTAAACAACAGCGGCGATTATGACGGCGAAAAGCTGGCGGAAATCCTCAAACAGTCGCATTTAAACGGCATCCGCGAAGAGCTGGCGAATTTCTATCTGTCGGGCGAAGATCCGGACATCGGCACGCTCCGGGGCAAAAAGATGATTGTCAACGCTCCGAACCAGCACGAAGCGGACGAGCTGGCAAAAGTATTCAACCAAACCGCCGGTTATAACGTCGCCCGCGCTTATCATACCAACACCGGCGAACAGCCGCTGGCGGAATTTAATCAGGGCAGATTTCCGGTTTTGATACAGGTCAACCGTGTGACGGAAGGCTACTCCAACAACAAAGTTGAAATCTGCATTAACTACCCGACCGCGAGCAAAGTCCGCTCGGCGCAGCGCGGCGGGCGCGCCCTGCGGCGGGATAAGGAAAACCCCGACAAACTGGCGCTGATAATGGATATTGCGTTTAAGCGGAACAATGAAAAGAGCGATTTGGAGGAGATTCGCGCCAATGGGCAGGTCTTGTTTCAGGATATCGCCGGCGATGTGGAAATGCTTTCGCCAGTCCGCCTTGCCAAAATAGCGGATGAAAGAGAGAGTTCCCGCAAGCGCCGACAAACCGAAAAGGAGGAAAAAGATACCCTCGCTCCTGACCGGTTGTTCAAAACCGTCGTGAACGTAAAAGAATTATATGATATGCGCCTCACTCTCCTGGAGAATGATGAAAAGAACACCCCCGTCCGCGCCAAACTGGCAAGTGATTTGGATATGAACACATTTCAAGGTAGATGGTCATGCCGGCAAAATGGCGCAGTAATAGGGCAAAAAAATAAAAACGGCTTATTTAAACTGTTGCAGCAGCAACAGCCGGAGCTGTTTACTTGTATTCAGTCCGGTACAAATCAATCTTATGTCATCGCCAAAGAAAAAATCCCGGATTTCAAACAGGCTTTGGCGGAAATGGGTTATGAAGCCCTTTCCCCGTGGGATAAATTGCATGAGGCGCAGAAAAAAGCCGCCGCTGCCCACACGCCGGCAGAAAAGCAGAAATATTTTGCCGCGGCGCGCCAAATCTTCCGCGCTCTTAATCCGCAGCTGGAGAAACAAAACCTCTGCGCCGCCTGCCAACAAAAAATTTCCGCCGGCCGCTGATATTTCTCAAACGCACAGAATAAGCGCACATAGAATAAAGCGCACATACAAAAAAGAGCCTCCGCCGGGGCTCTTTTCCATATCGCCGCTATCATGACGCGCGCTAAGCCCTTTCGCCACGGAGTCGCTTATATGCTTTTTCATAGCCGATGAGCGGCAGCAATGTTTTCAATTCCGGCCCGTCCGCCAGTCCGGTCAACGCCATGCGTATCGGGTGAAACAAATCTTTCCCCTTGCGCCCGCTTGCCGTTTTAACCGCGTTAATCCACGCGCCGAACGTCGCCTCGTCAAACTCGCCTGGCGGCAGCAGTTTCGCAGCTTGCGCCAAAAATGCCGCATCTTCCATAATCGGTTCAATCTCTTTGTTGCAGATATTGTCCCACAATAAAACGTCTTTCGCCACTTCCAAGTTGCCTTTAACGTCATTCCAAAACGTTTCGCTGACCCCGAAATTGTCTTTCAACGCTGTATACGGCATATTATGTACCAGTTTGGTATTAAACTTTTTCAATTCCTCTTCGTCAAACTTCGGCTGGGCATGGCCGATTTTTTCAAAGTCCAGCGTTTGGGCCAGCTCCTCAAGCGTATAAAACGGTTCGATTGCTTCCGATGTGCCGAGTTTGGCCAAAAAGGAACAAATAGCCATAGCTTCAATTCCCTCTTCGCGCAACTCCAGAACGCCAAGGCTGCCAAGGCGTTTAGAAAGTTTTCCTTCCTTTCCTGTCAAAAGCGGCAGATGAGCAAAAGTAGGTATTTTTCCGCCGACTGCCTGAAACATCTGTATTTGCGCAGCTGTATTCGTAACATGGTCTTCACCGCGGACAATGTGTGTAATGGCAAAGTCAACATCGTCAATAACTGACGGCAGATGGTACAAATAACTCCCGTCTTCACGGATAATGACCGGATCGCTCAATTTGTCTGCATCATACCGGCAAATTCCGCGCACAACGTCATGCCAGACAATTTCACCGCTTTCAAGTTTAAAACGGTAATGAGGCTTCCTGCCTTCAGCAGTAAAACGGGAAAGGTCTTCCGCCGTATAGCGGAGAGCCTGCCGGTCATAAATCGGCGGCAAACCTTTTGCCAGCAGTCTTTTGCGTTTGAATTCAAGTTCTTCCGGTGTATCATAACAAGCATAAATCCGCCCGGCTTGTTTCAGCTTTCCAACCACTTCGTCATAACGGGAAAATCTTGCAGATTGCCTCGCTTCCTCGTCCCAGCGGATACCGAGCCATGTCAGTGCATCTCTTATGCCTTCTTCATATTCCTTCTTTGAGCGAAGTTTATCGGTGTCGTCTATTCTGAGCAGAAGTTTCCCGCCCATTTTTTGTGTCCAAAGGTAGTTAAAAAGGGCAGTACGCGTATTTCCGATGTGCATCCACCCCGTCGGACTGGGGGCAAATCTGACTTTTACATTGTTCATGATAACCTCAGTTTAGCTTATTAAGCGCTGTTATTTAGCTTATTTAGACGCCATCATACTGTTAAATTTTATAATTTCAATCTTAAATTAACGAAAATACGCTCGAT
>ENA-OOXT01001977-OOXT01001977.1-human-gut-metagenome-genome-assembly--contig:-NODE-1977-length-12165-cov-1.742114_pt1 | contig 12165 bp, 14 predicted proteins | sample MGYA00241590_ERZ501349 | MGnify/ENA primary metagenome ERZ501349 (study PRJEB25962, sample SAMEA2042838) | human gut metagenome | biome: human gut; feature: human-associated habitat; material: faeces...
CCTGCATCAGGAAAAACCGTATCGGAAAATGCAGCATCTGTGGCAGCTATGGTACTGACTACAGAATCTTTAGTAACAGACATTAAAGAAGAAAAAGTTCCAGCAGCTCCAATGGATCCAGGAATGGGTGGAATGTATTAATAAAAATATTTTTTAAATTTAACAAGATAGAGGAAATGCATATAAGCATTTCCTCTTTTTTGTCTTAAATATTAAACCGAGTTTTGTAGATGAAAATGTTTTTTTTAGAAAGCTAAATTTTTAAATTTTTGCAATGACATTTGGAATAAGTTAATTATAGACTGTTAATTATAGCCTGGCGTTGTATAAAAAATACAAAAATGATTGACAAAATGATAATTAAATGGTATAATAATGCTCAAAAAGAGATTTGTGGAAATAAAATTTTATTATTTTTTCATATATGGTTAAGGAAAGGGGGTGGTTATTATGAGGGGATTCAAATTTTAGTTTATGGTTTGTTATAAAGAGAAAGGATGGTTAGATATGAAAAGGTTAGTTATAAAAAAAATATTCTCAAATTGTTTAAGTGCGATGCTAATTTTTAATGGAATTAGCACTGGAGTGTCAGCATTTTCAAGTGAAACTCATCAGTATACAACGTTGAGAGGGCTTAATATTTTAGACAAAGTGCAGGAAGAAAAATATTCAAAGTTTTATACACAAAAGGACAGAGACCAAATTTTTACATACTGCACAAGGCCGGATGAAGATGAAATAGAAGGCGCATATAAGTATCATTTTTATAATCCTGCTACAGAGAAAAATTTTATGGGCGAAGATGATTCAGCTTTAACAAGGTGCAAAAACCATTACAACCAAGCGGTGTATTATTATAAATCAGGAAACCGAGAAGCTGCTTTTGAAGAATTAGGCCGTTCACTGCATTTCTTAGAAGACCTCAACACTCCGGTACATACAAATAATCAAGATTTATTAGATACAGCATTTAATTTTACGTTCCATGTAAGTTTTGAAGATAAATGTAAAGATATTCAAGAAGGGGTTATTTCATGGCTGTTAAAGAGAGAATTTAGATATTATGAAATTAACTCCGTAGAAAACATTGCAAAATCGTGTGCATATTTAGCTAATGATAATTTTTATGCACTGTATGAAAAGCTATTACCTCGTGAAATAGTTGCAGAAAATTCAGTTAAAAATGCACAAAAAGCAGTGGCAGGAATGCTTTATAAATTTTATTTAGACGTGAATTAATGAACGAGACCTGAAAAAAGAGAGGAAGATTTTATGAGAAAATTAATATCTTGTTTTATGATGCTTTCATTTTTATTGACCGGTATTAGTTTTTATCCAAACATGGTATTTGCAAAAGATTCAAACTCCGGTTGGGAGATAAAGCATAAAAAATATGTAGTTACAAATTCAGGGGTGGATTGTGTATCTGACATATGCGTTAGTGAAGCGGTACCGAATGGGGTGGACTCAAACGGCAACGAATTATATCGTAAAAAGGTTGAGGTAAAAAATGATTTTTTCTTAACAGACAATGATGATTATATATCAGGCAATTTATTATGTTTTTACTTTATCTATAACAATGATGAAGTTTTTCTTGAAGACAGAGGTGTGATGAAAGACAAGACATATAATTTTAATAAACATTGGAAAACAACATCGAGTGAAGAAATTTATACAGCTCCGGAACAGTGTATAGTGTCGCAAAGGGTTGGTATATATAATAGAGATACGTCTTTGCAAAATCTTGAAAATACCGATGAATTTCATATAGATGTTATTTGCACAAGTGATGGAGAGGTGTATTTTAATATTAAAGATACAAAAATTTCATTAGATGACAGGGAAAAAGTTTCTGAAGCTACTGTAAGAACGGAAAAATTAAAGAAAAAATTAATAAGGGAAATATCAGAAAGGGATAAAGAATACATTAAAGATATAGAAGGAAAAAATAACGATAAATACAGATACATTACAAGAGAAATTTATTTGGCTTATAAGGACGATGAAGGAAATTTACTAGCAGATTCGAATATACAGGCGAATTTTAGATATAATGTAGAAACACATGAAGTTCAATGCTTGAGTACGTCAAATGAGGAACAAAATGGTAAAATAGACGTAAGTATGAGAACCGGCAACGAAACTAGGACATATGGTGGAGCATACGGAGTGATAAAATTGAAAGATGTGCCAAGCACAATTAGCAAAACTTTTGAAGAAGCTATCATAGTAAAATGTGATTCTAGAGGAAAGATTGTGACGCAGTTTGTGAACTGAGTAAATACTTCACTTTTTGAAAAAATATTATTGATTTTAAAAGCAATAGGGTATATCATATTATATGTACTTGGAGAATAATGTAAAAAGGTATTGAATTTTGTAAACATGGAGGCAGATTATGCGCTGCAAAAATTGTAATGCTGAGAATACAAATAGCTCAAATTTTTGTTATAATTGTGGAAAGATAGGCGCTAAAAAAAATAAATTTTCTTTAAAAAATTTTACTTATAAAAATATTGTTTTCTCAAAAAATAAATACAGAAATATATTTATTTTATTATCTATTTTAGTTTTGTTCAGTGCATTGTCTGTGCCTTTGTGCCAAGGCTTGCAGGAATCATTCAAAATAGCGATAGACCTTGTAAATATGAGCATGAATCAGGAAGTAGCTAAGTATGCACTAAAAAGCCAAACGGAATTATATTTTAGAGATGTTTTTTTAAGAATTATATTAATATTATTATTTTGGACTTTGCTGATTTTTGATGTATTTATGCTGGTTTACAGTTATGCACTAGAAAAACGAAGTAAGAAAAATAAAAATATATATTGAGTTTTATTAGTTTTTGTTTTATTATAATGTTAAGCAGTAAGTTTTGGAGGGTGTAACATGGATTTTTTAAGAAATTTAGGCGAGACTTTTAACGGTGCAGTGGACTTTGTGATTGAAAAAAATAGAAAATTTAGCAAAGTTACCAAACTCAAAAAACAGATAAAAAAAGAGTCAAATGCTGTAGTAAAAGCATATATCACGCTCGGGAAACATTATTACAATGAGTTAAGAGATGTTCCGAATTATGATATGCAAAAGCTTTGTAACTCGATAGATAATTCTAAACAAGAAATAAAACGCCTAAAAGATAAGTTGGAAGAAGTTAAGAACGAGGTAGACTTATCAGATTTTGAAGAATTTGTAGAAGATTCTGAACCTATTGAAATTAATTTGGAAGAGACTGAGCCGGAAAATTTGGATAAAAATTCAAATAAGAAACCAGCAGAGAAATCAGAAGAAAAAGAAAACTAATAACAAAAGAAGTCATTTGTTAATAAATGACTTCTTTTTTAATGCGGTTTTATATTTAAAGATTTTTTTATTTCATCGATAAATTTTCCTTTTTTTATCGCAGTGCCATCAATAACACAAATACCCATATCGTTGGCTCTTGTGTATGTATACGAGCGTTCTTTATTAATTTTGCTTACGATGACTAAAGCACTTTTAGAATTATTTCCGCCAAAGTAGGAAGGATACATACTAAGTTCTCGCAAAGCATCTGCAGATGGTTCTGAAAGCTTGCATGAAATAAAATACGGGTGAATTCCATAAAAAAAAGTTAGATCTATTTCGTTGGTAATTTCCATAAGTTTTCTTTTGTTGTTGTTCCACTCAAATTTTACACTTAATCGCACGTCATGAAAAATTTTTTCGCGTTTTAAATTGATATAACAAAAGAGTTCAAGCCAGATTCCAAAATCAGAAAGATACGATTTAATTTTTTTATCTCGGTAGAAAAAAGAAATTTTATTTGAACTGGTGTTTAATTTGTAGATAAATTTTAATTTTTGCGCTAATTCTAGAAGCTTAAAGTTCGTTAAAGATATGCTAGAATTTCCTTTATAAAGATGTTGAGGCGCATTAAAAAACAAATTATTGTAACCCTGGGAGAAATTTGTATTACCAGTCTGCAAATAAAGACACATTTTCTTCCAAAGTTCTAAGTCGTCGAAAACAGCATTGCAAAATATTAATATATTATCAAAAATTTCACTTGACGGACTGGCATGATTATATCCGGTAATACAGGCGCCGTGGAGTGCAAAAATATTTTCAATGTTAAGTTTGGGCATAACAAAATTTTTTTCTAAAGACTTGCAACCAAAAACGTTTATAAGCTTTTCTCCTAAAACGTCGAGTTTAAAGATAGGGGTAAAAGTTTTTCTGCAAGCTTGGTAAGCCCCAATAGCTCCAAATTCACCTGCACCAGTTATGTTGAAAAAGCAAGAAGTTTTTTTATGAATAACAGATGTACAAGTTTTGGTAATATTTTCAATACTCAAACCATCGTAGCCCTTATATTCAATAATGATGTCGGGAAATCGTAACATACAGACATTTTTTATATATTCAAGATTTTTGACAGGGGTGTATTTGTAATCATAAAGAAGTACAACATTTTTAGGGCGAAACGCGAAAATGGGCAATAAATTATTGATTTGTTCGTTGTCATAAAGTATAGCGAGACATTCCATAAACACACCTCCAGTAAATAAATATTATTTTTGAAGCATTTTATACATTAAAAATAAGTCTATAGTATTAGCCTCATCGTCTTCATTAATATTAGCAGCTTGCAATGAGGCATCATCGAGATTTGCCTTACCAAGAAGATAATTTACAAAAGCAAGAATATCGCGAGAAGTTAAAGTTCCAGTGCCAGTCAGATCACCTTGGACAATAAGTTTAAATAAAGTTTTTTCAGTTCCGTCTTTTACAAAGGTGACAGTATAACCGGTGCCGATTTTAGTTGAATTTCCGGTTTTAACATTACCCTTTGAATCTTTAAAAATTAGACTGTATCCATTAAAAGTTAGGTTGTTTTTAAATTCACCAAATGTTGTACCCGCAGAAATTTCAGAGATAATATGATTTTTTATATCAATGTGGTGAATATCACTGGTAATTGAATCGTCGTCAGTTTCGTCGGATGGTTTTTCTTCTGGATTATCTGTATCTTTATTGTCATCACCAGGATTATCTTTGCTATCATCACCTTCATTTGGCTTTTCTGGCTCTGGTTGTGTTACTTCGATTATGCCTTTTTCATTGATTAACGTTATATTTTGAGGTAAAGCGTCTCCAGTTATGGCAATGATTTTTGAACCAGAAGTAGAAATTGCTAAAATATTTTCATCTAATTCAAATTTTCCAGTAATGGCACCGTCTGAACAGCGAATTCGAGAAATAATTTTATCATCGGTTTTGGCCAAAATTGAGGATGCGTCAAAGCTACTTGCTACACAAGCTGGGTAATTTTTAAGTTCAGTAGCAATTTTGACTTTAGAATCAAGTTTAAAATCGGAATTATTCAATGTGCATATATACCCATCTGATGTAACGAATGTGCTGTCGGTTAAAAATTTGAAGTTTTGGGTATTTATTTCAGAAATAGGGCTTTCGAATGTGAAATTGCCTAAAATTGTATTATACCTGAGCATATTATTTGAATCATCCAATGCGTAAAGGTAATTTTTAGATATATTTGTGGCAATGGTATGAAAAGTTTTTCCGCTTTGAGACAAGCCATTGCTGTTTATTAACCCATCCAAATTATTATATACTGTAACTGATTTCGCATTATTGTTTGCTAATATAAAAAGATTTTCATTGCAGTCAAGCGCAATTTGTTTTGGTGAGGCGATTTTTGCATCAGGCAGTGAGATTTCGGATGTTAGAGCTAATAAATTTTGACTTAACCTAATTTTATATGGAGAAATATTTGTACCAGTAGCGTTCGTTAGGTAGAGACAATCATTATAATAATTTGCGGTGGTATATTTGTAATCAAGGTTTTCTGTTTTGGAACCATTGTTGAAAAAACTTAATTTTTTAATAGTTGGAGTTTCGCTGATGTTATCAATGTATGCTAAGGCACTTTTTGCGCTGTTTTTATCGTAACTTGTGATAAAAAAATTACCGTTACCGTCAGGAAGGATATCGAATCCGCCATCTAATATCATTTCTGTGGGTATTTCTAACGCGAAAGAACAGGCTGAATTAAAGTTTATTAAAAATAAAACTGAACATATAGTTGCCAAATTAAGAAATATTTTTTTCAATTTTGCCATACTATCACCTTAACTTTATATTTAAGGTTATTTTAGCATATTGCATTAAATTTTTCAATACAATAAAATTAATCAGGTGATAATTAATAAAAATATTGAAAATCTTTATGCAAATATGAGTTAACAATATTACATTCGTAATAAAAATATTTATAATTATGAGTCACAAATGAAAGGTGACACCATATTATAAGTAGTGTATTTATTTAGTTTAGGAGGATCAGTATGGCAGACAGAAATAATAACAATAGCTTTTCAGATGATAATTTGGACTTGACAAGGATTTATGGTTTAGATGATATAATGAATGGTTCTAATCAAAATTTAGAAGATTTGGCGGGGTATAATTTGAATGAATCTGAGTTAAACATGCCAATGAACAATAGTAGAAATGTTGACAATAACGAAGATAATATGCAGTCCTCTCGTAGCGAAAATATGCAACAAAATGCAATGAACTCACAGAATAATATGAGAACAGGGCAACAAGAACAAGCTGAAAATCAAATGACGCCACGCCCTCAAAGACAAGAGCAGACTATGCCAACAACTAGGGAGCCGCAAAATAACAATAATTTAAGAAATATGCAGGCTAACGGAAACATAGAAGCATTTTTGCGCACGCAAATTGGGAAAAATGTAAGAATGCAGTTTTTAATAGGTACAAATACGTTGATTGAAAAAGCTGGAGTACTTATAGCTGTTGGAGACAATTTTGTTGTGTTAAAAGAAGCTGGCTCAGGTGAAACTTTGGTGTGTGATTTTGATGGTGCCAAGTTTATTAGATTAGAAGATAATAGTAGATAAAAAATTTGTTTGCTTATTTATGCTATCCGCGCCGGGCGGTCGCGAAGCGCTAGCAGAAATTTTATTTCTGATTCGCGCAAAAGAAAAGTATTATTTTTCTTGCTAAATCTTTATAAAATAAAGATTTAGATCGCGACCGCCCGGCACGTGGGTAAGCACATGAAAAATCAGAATAAGTTATCAACTTGTTAATAATAAGAAAAGTGTGCTATAATATTCTAAAAAGGAAATAAGGGGGCAAGTGTGTGAAAATAGTTTCGTGGAACGTAAATGGATTGAGAGCATGTATAAATAAAGGTTTCATAGAGTTTTTTAAAGAGAAAGACGCAGATATTTTTTGTATTCAAGAAACAAAAATGCAGGAAGGACAAGCTGAAATAAAGTTGGAAGGATATCATCAATATTGGAACAGTGCAGATAAAAAAGGCTATTCCGGAACGGCGATATTTACAAAACAAAAGCCTATAAACGTAAACTATGACATAAAAATAGAAGAGCATTCACATGAAGGCCGCGTAATAACAATGGAAATGGAAAATTTTTACTTAGTGAATTGCTACACACCAAATGCACAAAGAGGGCTAGCTCGGATCGATTATAGGATGAAATGGGAAGATGATTTTAGAAATTATCTATTAAATTTAGATGCTAAAAAACCTGTAATTTTATGTGGAGATTTAAACGTCGCACATAATGAAATAGATTTAAAAAATCCTGCATCAAATCATAAAAATGCAGGTTTTTCTAACGAAGAACGAGGCAAAATGACACAACTTTTATCGTCAGGATTTATCGACACATTTAGATATTTGTATCCAAATAGAGGTTCAGTATACACTTGGTGGTCGTATATGTTTAATGCCAGGGCCAATAATGCGGGGTGGCGTATTGATTATTTTATCGTTTCTGATAGACTGAAAGAAAAGGTGAAAGACTCAATAATTCACGACAAAGTGATGGGTAGTGACCATTGTCCGGTAGAGTTAATTTTAAAGGAGTGAGCATATGAGCAGCAAAAGTAAGGCAATTTTGGCATATGTTGGGCTATATTTCACTGGAATATTATTTTTAGCAATAGAAAAAAACGATGAATTTGTAAGAAAGTCGGCATCACAATCGTTGGTTTTGAGTTTGGTAGCAATGCTATTTCGTAACTTTTTCATTTTAATTCCGATGATAAGTACATACCTTACAATGTTATTTGACATTTTTTTCGTCGCATTGCTAGTATTTTTAATAATGAAAGCATCAAAGAATATATATTTTAAATTGCCAATCATCAGTGAAATATCGGAAAAATACGTACTTCACTGGTTCAAGTAAAAACAGATTATAAGGAGTGTAGCAAATGATAGAAGTTAAAAATCTGAGCAAAAAGTATGGAAGCAAAACGGCGCTTGATGATATTAACTTCACTGTAAATGACGGCGAAATTTTGGGTTTTTTGGGGCCAAACGGAGCAGGAAAATCTACAACAATGAATATCATTACAGGATACATATCATCAACAGAAGGCACAGTTACGGTTGACGGCGATGAAATCATGGAAAATCCGATAGCGGTAAAAAGAAAAATAGGATATTTGCCGGAACAACCACCGCTTTATTTAGACATGACAGTAAAAGCATATTTGAGCTTTATGTACGATTTAAAAAAGGTAAAATTAAGTAAAACGCAGCATATAGAAGAGATTTGCAAAGTTGTAAAAATAGATGATGTGTACAATAGAATAATAAAGCACTTGTCAAAAGGATATAAGCAGCGGGTTGGAATAGCACAGGCTTTGCTGGGCGATCCCAAATTGCTTATTTTGGACGAGCCTACAGTAGGCCTTGACCCGAACCAAATAATAGAAATTAGAAATTTAATAAAGTCACTTGGAAAAAAGCATACAATTATATTATCATCGCACGTTTTGTCAGAAATTCAAACGGTCTGCAACCGAGTTATCGTTATAAACAAGGGTAAGGTTGTTGCGGATGATACAACAGCGAATTTATCAAGTGGACTTTCGGCAGAAAACAGACTGCTTTTATCCATAGAAGGAGACCAAAATGCGATTATTTCTGCATTAAAAGAACTATCTGGTGTAAAAAATGTAAAGCTAAGCAAAACAAATCCAGATTCAAGTGCCGAGTATGTTGTAAATTACGATAAAAATGAGGACGTCAGAAAAGCTGTGTTCGCCAAGATGGCAGAAATAAATTGTCCGATAATCTCCATGAGCAACGACAATATGACCCTTGAGGATATATTCAGAAAGCTTACTGATGAAAATAATATTGCCCCTGAAGCAAGCAAAACAGAGAACGGAGGAGAAAAATAATGACAGCGATAATAAAACGTGAGATATCAGCATATTTTTCGTCGGCGATAGGATATATAGTTTTGGCAGCATTTTATGTTTTTGGCGGATTTTATTTTTATATGAGCGCATTAATGTCCAACACGACGGATTTATCGTATACATTCAGCAGTTTGTTTGTAATAATGATATTTGTAATTCCGATTTTAACCATGAGGCTGTTCAGCGAAGAGAAAAAGCAAAAAACTGACCAAGCCTTGTTGACAGCGCCAGTCAGCTTGACCGCGATAGCGTTAGGAAAATACATTGCGGCGCTGATAATGTACTTATTTTGCATATTAATAACGTTGGTCTACGCAGTTATAATATCATTTTTTAACTCGCCAAATTGGACAACTGTGCTGGGGAATTTTTTAGGAATTTTCTTGTTAGGTGCAGCACTGATTGCAATAGGAATGTTGTTGTCCTCGATAACAGAAAATCAAATAGTAGCGGCAATCGGGGGCATAGTGGTGGGCGTTTTGATGCTGTTTATGGATTCAATAGCCCAAGCGATTTCAGTAGAATTTATCAGCAATATTTTAAAAAAAATATCATTCATGTCGTACTACAATAATTTTACGTTAGGTGTAGTCAGTCTAAAGGACATCGTGTTTTTTTTGAGTGTGTGCGTGTTATTCATATTTTTTACCATTAGAGTTTTTGAAAAAAAGAGATGGAGTTAGAAAGGGGCAGCGCAGATGAAAAAAAGTAATGAGATACTTTCTCAGTTAAAAACAAGAAAGTTTAAGGTAGGCAGTCTAGCCACTGCGCTTACAGTGGTGGTAACGGCAATAATTATAGTTATAAATTTAATAGTGGGACAGCTGACTGATAAATTTAGTTTAAGCTTAGACTTAACGCAAAATAAGATATTTTCTTTAACGGAGCAGTCTATTAATTTTATAAAAAATCTGGATAAAGACGTAGAAATAATACTTTTAAGCGATGAAAATACCTTTACGCAAACAAATTCATACTTTGCCCAAGCGAATTCGGTGTTAAGAAAGTATGATTTGAATTCAAACAAAATCAAGCTTACATATGTTGATACAGTAAAAAATCCGACATATTTAAATGAGTATCAGGATGAAAATTTAACAGAAACCAGCATAATTGTAAAATCCGGCGATAAACATAAAATAATCACCGTTCAGGATATATTCGACATTCAAAGGAGCTATTACGGAAGTACAATAACTGGCTCAAAAGCGGAACAAGAGCTAACTTCTGCAATTTTGTATGTAACAAGCGAAAATCAAACAAAAATAGCCATTTTAAAAGGTTACGGGGAACAAGATTCAGCAGCGTTTCAGGAACTTTTAAAGAAGAATAACTTTAATATAGTTGAGGTTTCTCTTTTGACACAAGATATTCCAGAGGACGTAAAATTAGCGATGATTTATGGTCCAGAAAGGGATTTTGATATACAATCGGTAGAAAAATTAGAAAAGTTTATGGCAATAGGCGGAAAAAATTTGGTCTATGCACTCAATCCTAATCAAGCAGAAGCACCAAATTTAAACATTTTTTTAGAAAAACATAATATAAAAGTAAATTCAGGCCTAGTTTACGAAACCAATATGCAAAATGTGGTTTCAAATGCATTTGAAGCTGTGAACGACTACGTAGATGAAGAATATAAAAGCGACTTAAAAAATGTGGATATACCTGTTTTAATGCCGTATTGTAAGCCATTAGAATCTACGAACTCTGAAAATACGAAAGTTTTACTCCAGTTTTCATCAACTTCGGGAATTTTGCCTAAAGGAGCCTCGCAAGATTTTGACTTTGCAGGAAATGTTTCTGGCCCGATTCCTTCTGTAATAATTTCTACTTTAAAAACAAACACAGAAGAAGATTCAAATTTAACTGTGATCGGATCTTATGGTGCGTTGATGCAAGATTATTTATCATCAAATGCACTTAATAATTCGGCATATTTTGTTAACATGATAAATAAATTGACGGCGAGAGAAGATGTCGGAATAACTATAGAATCGAAGAGTATCGGAGGCAAAGAGTTGGGGGCCAATAAAGCGACTGCAGATACGATTGGCGTAGCGATGGCAATAATTTTACCGATTGGAATATTAATTTTGGGCATCGTAGTTTTTCTAAAAAGGAAAAACAAATAAGGTGGGGAGATTGTTATGACAAGACGAAAACATAATTTAATAATAGTTTCGATACTTTTGGCGCTTTTGTTGGGATTATTGTTTTTGTTAATCTCAATGCCAGCGCCAGACAAAAGTATATCAACAGAGGAAACGAAACCGACTTTTGAAAATATTATTAATGCAACGGACAGAAAAATAGTTAATGTAGCGGTAAAAAATTCTCAAGAAAGTTATGAAATTAAATCAGAGTCCAAAGACGACAAGCAAGTTTACATTTTATCAGATCAAGATGAAAGTAAAACATCTCAAAGCAATGCTAGTGTACTATTTGACACTTTGATTAATTTGAAACCCACGCAAATAATCGAAGGTGCAGAAGATTTATCAACATATGGTCTTACGGAAAGTAACGCGGAATTAACTATAACATTTGAAAATAATGAAAAAATTATGTTATTTTTAGGTGACGATGCACCGCTTTCAAAAGGTGCATATATGAAAATTTCGGATGATTCAAAAGTTTATTTAATAAGCCAAGCAGATAAAGAAATCTTTTTAAACGAACAAAGCTTTTATCAAGAAAATATCCAAAAATAATAATAAAACACTACTGTATGAGCAAAATAAATGCTGTGTAGTAGTGTTTTTAATTTAGAATAACTTATTTTTCACAAATCTATTGACAAAATTAGAAAATTTGTGTACAATTTAAATGTATAAAACTATTCTAAAAAGATTAAAGGAGGATGTAATTATGGATTTGCA
>ENA-OOXT01001979-OOXT01001979.1-human-gut-metagenome-genome-assembly--contig:-NODE-1979-length-12155-cov-2.384545_pt1 | contig 12155 bp, 10 predicted proteins | sample MGYA00241590_ERZ501349 | MGnify/ENA primary metagenome ERZ501349 (study PRJEB25962, sample SAMEA2042838) | human gut metagenome | biome: human gut; feature: human-associated habitat; material: faeces...
CGAACAGGCATTGGAAATTGCCGACCAGCTCATCCGCTCTTCGGCCATCGACATCATCGTGGTCGACTCTGTTGCAGCCTTGACGCCAAAGGCGGAAATCGAAGGCGACATGGGCGACAACAAAGTGGGCTTACAAGCCCGCCTCATGAGCCAGGCACTCCGCAAACTGACCTCAACCATCAGCAAGACCAACACCACCTGCATCTTCATCAACCAGTTGCGCGAAAAGATCGGCGTGATGTTCGGCAACCCTGAAACAACCACTGGCGGCAACGCGCTGAAATTCTATTCCAGCGTGCGCCTCGACATCCGCCGCGTCACCACCATCAAAGACGGTGACCAGCCCATCGGCAACCAGGTGCGCGTGAAGGTGGTGAAAAACAAAGTGGCACCTCCATTCCGCAAAGCCGAATTTGAAATCACCTTCGGCGAAGGCATCTCCCACATCGGAGAAATCGTTGACCTCGGAACGGAGCTCGGCATCATCAAAAAGAGCGGCTCGTGGTTCAGCTATGGCGAGACCAAGATCGGACAGGGACGCGATGCCGTGAAACGCATTTTGAAGGACAACCCGGAACTCTGCGAAGAAATTGAAGCGCAAATCACGGAAGCGCTCAAAGACCAACAGGAGGCCTAAGAAACATCGGTGGCGCAGACAACGCACCACCACATCATCCATCCCGTGTAAGCCCCAACGTTTACACGGGATTTTCTTTCCACAAGCAGTGCATTCTGTCACCACCCGACACACACGAACGCTCTGCCCCAAACAACCAAACATCATGAAGAAGTTTTTGCTCCTCGCCGTCCTGTCGCTCACGCTGGCAGGATGCAGCAAAAGTCCTGACGAGAAACTCATCAGAATCATCAACGACGCCACCGAAAAAATGAAGGAGGCCAAAACAATGGAAGAGGCCGACAAGGTGAACAAGGATTTCGTGGCCGACATTTCCGAATTTGAAAAGGAAAACAAGGATGCCTACGACGCCATCGAGAAAGACAAGGCGAAGAAGGAGGCGGTGGAAGCCGCCGGACAGGGATACACGAAAGTGATGATGGAAAAGTTTTTCGAACTGACCAGCACGAAGCAGTTGGCCCAATAGGAGTTTTACGACGAAACAGAAAAAGGAGTTGCGGGGGAAAACCTCTCGTAACTCCTTTCTCTTATGAGTATAAAAGGAAGAGACGACGCAGACAAACAGAGGTGAAAAATATGGAGAGGGTATCTATTTTATGAGATTTTCAACCAAGTTCACAAAGTTGTGAACCACAACCTTGTGAACTACTTCTTTTTTTCATTATCTTTGTAATCTAATAAGTAAGGAGTAAAGATTATGGAGAAAGCTTTTGTATATGGTATGTCGGTCGGTGGTAATAACTTTACAGACCGAATTGAAGAAACCAAGCGTATCAAACTTGACTTTGAAAATGGCGTTAATGTTATTCTTATATCTCCAAGACGCATGGGTAAGACCTCTCTTATCAAAAAAGTGATTTCCGAGATTGACAACCCTATGCTAAAAATCGTCTATATGGACATATATGACTGCAGAAGTGAATATGATTTCTATAACCGATTTGCTGAAACAATCATGAAGTCCACAGGCAACCATTTGGAGCAAGTAATGGAGAACATCAAGCGTTTCTTGGTTAGAATCTCGCCCAAGATTTCATTCAACCCAGAACCTAACTCTGAGTTTTCTGTATCATTGGGGATAACGCCAAAGGATTATTCTCCAGAGGAAATTTTGAATCTTCCAGAACGTATTGCCAAGGAACAGGGCGTTCGCCTTGTAGTATGTATTGACGAGTTTCAGCAGATAGGAGAGTTCACAGACTCGCTGACTATACAAAAACGTCTACGCGGTGTTTGGCAGCATCATCAAAATGTGTCTTATTGCTTCTTTGGCAGTAAGAAGCATCTGATGGAAAATATTTTCCAAAGTCGTCGTATGCCTTTTTATCAGTTTGGGGAGATGCTGCATCTAAAGTGTATTCCTACGGAATATTGGGTTCCCTTCATCTGTTCTCGATTCGAGAAGTATGGCAAGAAGATAGCAGAAGAGTATGCAGGCAGAATATGCCAAGTGGTAAAGAATTACTCTTCTTATGTGCAGCAACTTGCATGGAACGTTATGGCCGAAACTGGAAAAGAAGTAAACGAGGAGAGTTTCGAAGAAGGCTTGAAGGCTCTGTTGGAGCAAAATAGCAGTCTCTTTATACAACAGACAGAGGGGCTTACGACCTATCAGCTCAACTTCATTCGTCTTTTGTGCAAAGGCATACATTCAGGATTTACCACTCAAACGGTTTCTGAAATATACCCTTTGGGCAGTAAGTCAAATATAGACCGTATAAAGAAAAGCTTGGTTGACAAGGAGATTATCACCATTGAGAAAGAGGGGATATTCCTTGCTGATAGTGTATTTGAGCTTTGGTTTAAAAGAGAAATGATGTAGTCTATAGCCGACACTGCGGTTTACCATTCACCTGTTTAATAAATATCATTAATCAGTTTATTAACCAATAGACAGAAAACATGAACGAGTATAAAACAATAGACTCTCTTTTTAAGAAATTCGCTAATCCAATAAAAGAAGATTACGAAGCATTGGCGGTTAGCTTGATGAAAAACTTTTCCATTACCAAATGTGAAAAAGATAGTGAAGGAATCAGAAACGTGAAGTACCGAATAGCTGATTTGGAAATTTATCAATATTCAACAGACGATACTGAAGACGTAGCAACTTTGAGTAGAGATTGTATTGAAGGGCAATGGTTCTTTCATCGATTTGGAGTAGATATCGCATTTCGCACATTACGTGGAGATAACAATGAACTGATACGGTTTGGCGGTGTGCTGATTCGTGGATTGGAGAAGTACGAAAACGGAAAGCATGTCGGCAATATATCAGGTAGCCAAAGATGTTTGTTTGACATGTTTAATGCGTCAGATGATATGCCTAAACTTATTGAAGACAAGCCTTTGGATCATATCGAGATATTCAATACTTATAGAGTAGAGAGTCGACCTCTACCTTATCGTTATTTCAAAGGTGGTGTTGATTGGCAAATGAAAAGAAAATACGTTTTTCAGACCCAGAAGTCGACCAACAGTACGACCGAATATCACATATGGCACGACTATAAGGATTTGCCCAAAGATATGTATAAAAACATGCCTAAGAAATCTGACGTAATAAAGAAAATATATCCAAGTTATGATTACTGATGAGCAAACGAACAAAGTATATTTTTCTGAATATCTGAGGGGTTACAAATGTTGGGTAAGCATCAAAGAAGCGTTGCTTGAACATGAAATAAACTTCGAAATGCTGCCCAACACAAAAGATATATGGGTGAGAGACTTCATGCCGATTCAAAAGGATGTGAATTCTTTCATCGGGTATGAGTATAATCCAGATTATCTCAAAGGAGAACAACAGTACATCACACATGATGTGCAAAATTGCTTTGAACTCACGCACAATAATCTAATGATAATGGACGTCATCGTAGATGGCGGCAATGTGATAAAGTGTGATGACAAAGTAATCATGACAGACAAGGTCTTCGTCGAAAATAAGGAAAAAGACCGTGAGTTCTTACAGACGGTTCTCGAAGAAAGTTTTGGCTGTGAAGTTGTTTTCATTCCATGGGACAGGGCTGAGAAATGCGGGCATTCAGATGGAATGGTACGCTATGTTGAACCAGGGCATATTGTGATAAACAATTATGCAGATATAGATGAGCAACTACGTGAAGAATTATTGAAGGTTTTGCGTCTACACTTTCCGAAAATAAGCGAGTTACAATATGGCAAGTATGCGCGAATGAATAGTTGGGCGCATATTAATTTTCTTCGTGTTGGCAATTTCTTGCTTGTACCGCAAATAGGTATTGCCAGTGATACCGTTGCTATTGAACAATTGAAGAAGATATATCGAGACTGTGAAGTCGTGCCTTGTGAAGCAAAAGGCATTGTTGCTCAAGGTGGTGCTTTCAATTGTGTATCATGGAATATAAAAGAATAGCTAAGGTATATAAAAAGGGTATTTTTCGTAAATACAAAGATAACTAAAAGGGCTGATACCTCGTGAGAAGTGTCAGCCCTAATTTGTTTTGTTTAAGGTTCTTGCTTGTCGGTACAGGCACAAGCGTCTGCACACAGTGCGTTACCGTCTGCCGCGCCTGATTCCGCCGCAAAAACGACAACACGGACGCTTGCATAGGCTGTTGGTCTCGCTCGCTTCTGAGCGCCCCTTTATTTCGTCTGTGAATACCCCTCCTTCTTGAGGATTTCCACCAGGCGCTGACGATGGTCGCCCTGGATGATGATTTCGCCATCTTTGGCCGAACCGCCGACGCCGCATTTCTGCTTCAAGAGTTTGCAGAGCGATTGTAGGTCGTCGGTCGAGCCGATGAAACCGCGCACGAGCGTCACGGTCTTGCCGCCTCTTCCTGCTCGCTCCATGCTCAGCCGCAGTTTTTGCTGCTGCTTGGGCAAGGTCTCGTTTTCTTCGGCCTCGGTTTCTTGATAGGAGAAATCGGGGTTGGTGGAATAGACCACGCCCTGACGTTTGCGGCGTGCAGGCTCTGCCTTCGCGACGTCCTGATTGGCTGGCCCTGGTTCTTTGTTTGTTTCTTCCGGCTCCGAAACCTGGCTTGCCAGTGCGCTCAGAGCTGTTTTCCAGTCTGTCATAAATCTCTAATATAAGGGTGGTTCTAATAATTCTGATTTAAATATTCTGATGGTCGCTTTGCACCTTCTCGGAAGCGTCTTTTCGCAAGTAGCCTCAGTCACATAGCCCGCTATGCTCCTTCGTCTACTTACAAAAATACACTTCCGATAAGGCACAAATCAACTCATCAGAATTATTAGAACCACCCCAAAAACGGGCAGCCCCAAGAGTTTTTACTGTCTTTTGGGCTTGCCCGTTTATTGGTTAACAGAATGTCAAGCAGGTGGCCAAATGTATTTTATAAGCAGATGGTCTCCGCCTGAAAATCCTGCACGATGAATCACTGCAACTTGGCCAGAGCCTCCTTGATGCGACGCATGGCCTCAACGATGTTTTCGTCGCTTGTGGCGTAGCTCATGCGGAAGCATTCAGGCGAGCCGAAGGCGGCACCGCCAACGGTGGCAACGTGTCCTTCTTCGAGGAGATACATGGCGAAGTCCATAGAGTCGTTGATGACGCGGTCGCCGAAGTGCTTGCCGAAATAAGAGCTGCACTTAGGGAAGAGATAGAATGCACCGTGGGGCTCGTTGACTTCGAGGCCGGGGATTTCCTTGGCGAGACGAACGATGAGGTCGCGACGGCGCTCAAAGGCCTGACGCATTTCCTCCACGCAAGCCTGCGAACCCGTGTAGGCTGCTTCGGTTGCTTTCTGGGAAACGGAGCAAGGACCGCTCGTGTACTGACCCTGGAGCTTGTTGCAGCCCTTCACAATCCACTGCGGACCGGCAATGAAACCGATGCGCCAGCCTGTCATAGCATAGGCCTTGCTCACGCCGTTAACAATCACAACGCGGTCGCGCACTTCCTCAAACTGGGCAATGCTTTCGTGGCGGCCCACATAGTTGATGTGCTCGTAAATCTCATCGGCAACGACGTAGACCTGCTCGTGTTTTGCCAACACTTCTGCCAGGCCCTGGAGTTCTTCCTTGGAATAGACAGAACCCGTCGGGTTGCTCGGAGAGCAGAGAATCAAAGCTTTGGTCTTCGGCGTGATGGCAGCCTCAAGCTGGGCAGGCGTAATTTTGAAATCCTGCTCGATGCCAGCTTCAACAATGACCGGTTCGCCGCCAGCAAGCTTCACCATTTCGGGATAGCTCACCCAATAGGGGGCAGGCACGATGACCTCGTCGCCGTCGTTGACCAACGCCATGATGGTGTTGCAAACAGATTGTTTGGCACCGTTGGAGCAGCAGATCTGGTCGGCAGTATAGTCCAATCCGTTTTCATTTTTCAGTTTCTTCACGATAGCCTCGCGCAGAGCCGGGTATCCAGCAACGGGAGAATAGCGTGACCAGTTTTCCTCAACAGCCTTGATGGCTGCGGCCTTGATGTGGTCGGGCGTATTGAAGTCGGGCTCACCCACACTCATGTTAATGATGTCAATGCCTTGTGCCTTGAGTTCACCGCTCTTCTGTGACATAGCCAGCGTGGCGGAAGGAGAAAGGCGGTTCAAACGATTGGAAAGTTCGTTCATTGTCTTATTGTTGTTTTATAGAAGCGGCCCGCGGTTGTTCCGCAGACCGCTTCATAGGGTTTTAAATTCGGGTTATTCTCTGTTGCCACCGACAATGCGGAGGATGAAGAGGAAGAGATTGACGAAGTCGAGATAGAGCGTCAAGCTGCCCATCAAAGCCATCTTCATGGTGTCGTTGTTCACTTCGCCGCCATATTGCATGAGCATCATCTTGATTTTCTGCGTGTCGTAGGCCGTCAGTCCGGCAAAGAGGAGCACGCCGAGATAAGTGACACCCCAATAGAGTGCACTGCTGGCCACGAAGATGTTGACGATGGAGGCGATGATGACGCCGATGAGCGCCATCATGGCGAAACGTCCAACGAAACTGAGGTCGCGCTTAATGAGGAAACCGACCAAACTCATGGCGCCGAAGGTTCCAGCGGTGATGAAGAAGGTCGTGGCGATAACCTGCGGCGAATAGGCCAGGAATATCACGGAGAGAGTGGCGCCGTTGAGGATGGAATAGGCAGCAAACATCAGTCCGGCTGTCATAAACGACATCTTCATGATGCGCGCGGAGAGAATCCACACCAAAGCCAGTTCGGCAATGATGAGCACCATGAAGGAGCTGCCAGTGAAGATGCTCTGCATGAGCGCCACGTTGTTGGCAACGTAAGCCGCCGTGAGCCCTGTCATGGCCAGTCCAAGAGTCATCCAAAGATAGGTCTTGCTCAGCAATGCTGAAAAGGCACTCACACTGCTCGCCTGAGAGTAGAGGCCAGTTGTTCTTTCTTGTTCCATTTTTTCTGATTTATTTTTTGAGATGCAATGTGTGTCCCATGCGCTCCTGCTTTGTACGCAGATAGCGTTCGTTATATCGGTTGGGCTTGATTTCGATGGGCACGTTTTCAACGATTTCCAAGCCATAGGCTTCAAGGCCGACGCGCTTGACGGGGTTGTTTGAGATGAGACGCATCTTCTTTACGCCGAGCAGGCCGAGGATTTGTGCGCCCACGCCATAGTCGCGCTCGTCGGGCTTGAATCCGAGGTGAGTGTTGGCATCGACGGTGTCGTAGCCCTCCTCCTGCTGGAGCTTGTAGGCGGCAATCTTGTTCATCAGTCCGATGCCGCGGCCCTCCTGCTGCATGTAGATGAGCACACCCTTGCCCTCCTTGTCGATCATCTCCATGGCCTTGTGGAGCTGGTCGCCGCAGTCGCAGCGCTTCGATCCGAGGATGTCGCCCGTGGCGCAGGAGGAGTGGACGCGCACGAGGATCGGCTCTTCTTCGTCCCATTCACCCTTGATGAGCGCCATGTGCTCCAGTCCGTTGCTCTGCTGGCGGAACGGGATGAGGTGGAAGTTGCCATAGCGGGTGGGCAGCTCCACCTCCTCGCCGACCTCGATGAGGCACTCCCGCTTCAGGCGGTAGGCGATGAGGTCGCGGATGGAGATGATCTTCAAGCCCCACTCCTTGGCTTTCTCCTGGAGCTGCGGCATGCGTGCCATCGTGCCGTCCTCGTTCATGATCTCCATCAGGGCAGCCACGGGGCGAAGGCCCGCCAGCTTGCAGAGGTCGATGGAGGCCTCCGTGTGGCCGCTACGGCGCAGCACACCGTTGTCCTGAGCGTAGAGCGGGTTGATGTGGCCGGGGCGACCGAAGGTCTGCGGTGTGGACTCGGGGTCGGCCAGGGCCAGGATAGTGGCCGCACGGTCTGCTGCCGACACGCCCGTGGAGCACCCCTCGAGTTTGTCGACGGTGACCGTAAACGGCGTGCCGAGCATCGACGTGTTGTCCTGCACCTGGTGTGGCAAGTCCAGTTCCTCGCAACGGCTCAGCGTCACGGGTGCACAGAGCACGCCGCGCGCGTTCTTGAGCATGAAGTTCACCTTCTCGGGTGTGATCTTCTCGGCGGCAATGATGAGGTCTCCCTCGTTCTCGCGGTCCTCGTCATCGACGACAATTACGAATTTACCCTCCTTGAAGTCTTCCAGCGCAGCCTCAATGCTGCTGAGTTTGAAATCTTCCATTTCTATCTTTTCTTTATTTATGATTCTTATAAGTGTTCACATTCGTATTCACGTCCTCACGCGTTCATCTTCCCCACCTCCTGCACGATCATCTCGTTGGCCGATCGTATGGCCTGCAGGTCGTGGTGCAGTCTGAGGCGGAAACTCCACATCCTGCAGTAGAGGAAGAGGCCCACGGGCACGACGACTGCTGCCGCGATGTTCATCCACTTGTGCTCGAAGGGCCGCGTATGGGCCTTGACAGCGAGGATGGGGTAGCGGTTGAGGGCCGTGAGGATGATGCGGTTGCGCGTGTTGCCCAGGTCTTCGATGACCTGCTCCATCTCCTCGCTGATGCGCTCTATCTCGTGATCGGGCTGGTAGTGGAAAAACGTCTTGATCACGTTGGGCGGCGACTTGAGTCGGTGCTTGCGCTCGTATTCGGCTATCTCGCCGTTCATGCGCGTGAGGCGCTCGGCGTCGGCCGTGTAGTCGGGCGTCTCGATGATGACCTCCTTGCCGCTGACGTGGCGCTGCTCCCTGAGGCCCAGCAGCCGCATGAAGAGGCTGCGGTAGGCGTCGAAGTTGAAGACCGTGGAGTCTTTGTTGGCCTTGTAGGTGATAAACAGGGCCGTCGGTATCAGCACGGCGGGCGAGAGCCCCTTGCCAAACCATATCGCCCACGATCCCTGGCGCGCCATGCGGTAGCCCGTGTTGTCGAGAATGTAGAAGATGATATAGACCACGACGGCCACGATGATGGGGATGCCCAGTCCGCCCTTGCGGATGATGGCCCCCAGGGGCGCGCCGATGAAGAAGAAGATGATGCATACCAGGGCGAGCGAGAACTTGTTGATATACTCTATCTCGTGCTGGCGTATGTCTTTGTCCAGGTCGCTCGTGATCATGCTCTTGAACTGCAGGTCGGTCAGTTCGGCCTGCACGGTGCTCAGCGCCCTGTCCACGCACATGCGGCGTGCGTCTTGGCTCTGGCGTGCGAAGAGCGTGTCGAAGTCCATTGTCTTGGCTGCCGCCTCCCGTCGCGCCATCTTGAGCAGGTGGGGTGTGAGGGGACGTCCCTCATAGTAGAAGTTGTCGGCGTCGCGGAGGTACATCTTGCCGATGCTGTCGCCCGAGAGGTTGAGCGAGTCGATGTCGGTCTGTATCTGCTGCAGGCTCTTCGTGCGCGCGTTGCCTGCCAACCCAGCCGCGTCGGTCAGGCTGAAGTCGCCGTCGAAGTCCATGATGAGGCGTTTGTGGACGAACGTCTCGCGGCGGTAGGGCACGGCTGCGCTTCCCGAGAGCTCTTCTGACCGCATGTTCTCAAACCACTCTCCGCTATAGAGGTTCATCACGAGGTGCTTCTTCTCGGCGGTGGATTGGAGCATGCCGGAGTCGGCCAGGATGATGGCCTGGTCCTCGTACGACTCGGTCATGCGGTAGATCATGATGTTGTAGAGTTTGCCCGTCTGCAGGTCTTTCTTTCCCACGTAGATGTTGGTCTGGGGGATGCCGTCGTAGAAGATGCCCTCTGGTATCTCCAGCTCCGGACTTTTCTGCTTCATCGACAGCATGAGCTGGGCGAGCTTCAGTTGGGCGTTGGGGGCGACGTTGTTCTGGAAATAGAACGAGACGAAAGCGATGCAGACGCTCACGACGATCAGTCCGCGCATCGACTGGAGCAGGGAAATGCCTGCCGCCTTGATGGCTGTCAGCTCGCTGCTCTCGCCCAGGTTGCCGTAGGTGATGAGCGAACTGAGCAGGATGGCCAGGGGGAGGGCCTGCGGCACCATGATCAGGGCCATGTACCAGAAAAACTCCGCCAGCACATCAACGGAGAGACCCTTGCCGATAAGCGTATCGACATAGCGCCACAGAAACTGCATCATCAGCACGAAGAGGCTGATGAAGAACGTGCCGGCAAACAGTTGGCCGAACTGGCGGGCGATGAATAGGTCTAATTTCTTGATCCGAAACATATCGTTGGTGGTCGCCCGTGAGCGTGGGCCGCCCCCGCAAAGGGGGTGGCGGCATGGCGCAAGGCGGTTACGAAATGCAAAATTACGAAAAATATTCGACGTGTGCTTCTTTTTTCGTTTTTTTAATCCCAAATCGCTCGTTGAGGCTTTCTTGCGTTTTTGGTTGTCACATTTTTGGCCCTTAATTGCTTTTCTTCATGGTCTATGTGGTTAGGCCTTTGCCTGGCGAAAACGAAGAAGTAGGAGGCTGGCGCCGTGGCGGTGCTTGCCTCCTACTCCGATAGGTTGTGTGTCCTCGTCTTTAATGAGGACTTTATCGCTTCAGTACCTTCTTGCCATTGACGATGTTGATGCCCTGCTGCAGCGAGCGCAGTCTCTGGCCCTGAAGGTTGAAGATGCCCTCCCGAGGAGTGGTGGCGGTCTGGTCGGCTACGCCCTGGATCGACGTGGCGGGCAGCACCTTGGCCTTGGCGGCCTGCACGATCTCTCCCGTCGCGCCGTCTATGAGCAGGACGGCGGCCCAGAGGTTGTCGTCCTCGTCGTGGTAGGGGGCGTCGATGGAGTAGGCGTGCTCATAGGCTTGCTCCGCCTCGATGGTCTGCGGGAGCACGTCCTCCATGCCCTCCGGCGAGGGGTAGATGCCGAGTGCCACGTCGTCCACCTTGATCTCCGCCTTTTTGGGCAGGTCCTCGAAACCGCCCATCTCGCCATTCTCGCCGCCCGCATAGTAGTTGTTCTGCGTGATGGGCAACTGGTCCTCACAGACGACGTAGGCCATACGATAGTTACTCTCCTGCTTGGTGGTAAGGAACGTCGTGGTGGTATGGAAACTAATGGTGCCGTCGGCCAACTGTGCCGTGAACTGGATGTCGCACTCTGCCTTCTCGTCCATCGCCTTCAGGCGGCGCTCCAGGTTGGCGGCCTCGGGGATGAAGGCCTTGCCGCTGCGGTTGGCGAGGCAGTTGGGATAGCCGTCGAAATATTTCGCCAGCCAGGTCTTGTAGTTGTTGACCGTGTACATGTCGCCGTTGTGCACGGCGATGCCGATGAATTGGTCGGGATAGGTCGCATTCATGTAGCGCAGGCCCACGATGCCCTTCACGCACCATCCGCACCAGGCGCCCGTTCCCTCTTCCACTACCATGCGGCGGGTGTAGAACGACTCGGCGCGGGTGATGTTGACGTAGGAGGCGCTGCAGGCCGTCTTCAGAGGTTGGGCCTCGTCGATGAGTTCCAGTTCCAGACGGATCGCTCCCTTCTTGGCGTCCTCGCCCAACACCTTGTCGAGGTCAGCGGCAGAGATGTGGATGGCCACGGTCTGCTGGTCCAGCCCCTTCAGGCCGTTGGTCAGCACCGTCTTGCCCACCAGCTTCCCGTTCCATGTGCAGACGACGGCGGGGCGTGCCATCATGGTCTGCGACTGGTTGGCGATGGTGGCATAGAGGACGGCGTCCTCGTCGAGGTGCAGCAGCGAGGTCTCGGCTTGAGCGGCAAGGATCTTAGCTCCCTCTGCTTCGCCTGCCTGGATGAGGCTGGCAGCCGTCTGGTTATCGCGATATCCTGCGTCCGATCCGCCCGTATGGGCAAGGGCGGTCTGTCCTCCTATGCCCAGGAGGAACGTAAGGAACAATGTGGCGTAAATGCTTTTTCTGTTCATGATCTTGATAAATTGATGAATATTGTGATCGATTTGTTTGGTAATGGTGTCTTGGTGCTGCTTGGCGGGCGCAACGAAGGCCTTGTCCTCCTATGGCCGCATGCAGCTTGATTTATTCGCATGCAAAGGTATTGTTTTTTCTCCAACCCATGAAATTATGCCGAGATAATTTTGCGCGTGCGCCATTGCGTCGCTTTAGAATACTTGGTGGCGAGCAGGAAGTGTTCATGATTCGTTCGGGATGGTCTCGGGATGCGTTCGGGATGGCGAAACCCTCGAAAGGGGTGCTTTTGTGCTTCTCTGAGGGCGGCAA
>ENA-OOXT01001980-OOXT01001980.1-human-gut-metagenome-genome-assembly--contig:-NODE-1980-length-12149-cov-2.253514_pt1 | contig 12149 bp, 10 predicted proteins | sample MGYA00241590_ERZ501349 | MGnify/ENA primary metagenome ERZ501349 (study PRJEB25962, sample SAMEA2042838) | human gut metagenome | biome: human gut; feature: human-associated habitat; material: faeces...
AAGGTTAACAAAGTTGGTTAGGGGTTGTCGTGAGACAGCCTTTAATTGTTTATAGGGGTTTCTGCGGTGCAGAAACCTTTTCTATTTCCTGGTTGGAAAGATAATCTCCGTCCTTTATCAAAATTTGATGGGTGAAAGTGATGGACTCCTCTTTTTTTAGCAGGATTTGAACCTTTTCCGCTTGTTTATCGAAACATCTTCCTCCCAAGTTATTAATCGCAAACAGGCCGTACCCGCGTGCATGCGACCAACCCGGATAATTGGGATTTTCAGGATGGTCTATGATAGCTATCGATATTTTCTCATCTTTTATCTTCCCGTTCAAAACAACCCAAGCCGAACGTTTTCCCCAAACATCGTTACCGGTATCTCCTTCTTTATTTTGATAGATTCCGGAAATGTCGGCTTCAAGGTTTCGATCTAAACGCATACCGAGTAAGCCTTCTTTATTTTCCGTAATGAAAATAGAATCGTTGAAAGCAGTCAGTGTAGTGGTTCGCTGAATGCCTCTTTCGTGTGGCTTACCGGTGAATGCGTAGGTGGTTTTTTCTTTTAGTAGGATATATCCATTGTGGTTTGTCCAATTTGCTTCGACTGTAAATTGGTTTTCTTTTTCGTTTATATTTTTGATGCCGGTAAACCGAATAATGCCGTAATGTTCTTTTTTATTATGGGGAATGCGATTCGAATTATTCCAGAAATCCAATCCGTTGATGCTTCCGAAGCTAAACCATAGTCCCATCTGATGAGGATGGTCTGTCCGTTCATCGGCTTTCGGGCGGGCAGGATAGCCGCGAGTAATTTCGGTACCGGATGCAGTATAGATAGGATAAAGGACTTGTTTATATAAAGTGTCAGAGTAAAGAAATTCTGTAAAAAGAGTCTGGTCTATGTATATGCTTATTTTTTGTGAGTCGGGCTTCTCTATAAAGTGTATGTGTGAATCCTGACCTATTACAGAATTGCAATAAGACAGAGAGAAGAGGATAAGTAGAATCAGTTTGTTCATGGAGTAAAATAATTAAAATGGGTTAAAAAGAAGGGCTAAACCTACCCTGTCCCCACACTTGACGCGGGGACAGGGTAGGTTGACATCCTCTTTGAATGTTTATAAGATACGTTTATACAACTTCTTTTCCTGTGGTTGGATCGAAGTTAAATCTGCAATTTTTACCGGTTGTCCGGATGCTATACTGTTGCGGGCCGCGATTCCGACCAGACAGGCCAAAGCTCCGTCGCGGGTATTTGCACACTGTTGGAACGGATCGTCGATATTGGGCAGGAATATCTGGTCTTTTAATAATGCATCCCCGCCGCCATGTCCGGATGTTCCGAACGGAATCTGGATATATTGCCGTTTATTGAAGTTCTTGAACAAAACGATTTCGTCATAATTGGCATCCGATGTCGGTTTGGATTCCTGAATCCAGGCTTCCAGACGTCCTTTTGTTCCGTTGAATGCAATCCGGTAACCTTCGTATGGAGAATAGGTTGTCAACGAATAGGCTACTTGTACACCATTTTTATATTTGATTGTTGCCGCCATTTTGTCGAAGATGTTTACATCCTTTTTGAACACACAACCGTCGCGCAGGTAACCGTCGTATTTTTCATTGACCACGTACAGTTCCATGTAGTTCTTGTTCTTGGTGATGTCAAAAAAGAACTTGCATTTGTCTGTATGCGGGCATGTACGGCAGTTTTCTGCCCGTATGGTTCCATTCTTTCCATAATGGTTGAGAGCCCCAAGCGCATAAACACTTTCGGGATCGCTGTCGATCCACCAGTTCAGGAGGTCGAAATGATGGCTGGCTTTGTGTACCCATAACGAACCGCTACATTCAACGAGCCTGTGCCAGCGGCGGAAATAATCGGCTCCGTGTGAGGTATCCAGATACCAGTGGAAATCGACGGAAGTGATATCACCGATTTCTCCGGCACGAAGCAGTTCCCATATTTTTGCCCGGTGAGGGGAATAACGGTAGTTGAACGTGACCCGGCATGTCTTGCCCGTCCGCTTTTCAGCATCCAGAATCGCTTGGATTTTCTTTTCATCGGTCGTCATCGGTTTTTCCGTGATAATGTCGGCTCCCAACTCCATTCCCCGGATAATGAATTGATGGTGTGTGCTGTCCATTGTCGTGACAATCAATACATCCGGTTTTGTCTCGTTCATCATTTTTTCAAAATCGGTATATGTCGGACAAGAAGTGCCGATGATACGTTTGCCGGTTTCAACACGTCCTTCGTTTTTATCGCAAAGGCCTACGAACTCAAGGTAATCAGGATAACTTTTCAGAATGTCCCTTCCCCACATGGATGTCCCGCGGCCCCCTGTCCCGACAAGTGCGATCCGGAGTTTTTTACCTGTCGGTGCTGAAATACCGGTAGTTTTTGCTTTTATATCAGATAAGGGATTGAGCAAGGCCGTTCCGGCAATCGCCCCTGTGGTTGCAAGAAAATGTCTTCTTGACATTTGGTTTGTTGTGTTATGCATGGTAATGATGTTTTGTATGTTTTTGTGGTCTGTTTTTAGATTTTCGATGATTTCATATTCAGCTATACTTGAATTTTTCTCGAATAGTTCCTCCGAACATTGCAAATATATGCAATTTTGGGGCATTGGCAAAGATCGAATGAATATCTTTGGGGAGGCTATCAATGCTTTTTTATCGGGATTATTCCGTTATTCGCCGGGATTTAGTCGTTACTGACCGTTTTTTTATTGTGTAAGCGGTTATGTGGCGGTAGTTTTGCAACAAATTAAAAATGTACGAGTATGAGAACGAATCAACAAGGGAATTTTATCAGAGGCGGTTATCCCAGCCACAGTAGACTGAACACGGTTACGACGGCTGCTGTGTTTATCATAGTAGGTCTGTTGTTTCTTGGGCGGAATTTCGGGATAATAGACTCTGATCTGTTCGGTATCCTGGTTTCCTGGCAGATGTTGCTGATTGTGGTCGGCGTTGTCAATTTGATTAAACGGCATTTCTTCGGGGGAGTGATTACGATTGCCATAGGAGCCTATTTCCTATTGCCGGAAATAAGCTGGGTAGAGGGCGAATGGCTCGATATGTTCTGGCCGGTATTGTTTATTTTTGTGGGAATCATGATACTCTTTAAACCGGAACGTCACCACTTCAATGCTCATTGGGATGGCAGAAGGCCGGAGTATACAAAAGAGGTATATGGTTCTGAAGACGGTTTTATCGTATCGGACAATACTTTTGGATCGGTTCAGCAGATTGTTTTGGACCCTGTGTTCAGAGGGGCGCGACTTAGGAATGCGTTTGGCGGGACTGTCCTGGATTTACGGAGGAGCAAGCTGGAAGCTCCCCAGACGTTTATAGATATCGACTGTACTTTTGGAGGGGTCGAGATTTATTTGCCGTCGGATTGGAATTTGCTGACGCAGATTGATGCATTTATCGGCGGATGTGACGATAAACGCTATAATTCGTCTGTGGAGATAGACAAGGAACACATTTTGATCGTGAGAGGAAAAGTCTCTTTTGGAGGTATTGAGTTTAAAAGTTGATTTATGCAGACGCATCCATTTATAGGGTCGGTCATCAATCGCGTGATGGGGATTACCCTGTCGGTTGTGGCCTGGATGATGTATTCATGGCTCCTGTTCTGCTATGGAGGAGAGGAGATATGGATAGCCTGCCTGGATGGATTGGTCTCTGTCGGATTATTGGCTGCCGCCGGTTTCCTGTACGGATATGTTGACGGGACTATTCATGCTCTGCAAATACAGGTCGCATTGGCGGTATTGGTTTAGGCGATCAGTCTGGCAGGGGCTTTCGAGCTACAGGTGCTTTTGGAACGAGGAAATGTCGGTGATTTTATGGATAGTGTTTCCCTCCGTCTGGTCTTTGGCATATTATGCTGGATCATCCTGTTGCAATGGTATCGGATGAACCGGACGGATGAATCGGATTTTGAGGAGATATCCGGAACTGAGGCGGATAAGGGACAAGAAGAAGCGGTTCCCGCTGGTGAAACTTTTCTGGATCGCGTATCGGTAAAAGACGGTTCCCGCATTCATATCATCCATCTCGAGGAACTGTTATATCTGCAAGCCGGAGGCGATTATGTGACGATTTTTACTCCGGGTGGCCAGTATGTGAAGGAACAGACGATGAAATATTTTGAGACACATCTTCCACCTGCTCTGTTTGTGCGGATTCACCGTTCTTGCATTGTCAATACCGAACAGATTTTACGAGTGGAGCTATTCGGAAAAGAAAATTATCAGGTCCGTTTGAAAAATGGAGTTTGTTTGCGGGCAAGCAATGCCGGTTATAAGCTCCTGAAAGAGCGTCTTTCTCTTTAAGAAAGAGGAATTGAAATGTTAATTTTAGCAGAATTTGATACCATTGTGTAAAGTTTTGCCCTTTGTAACACTTTTTATTGCAAAGCTCTTCCGGACTTAACATATATTGTCTGTAAAAGGCTTGACAAACGGTCTTGACGCATGTATCTTTGCATTGTGGTTTTTTCATAATAGTATTAGATTTAAGGTTAACAAAGTTGGTTAGGGGTTGTCGTGAGACAGCCTTTAATTGTTTATAGAGGGGAGCTTTTCCCCTTTTTTATTTTTCATATGACGGATCTTGTTATGTTTTGGCTTCACCTTGTCCTTTCACTCTTTGATTATCAAAGTGTACAAGGGTGAAGGTGAACATCGGGACTGCCTTCACCTTAAAAATTTGCTTTCACCCAGTGTCTCGTCCTGAAATAGGTTGACTATGCTCCCCCTTCTGTCTCTTATCCGAAGCAACCTATTTAAGTGAAAAATAAAGAGATTATGAATGTGTATAATGGTTTAATATATAATCATTTAATGTTTGTCTTATATCCTTCTATCTTATCGACCTAAGTCGAAAACCTTTTTGCCCATTGTCGAAAGCCTTTTTGCCCAAGGTCGAAAAGGTATTCGACTTAGGTCAAAAGCTCTATGGCATTATAGTTTGGCGATAGAAGCATGGCAGTTGTAGCTTTATAACACACTTCCCGTACTCGGTTTACTTTTTTCGGTGAAGGCGGTTGGCAGATTATGGCGAAAAAACAAACAGATAGTGTGCCGTCAATCTTCGTTTGTTTAAAAAGAACATGTATCTTTATCTTCAAATAACTGGAATGTGATGGAATTACGAACAGAGAATGTGACGCGTTATATCATGCCTCTTCGGGAAGGCGGATCGTTGCCGGCATTGGCGGAAGCTGATGACGAGTTTAAATATGTCGTGAAGTTCCGTGGGGCAGGCCATGGGACGAAAGCGTTGATAGCCGAGCTGATTGGCGGTGAGATAGCCCGTGCACTTGGTTTCCGGGTTCCCGAGCTGGTCTTTCTGAATCTGGACGAAGCTTTCGGGCGAACCGAAGGTGATGAGGAAATCCAGGATCTGCTGCAAGGCAGCCGGGGATTAAACCTCGGCCTGCATTTTCTGTCGGGAGCTCTTACTTACGACCCGGTAGTGACGAAGGTCGGGGCTGAGTTGGCGTCCCGTATCGTGTGGCTGGATGCGTTTCTGACCAATGTAGACCGTACATTCCGGAATACCAATATGCTGATGTGGCATAAGGAACTGTGGCTGATCGATCATGGCGCTTCGCTTTATTTCCATTATTCATGGGTGAACTGGCAAAAGCATGCCGTAAGTCCGTTCGTGCAGGTCAAAGATCACGTGCTGTTGCCCGAAGCTTCCGGGTTGGAAGAGGCAGATGCCGAGATGAAACGCCTGCTGACGGAAGAGAAGATCCGGGAGATCGTGGCTCTGATTCCCGACGACTGGTTGCATTGGAGCGAAAGTCCCGGTAGGCCGCAAGAAATAAGAGAGATTTATATCCGGTTCTTATGTGAGAGACTGGCACATTCCGAAACATTTATAAAAGAAGCACAAGATGCAAGGAAAGCACTTATATGAATATGCCGTTATCCGTTTGGTCCCCAAAGTAGAACGTGAGGAGTTCTTTAATGTGGGAATTATTCTGTTCTCGAAAAGAGCGAAATATATCAAGGCGCTTTATAAGGTAGACGAGAACAAGTTGAATCTGTTTTCTTCCGAGTTGGATCGTGAATCGTTGTTTGCCAATCTGCATGTTTTCGATAAAATCTGTTCCGGTACGAAGGAGGGCGGTCCTATCGCTGCTCTGGACGTCCCGGAACGGTTTCGTTGGCTGACAGCAGTGCGGAGTGCATCTATCCAGACTTCACGTCCGCATCCGGGCTTCTCCGACGACTTGGACCAGACGTTGGAGATACTGTTTAGGGAATTGGTTCTGTAACGATATTGTAATTGATAGTAAACAGCGATTTAATACTCCGATTGTTCCTTTGCAGCGGTTTTAATAGGTGAAAATATATTTGTTTTAACGCAAAAAGAACAAACATGGAGATTAAGAGTAGAGTGACCCGATTTGCGGGTTTACTATGTATCGCAGGTGCATTACAGGGAATCCCTGTAATCTATTCCGCCAATCCAGGCGGAATCATAAGCGTAGCCCGGCAGGGAACGTATCATCTGACAGGTACGATTGTGGATGGATATGGAGAACCCGTTATCGGAGCCAATGTAGTGGAAAAAGGAACGACTAACGGGACGGTGACCGATATCGACGGGAAGTTTTCGCTGGAAGTAGCCCCTGACGCTGTGTTAACCATCTCTTTTATCGGATATATACCGAAAGAAATCACACTGAAAGGAGAGAAAGAGCTGAAAGTGGTCTTGGTGGAAGATATGCAGAAGCTGGACGAAGTGGTCGTGGTCGGTTACGGCACGCAGAAGAAAGTGAATCTTACCGGAGCTGTCGAACAGGTGACCAGCGAAGTGTTTGACAATCGTTCCGTTCCCAACGTGACACAAGCCCTGCAAGGTTCGATCCCCAACTTGAACATTCAGTTGACCGACGGCAAGCCGACCCGCTCGGCGAGTTATAATGTCCGCGGTACGACTTCGATCGGGCAGGGTGGTAGCGCGTTGGTCCTGATCGACGGTGTGGAAGGTGATCCCTCGATGTTGAACCCGAACGATATCGCCAGCGTGTCTGTCCTGAAAGATGCCGCTTCGGCTGCCATCTATGGCGCGCGCGGTACTTTCGGTGTCGTACTGATCACCACGAAAGAGCCGACTAAGGACAAGACTTCCATTACCTATTCAGGAAATTTCGCCATGCAGAAGCCGGTGACGGTTCCCGACTTCGTGACCGACGGATATGAATATGCCAGTCATTTCTATGAAGCCTATCATGCGTGGAACAACTATTCGGCCGACCCTAAGAACATCAACAAGACGCAGGAATTCTCCCTCGGCTGGCTGGAAGACTTCAAAAGACGGAAGGAGCAGGGCATAACTGACGAGGTGACGGTCGATGCTACCGGCAAATATGTCTACTACGGCAACGAAGACTATTACGACGCCCTGTACAAGAAAACGACTTTCGCGCAGGACCATAATTTGTCGGTGACCGGTAACAATGGGAAACTGAACTACTATGTATCCGGGCGTTTCTATGGCTACGACGGTTTGTTCCGCTATAATACCGACAATTATAAGATGATGAACCTGCGTGCGAAAGGTTCCGTACAGGTGTTCGACTGGCTGAAGATCGAGAACAATATGGATTTTTCCAATATGGATTACCATAACCCGATCAATGTCGGCGAAGGCGGCTCCATCTGGCGTAACATTTCCGATGAAGGTCATCCGACCTCGCCTATCTTCAACCCCGACGGCAGCCTGACTTTCTCGGCCGCTTATTCGGTCGGTGACTTTATCTATGGCAAGAACGGTATCGATACCAATAACAAGGTGTTGAAGAATACGACCGGCTTTACTGCTTCTTTTCTGGAAAACAAATTGCACGTACGGGGCGACTTCACGTTCCGCAATACGGACGAGGGACAGACGCAACGCCGCGTACCGGTTCCTTATAGCACTCACGAAGGGCAGATTGTCGAACTGAGTACCAAATACAATGACTTGAAGGAGAGTAATATGCGGACCGAGTATATTGCGACCAACCTGTATGCCGATTATGAGGATACATTCGGTGATGCGCATTATTTCAAAGGTATGGTCGGTTACAATTATGAACAGTCAACTTATAAGAGCACCTATGTGCAGCGTAACGGGTTGCTGCTCGACGATTCGGAAAACATCAACTTGGCGCTGGGAGATGCGATCACTACGTCGGGAGGTTATAACAGATGGCGCGTGGCAGGTGGCTTTTTCCGTCTGAACTATGCGTTCAAGGATCGCTATCTGTTGGAAGTGAATGGACGCTATGACGGTTCTTCCAAATTCCCGACCGATCAGCAATGGGCGTTCTTCCCTTCTGTCTCCGGTGGATGGCGCGTGTCGGAAGAGGCGTTCTGGAAGGTGAACCCGGATTTGTTCTCCAATCTGAAAATACGTGCTTCATACGGTTCGTTAGGGAATGGTAATGTTTCTCCCTATAGCTTCCTCGAGTTGTTGAGCATCAGCACTTCCGGCCGTGTCCTGAACGGTTTGAAGAACAAGTATACGAGTGCTCCTGCCGTCATGCCTGACGGACTGACCTGGGAAACGGCAACGACGACCGATGTCGGACTGGACTTCGGCATGTTGAACAACCGCTTGCAATTTAACGGTGACTATTACATCCGTAAGACAACGGATATGTACACGGTCGGCGAAACGCTTCCCGATGTGTTCGGCGCCTCTTCTCCCAAAGGCAACTATGCCGACATGACGACCAAGGGATGGGAAATCACGCTAACTTGGCGCGACCAGTTCACATTGGCGGAGAAACCGTTCAACTACGAGATCCGTGGTACGCTGTCCGACTATATCTCGACCATCGACCGCTATAACAACCAGACAGGTAACCTGGATGACTACTATGCCGGCAAGCGTGTAGGTGAAATCTGGGGATATGTGACTGAGGGGCTGTTCAAGGATCAGGCCGATATCGACAGCCATGCTGACCAAACATTGATCCAGTCTTCTTCCAAGCGTATCACTTATCCGGGAGATGTGAAGATCAAGGACCTGAATGGCGACCATGTGATCGATTACGGCAATAACACTGTAGACGACCACGGCGACAAGACCGTAATCGGAAATGCGTTGCCTCGCTATGCGTATAGCATCAACCTTTCCGGTGACTGGAACAACTTCTTCCTTTCCGCCTTCTTCCAGGGGGTGGGTAAACAGGATTGGTATCCCAGTTCGGAATGTATTTTCTGGGGACAGTATAACCGCCCGTATAACAACATGCCTACCTGGCATCAGGGCAATTATTGGACAGAAGACAATACGGATGCTTATCTGCCCCGTTATGCCGGCTATAATGCTTCCCTGAAGTCTACACCGCAGACCCGCTACTTGCAGAATGTCGCTTATATCCGTCTGAAGAACCTGCAATTCGGCTACACTTTGCCACAGCCGATCGTTTCGAAAGCCAAATTGCAGAATGTACGGGTTTATATTTCGGCCGAGAATCTCTGGTGCTGGTCCCCGCTCTACAAGCATACGCGTGACCTCGACGTGACGAACATCTACGGTTCCGATCCCGACCTGACGGATGCCGATATGTCGTCCGGACTGAACGGGAACCGTGGTAGCGGTGACGGGAACAGCTATCCGCAGATGAAGAGTGTGAGTTTAGGTTTATCAGTAACATTTTAATTAAAGAACTATCAACGACATGAAACGGATTATATATTCTTTTGTATCAGTCTGTTTACTCCTTTCCTCCTGCTCAATGGACGAGACACCGCAGGCTTCGGTGGACAAAGACACAGTCTTCAGGACGGAGAAAGGGCTGGAAACATATTCCTATTCTTTCTATAATATGCTCCCTTCCGTCAGTGACGGTTTCAGGCAGGATGCCATGTGCGATTATGGAGCGGTGACCAGCTTCGACAACTTTATCCGCGAAGGGGCTTACTCGGCCGAGTTGAGCAGCGGGTGGTCGTGGAGCGATCTGCGCAACATCAACTACTTTATTGAGAACTGTACGAACGAGGCGGTCGATGAATCTGTCCGTAACAACTATATCGGCTTGGCCCGCTTTTTCCGCGCTTACTTCTATTACGAGATGGTAGTACGTTTCGGTGATGTGCCTTGGATAGACCGTACGTTAGGTGTGGACGACGAGTTGCTGTATGCTCCCCGCGATTCGCGGACTATCGTCATGGATCATGTGTTGGAAGACCTGGACTTCGCTTGTGAGAATATCTCGCGGACGAAGGACGAAACCGGTTCTCTGGTGACGAAATGGGTGGCTTATGCGTTGAAATCCCGTATCTGCCTCTTCGAAGCTTCTTTTCGCAAGTATCATACGGAGTTGGGATTGACCGACTCGGCCGACGAATGGTATCAGGAGGCTGTCCGTGCTGCCGAAACGGTTATGAAGGAAAGCGGCCATTCTATTTATACGGGTGAGGGTACGGATGCTTCTTTCCGCTCGCTGTTCATCAGTGATAAGCCGGTAACTAGTGAAGTGATGCTGGCGAGCTGCGCCGATGCCGGGCTGGCTGTGTTGGGCGAAGCTAACTGGTGGTGGACTTCAGGCACGTACGGAGCGCGTTTCAGTATGATCCGTACCTTTGTCAATACTTTCCTGAATACGGATGGGACACCGTTTACGGATCGTGCCGGTTACGAGACGATGGAGTTCTATGACGAATGCCAGAACCGTGACGCACGCCTTGCCCAGACGATCCGCACACCGGGGTATGAACGCGACGGGGTGCCTGCCGCTCCTAACTTCAACGGTTATTCCTATACGGGCTACCAACCGATCAAATATACGTTGGATGATACCAAATACGATGCCGGTGCTTTGAATACGAATGCGATTCCGTTGTTCCGTTATGCCGAAGTCCTGCTGAACTATGCCGAGGCAAAAGCTGAGTTGGGGACGCTGACGGATGCGGATTGGGCGAATACGGTCGGTGTGTTGCGTGCACGCGCCGGTATCACCGGCGGTCTTTCTGCCAAGCCAACCAAGGTGGATGCTTATTTCCAGCAAAACTATTTCCCGAATATTTCCGATCCGGTCATCCTCGAAGTGCGTCGTGAGCGCTCCATCGAATTGGCTCTGGAGGGGTTCCGCTTCACCGACCTGAAGCGTTGGAAACGCGGTGAGCTGATGACGATGCGTTGGACTGGTATATATGTTCCCGCCTTGAATGTCCAGATGGACCTCGACAAAGACGGTACGCCGGACGTGATCTTCTATAAGGGAGAGAAGCCGACCGGTCTGCCTGCTTCCTGTACGCCTGTTTCGGTAGGAGAGGGCACACAGCAGGGATTGACCGGGGCGGATTCGGGTAATCTGACTTGGTCGGACGATGATCCGCGTATCTGGTACGACGATGGTCGCCAGTATTACTACCCGATTCCTCAGTCGGCAATCATCAAAAATGGAAACCTGAAACAGAATCCTGGTTGGTAAATGTGTAATCGATAAATGATAAGGATATGAAAAAGACAATAAGTGTATTTGCTTTGGTCCTCCTGCTGGCAGCTTTGCTCCAGTCATGGGTCATGAAAGAATCCCATCCGGCCACAGGCGGGAGGAGCGAACTGAACGTGGCGACTTTCAACCTCCGTATGGATACGGAAAAAGATGGTGTGAATGCCTGGCCGAACCGCAAAGAGATGGTGAAAGGACTGATCCGCTTCCACGATTTCGATATCTTCGGGACACAGGAAGGGTTCAAGCACATGTTGGACGGGATTGCCGAGTTGGATGGGTATGCCTATATCGGTGCCGGGCGCGATGACGGCGAGGATGCGGGCGAACATTCCGCTATCTTCTATAAGACCAGTCGTTTCGATTTGTTGGACAAGGGGAATTTCTGGTTTTCCGAAACACCGGATGTTCCGGGCAAGGGCTGGGATGCTACTTGCTGCAACCGTATTTGCTCCTGGGGTAAGTTTCGCGATAAGGAGAGTGGCAAGGTGTTCTATTTTTTCAATTCCCATTACGACCATCAGGGGAAGGTGGCACGCCGGGAATCCTCCAAACTGCTGATCGCTCGTATCAAGCAGATTGCCGGAACGGATGCGACGGTCTTTGCGACGGGAGACTTCAATGCCGTTCCGACCGATGAACCGATGGTGACGCTGGCATCCGACGGTCTGTTG
>ENA-OOXT01001991-OOXT01001991.1-human-gut-metagenome-genome-assembly--contig:-NODE-1991-length-12081-cov-2.956677_pt1 | contig 12081 bp, 7 predicted proteins | sample MGYA00241590_ERZ501349 | MGnify/ENA primary metagenome ERZ501349 (study PRJEB25962, sample SAMEA2042838) | human gut metagenome | biome: human gut; feature: human-associated habitat; material: faeces...
GATAATTCCTTACTGGCTGTAAGGGATATTAACCATAAATATATTGTAGTAGAAAAGAGGAAAAAAATACTGTGTAATATACAGAATTTATGATGATGAGGGAAAGGCACAGCAGAAATGGGAAACCTATGATACAGAGGCAGCGGCAAAAAAGAGAAAGCTGGAAGTGGAATACAAGCTGTCGGTAGGAACTTTCGAGGTCCCAAAGTGTGTGACCGTAAAGGAACTTCTGGATGAATATGTAAATCTGTATGGCAGGGAAAAGTGGAGCTTTTCGACCTATGACGGGAATATCAGTACGATCAATAACTATATTATCCCTACGATAGGAAATAAAAAGCTGGATCAGATCGATAATCATTTTATAGAAAAGTATTATCAGGAACTTTTAGATATGCCGGCTGTAAAGAGTTCAAGAAATATGGATGAAAGCGGGAAAATCACAGCTGCTACAGTAGGGGAGATACATAAGATACTGAGAAGTTGTTTCCGGCAGGCAGTAAAGTGGGGCATCATGAATAAAAATCCTGCAACGGATGCAACGGTGCCAAAACACAAAAAAGAGGAACGGGAGATATGGACGGCAGAAATGCTAATGCAGGCTATAGAGGCCTGTGAAAACAGATGGCTTAAAATAGCTTTTCATCTGAGTTTTACTGCAACGCTCAGACTGGGAGAACTTTTAGGACTCACCTGGGACTGCGTGGAGATATCGCAGAAAGCAATAGACAGCAATAGTGCCTACATTATTATAAATAAGGAAGTGGAGAGAATATCTAAAAAGGCTGTTGAGGCATTGAAGCAGAAGGATATCATTCAGGTATTTCCATCCATGAGGAAGAATAACCGTACTGTCAGAGTGTTAAAAGCACCGAAGACAGACAGCAGTATCAGAAAAGTATATATTCCTTCATCCGTGGCTATTCTTCTTGCGGAGCTGCGGGAAGAGCAGAAGGAAACAATAGAAGCACTTGGAGATATGTATGAAAATTACAATCTGGTTCTGGCAACGTCCTATGGACTGCCTCTCGGTGAGAGCTATCTGCGAGACAAAATGCAGGAAGTCATAGACAGAGAAGGTCTGCCGGATGTGGTATTTCACAGTCTGCGTCATACGAGTGTAACGTATAAACTAAAACTGAGCGGAGGAGATATCAAAGCAGTGCAGGGAGATTCAGGACATGCACAGGCAGATATGGTAACAGAAGTATATGGACATATTCTGGATGAAGACCGTAAGAAAAATGCACAGCTAATCGAGGATGCATTTTATAAGAAAGAAAATCTGAATCCGGATATGAAGCGGACGGATACAGGAAAGAAGAAAATCGAAGTGCCGGATGGAATTGATGCAGAGGCACTTATGAAGGTGTTGAACAATCCGGAAATGGCAGCTTTGCTGGCAGGACTGGCAAAGGGTGTAACAGTATAACGAAGAGAGTAAATAGCAATATACATTTCTAAAATGAGGTGGCTGCTAAATGACCGTGATTGCGTGTGCAATGAGCAGAGAACTGATACTTAAATCTATGGTAGAGAAGTTGAGAGATTTTTATGATTTCATAATCATTGGATGTATGCCATCTCTTGGAATGATGACAATTAAAGCATGCAGCGTTTCTCATCCTTTGGGATGATTTACATTCCGAAACAAACACGTATAATATAATTTAAGAAAGATTGCGAAAGGCTTATGGCAATCTCGCTCTGTATCAAAAGGAGGGAAGAAATGACCAAAAATATTATCATAAAGACCTCCGTTCAGAAACGGTTTGACAGCTTCATGATGCATGGTAGAGTCCTTTTTTTCAGTGCGCCCTGCGGCTTTGGAAAGACCGTACTGGCGGACGCACTGCTGCGCGGTCGGAACGTGCTGCGGCAAAGTGCGGCAGACCCAGACTGTGCGATTCCACCGTCAGAGCAGGATTGGGACATTCTGCTGATTGACGATCTTCAGCTCATGCAGGAGGAAGCCGGGCAGCAGGCTCTTTGCGAACTGATTCGCTCAAGTCCGGAGCGCCGTTTTGTGCTGCTCTCGCGCGGTGTGCCGCCCGGCTGCCTGACGGCGTTTCAGTATACGGGGCTGATGACAGTGCTGGAGGCCGACGACCTGCTTTTTGATGAGGGCGATGTGCGGCGGCTGTTTCAGCTTTCGGGAGTAAACGTAACAGATAGCGAGATTAATGGAATTTTGAAAGAATCCGTGGGCTATCCGCTGGGTGTAGCCATCACGGCGCGGTGCATGTCCCCGGACAAGCCGTGGACGCCGGAGCTGGTGGCGCGGGTGTTCCATGAGGTGTTCCTCTACTTTGAGACCGCCATCTACCGGCGCTTTGATCTGCCGGTACGGCGCTTTTTGTTGGAGCTGGCCCCCTTTGAAAGTTTTGACCTGGAAATGGCGCGGATGGTCAGCGGTGATCCCCGTGCCGGCGAACGGCTGGACTGGATTTTTCGATACACTACTATGCTGCGCTACGACGACTGCCAGCGCTTCCACTTCTGGTCGGGTTTCCGGGCTTTTCTCCTTTGGGAGATGGAACGGGAGTATACCGAGGAAAAGCGCAAAGCGCTCATCAGCCGGGGCGGGCTGTACTATGAGCTGAAGGAAGACTACGCCCACGCCCTGGAATGCTACACCAGCGGCGGTGACCATTCCAAGGTTTCCGAGCTGCTGGTGCGTAATGCAGAACTTCACCCCGGCATGGGGCACTATGCCGAGATGGAAAAATACTACCGCAGCCTGCCGGAGGCGGAAATTCTAGCATCCCCCTCTCTGATGCAGGGCATGAGCATGCTCTGTGCGCTGGTCATGGATTACGAAGGATCGGAGCGCTGGTATGGCGAACTGCAAAAGTTTGCCGAACACTGCGACAGGCAGGACGCCGCCGGAAAGCAGGCGCGCGGCCGCCTTGCATGGCTGGATATCTCTCTGCCCCAGCGGGGCGTGAACGGACTGGCGGAAACCATCCCCACCGTGTTCCGGCTGCTGACGAACAAAGAGGTGGCACTGCCGTCCTTTTCCGTCACGAGCGCGTTGCCGAGCATCATGAACGGCGGCAAGGACTTTTCCGAATGGAGCAAAAAGGACGACCTGCTCTACAAAACCCTCCGTCTCCCCGTGGAGGCAGTACTGGGGCGGGACAGTGTGTGTCTTGCCGACTGCGCCATTGCCGAGAGCAAATTTGAAAAGGGCGCGGACGTCACCGGGCGGATGCTGTCCCTTCTCCCACAGCTGAACGAAGTCCGCAACCGGGGCACGCCGGACATGGAGTTCGCCGTCAGCGGGCTTCTGGCCCGCAGCCAGCTGGCAAACGGACAGGCGATGGACGCGCGGCGCACCATCGAGGTGCTCCGTGAATGCTTTGCCGAGCGCGGTTTGACACGCTTTCTGCCCAATATGGACGCCATGCTCTGCCGTATTGACATGCACACCGGCGACCTTGATGCGGCGGATGCGTGGTACCGGGAAAAAGCCCCCCGGGAGCCGACGCATTTGAACGTCATGCGGCGCTACCAGTACCTCACCCAGGCCATGGTGGAGCTGGCGGACGGCAGACCGGACGCGGCGGCGGAGTACCGCTTCATCCGCACCGTCAGCGTATACGGCACGGCGGTACTGCCGCTGTTGGAAGCACTGGACTGGGACGGCGACAAGGCATGGCGCAAGCGGCTGATGGCGGCGGTGCGGACGCAGGCGGCGTTCTACCCGCATTTCCTCGAACCCCGCCTTGCCCCCGGCGAGGAGCTGACACCCACGGAGCTGCAAATTCTGCATCTCATCTGCGCGGACAAGTCCAACGCCGAGATTGCGCAGATCATGGACGTGAAGCTGCCCACGGTGAAGACCCACGTCAGCCACATTCTCGGCAAGCTGGACGTGAAGCGCCGGGCGGAAGCCAGGACAGCCGCGAAGAAGCTGCGGCTTATTCCGGATGATCTATAAAAGCTGTGCCTGTGCTTGAACGGGCTGAATATAAACCTTATACATATACCCCAAAGGGCGGCTGCGTGTTTGAGAAACAGGTGTCGTTCTCCGGAAAAACCCAGCTCAAGGGCGGCACGTTCCTACGGGGAATCATTGTAGAACCTGGTGAGCAGGCTCTGGCTCTGCTGGCGGACGGATATGCCTTTGCAGACGCTGATACCAACGAAATTTTGAACGTTTCACATGTAAGTCTTTGTAGGCAAAATGTCAAGGTGGTCGAGCATACCTGCTATAACGTTTGATAATTCAATACCTGCATGGTATATTTTACATAGGTGGATGTGACAAACCCTGTACATATCTACAGAAAGGAAAGAGAGGACGCAACTATGAATCCATGTAGTCAGTACAGCTTGACAACGACAGACATTAGCCAGCATAGTCAGCTTGGCTTGGCTTGCGGTAAAAGAGCGTCTTTTTTTCAGTTTCATATACTGGGACGAAAAATCAAGAAGATATCATAGAGAATGGTATGCATAAAGTATGCGATTCGATATTGTGTTTTTTTTATGTTTAGGGGAATTAAAAGCTAAGAGAAAGGACAGATAAGTATGAACAGATTTAAAAGAGGACTTGCAATATTGTTAAGTACCTGCATGATTGGTGGCATGATACCGCTTCCGGCAAGTGCAGAGGAGACGGTATCTGAGAATATCGTCCAGACAGAGTGCATAGAAAAAACAGAGAATTTAGAGAACGCTCCGTCGGAGGATGAAAAATCATCGGAAACAGATAATGAGACAGAATCGGAGACTGTGACAGATGTGGAAGCGGAAGGCACAGCAATAGCAGCGATACAGGCACTCATCGACGCCCTCCCGGATGCAGACAGCATCACGGAAGAGAGTGCAGAGGAGGTCACCGCACAGCTTGACGCCATCGACGAGGCAAAGGCAGAGCTTACCGATGAGGAACTGGCGCAGCTTGACCAGACACGCTACGATGCGGCAAGCGATAAGGTAATGGTGCTTATGGGAATGAAGGAGGAAAATGATTCAGAAATTGCAGTGCAGGCAAATGATAGTGCTGGAAAGACTGAACAGCAATCCACAGATGAAGCAATCGTATATCAGCCAGCTGTTGAAACAACTGACAAATATGACATTGACGATGACGGCGAGAAAGAGACTGTTTACGAAATCAGCAATGCAGGTCAGCTGTACTGGTTTGCAGGACTTGTAAACGGTACTCTTGATGGAGTTGAACAAAACACATTAGCCAATGCAGTTCTGACAGCCAACATCACAGTAAATGAAAATCTTCTTGATTCCTTACAATACGATACAGAGGGCAACGTTTCCAACGGAAGTGATTTTATAACCTGGACACCGATTGCAGATTGGATGGGAAATCGTACAACACAGTATTCAGGAACGTTTGATGGAAATAATAAAACCGTAAGTGGTTTGTACTTTAATGGTGATTCAACATGTATTGGATTATTCGGAAGTTCAGAATCCGATGGCAACATAAAAAATGTTGGAGTCGTTGATTCCTATTTCAAAGGGAATGATCATGTGGGCGGTGTGTGCGGAAACAATGCTGGCACAATCACAAACTGTTATAATGCAGGGAATCTTACCGCTATTGAGTCAGGTGCTACTATAGGCGGTATATGTGGATATAATAATGGTGGCACAGTCACAAACTGTTATAACACAGGAACTGTTACCGCTACCGGCTCAGTAGCTTCTGTGGGTGGTGTGTGTGGTTGTAGTACTGAACTAATTTTAAACTGTTATAACATAGGAACTGTTACTGCTGCTAGCTCAGATGCTGATATAAGCGGTATATGTGGATACAATTTTGGGCCAATCAAAAATTGCTATTACCTCGCAGACACAGAAGATGAAAATGGCGGCAAAACCGCCGCACAATTCGCAAGCGGTGAAATTGCGTATCTTCTCTCACAAGGTTGTACAGTAGGTGAAGGTGAAGATGCCGTAACTTACAGTGGCTCTGTATGGGGACAGGCACTTGGCGGAAATGGTGATACATATCCAGTTCTTGATAGTACAAAAAGAGTTTATCAGGTAGATAAATATGACGGCTGTGAAGGAAAACCGGGCAGTTCAACAAAGATATATTCCAATCAGAGTACGTCAATATATGAAGAACACAAATATGAGGCGGATACCACAGATTCTACGAAGCATAAATGCAGTATCTGTAATGGTACAGAAGAACACTCTTTTGCTTATGAGTTTGTAGAAAATGGTAATGCTATTAAGGCAACTTGTAGCGAGTGTGGTGCAACCTACACCGTAAAACTTACACAGCCGGCAGCAAAATCAGATGAAAAAATTGTCTATGATGGAACAGAAAAGAAAGCCGGAACAGCAATAGACTCTGGCAACACAGGTATAGAAACAATTCCTGAAAATGCCATTACCTATGCTGCGGTAACAAATGGCACACCATCTACTTACAGTACAGCAGCACCGAAAAATGCTGGCACATACAAAGCAAAGCTTACATTAGGCACAGGAGATAACAGAGTTTCTATTGAGATAAATTTTACGATTGAAAAAGCAGCTTCACCGACCATAGCTGGTGAGGAAAAGAGTTATGCATATTCAGTCGGTTCAGACGGCAAGACAATCGGTGTGGATATTGCAGGAAAGCTCCCAACGGATAGGGGCACTACAACATATGCGGTTGCAAAGACAGATACAGAGCAGCTTTTAAGTGAGGTAGCAGTCGATACGGCCGGAAATCTGACCTATAAAGTAAATCAGGTAGACTCGACCAAGGTTGGAAAGACTGCAATTATCACGGTTACAGCTTCGATGGAGAACTATGAGAATGCAGGATACACGCTGACGATTAGTATTAAAGATAAGAAGATTGTAGAGATTAAGGGTGGAAACAGCGTATCCGTAGATGGAAGCAACGTGCTGATCTATGGTGAAAAGATTTCAAAGCTGACACTCGGAAATACCGTTTTTGTGGAAGCCGGTACAGATGATGTGATAGAAGGTATTCTTTCATGGAGCAATCCGGACGAGATACCGGCAGCCGGAACCACAAAAGCAGTCTGGATATTCAAGCCGACAGACAGCAGGCATTATGTTGAACTTACCGGAACAGCAGCCATCACAGTAGCCAAGGCAACACCGATAGTGGTAAAAGTACCAACCGTTGCAGAGCGTGAATACAATCCGGATGCTGCACTTACTGATTCTGATATGACAGGCGGAAGTGTGACCGGGGCAGATGGCAGTTCACTTGCAGGAACATGGAGCTTTACAGGAACGAATATCATTCCGACTGTAAACAACAAAGGCTATCAGGCAGTATTCACACCTGATGATGCCGACAACTACAATACAGTAACTAGAACAATAACAGTTAAAGTAACTAAGGCAACACCGGCAGTAGTAACAGTTCCTGCTGTAGCAGAGCGTGTATACAATCCTGCTGTTGCACTTGCTGATTCTGATATGACGGGAGGCAGTGTGACCGGAGCAGATGGCAATGAACTTGCCGGAACCTGGAGCTTTACAGGAAAGAATATCATTCCGACTGTAAATAACAAAGGCTATCAGGCAGTATTCACACCTGATGACGCAAACAATTACAGTACAGTAACCAGAACAATAACTGTTAAAGTAACTAAAGCAACACTGGTAATTGCAGAAAAGCCGACAGCAGGCGCACTTACCTACGGACAGAAACTTTCAGACAGTACCCTGACCGGAGGAAAAGCAGCTTATCAGACAGCAGATGGAACTGAAATCACAGGAGCATTTGCATGGAAGAACGGCAGTATCAAGCCTACAGCAGCAGACAGCCAAAAGACAGAGTATGATGTAACATTTACACCATCCGATAAGGATAATTATAATGCAGTTGATACGAAGCTTGCACTTACTGTAAATAAGGCAGCTCAGGCACCGAACATGCCGCAAGCTGCAATGGCTCCGGCACAAAGCACAAAGAAGGTTGGTGATATTACGCTTCCGGATGGATGGAGCTGGCAGGAGGCTGATAAGGACACGGCACTTGCAGATGGTGTGGCAGTGACAGCGACCGCGGTTTATACAGGAGCTGACAAGGGCAACTACGAGACAGAAAGTGTAAGCATTACGATTACAAGAAGCAAATGTGATCACACACATACTGAAATACGGAATCAGCGGGAAGCAACCTGTAAAAAAGAGGGCTATACCGGAGATACCTACTGTAAGGATTGTGGTGAAAAACTTGCCACCGGCACAGCAACCGAGAAAAAACCGCACACGGTCGGAACACCGGCTACCTGCGTATCAAAAGCAGTATGCAGTGTTTGCAGTGAAACCTTTGGTGAAGTGGATGCCACGAACCATGTGCATACAACCGTGAAGAACCGAAAGGAAGCAACCTGCACACAGACCGGCTACGCAGGAGATACCTATTGTACGGACTGTGATAAACTTCTGAGTACCGGAAAAGAGCTGGCAGCATTGGGACATGATTATAAAGCAACCGTGACAAAGCAGCCAACGACAACCGAGGAAGGCATCAGAACCTACACCTGCACCAGATGCAACAGCAGCTACACAGAGAGCATTGCGAAGCTGCCGGAGGAAAAGCACACTCACAACTATACGGGAAGCATTACGAAGGAAGCAACCTGTACAGAGGCAGGGGTAAGGACGTATACCTGTTCTTGTGGAGACAGCTACACGGAGAATATTCCGGCAACAGGACACAGCTATGTATCAAAAGTGACCAAGGCTGCAACGACAACGGAGGAAGGCATCATGACCTACACCTGCTCCAAGTGCGGACACAGTTACACACAGCCTATCGCTAAGATCAAGTCCGATAACAGCAGCAAGGATAATGGCAGCCAAAACCAGAAACCGCAGTCTGGCAGAGATAATGGTAATCAGAATCAGAAGCCACAGCCTGATACAGATAATGGTAAGGAAAAAGGAGATTCAATTAAGCCATACATCAAGGATGACAGCGGCAAGGAAGGCTGGGATGTTATCAAGCCACAGCTTGAAGAAGCTAAGTCAGGGGGTACAGTAACAGTTGCCATGAACGGAACGACTGTAGTACCGAAAGATGTAATTGACAGTATCAAGGGCAAAGATACAACACTTGTTTTGGATATGGGAAATGGTCTTTCCTGGAAGATTAATGGAAAGGAAATCACTGATGCAGCCGGAGATATTGATTTTGATGTGACAGTCGGAGCCGACGCCGGAAAATCCATTCCTGTGGATGTGATCAACAATGTAACCGGGGAACGTTCTTCCTTGAACCTGACTCTTGCTTATGACGGAGAGTTTGGATTTACAGCCACACTGACCGTCAACATGGAATCAAAGAATGCAGGACTGTATGCGAACCTGTTCTACTATAATGAACAGACCGGAGAACTGGAATTTATCAGCGCCGGACAGATTGATCCGGATGGAAATGTGGAACTTGTATTTACCCATGCATCAGATTACACGATTGTTGTTGATGCCAAGATTATGAGTGATAACGGTCAGGCAGACAACAAATCTGATGAAACCATTCCTGCACCTAAGACAGATGACAGCACTTCAAAATATGCATGGAATAATACGATAATCATTATTATAGGTATCTGTATTATACTGATTGTTTTTGGAGCTGTATTCTATGTAAGGAAAAAGAGTGGTTCAGAAGAAGAATAAGTATCTGACATAGTAATTGAATAAAAGTGTGAACACGGGAGCGTACTGGCAAAGGGTGTAACAGTATAAACATGATAAGCGGTGTATGTCTTGATGAAGAGACGTATGCCGCTTATTTGCGTCAAAAATGATAGAAAACTAAAAGAAAAAAAGAAAAAAGAAAAAAACTAAAGAAAAAAAGAAACTAAAAGAAAAAAGAAAAAAAACCTCAGTCTGGAATATTTTTTGTCGGTGAAACTTTTTGCGGGAATACAGCGTCAAAATCGTAGAATATATCAAAAGAATATGTGTTACAATAAATACCGAAAAATAATTGCATGCAGTTTTCAAAAGTGAGGAAAGGATATATGTCGGACAGAAAAAAAGAACAGGCGGTGGAGCGTGCCCTGACGGAAGGGTATGAGAAGTATTACCGTCTTGCTTATAGTTATGTACATAATGAAGCGGACGCGCTGGATATTGTACAGGAAGCAGCCTATAAAGCCATTTTAAAAAGTGACAGCCTGAAGGAGCCGCAATACGTGGAGACCTGGGTGTACCGGATCGTGATCAACGAGGCATGCAGCTTCTTACGCAACCGGAAGGAGAGCACAGATGTGGAGGAGATCCAGGCGGCAAGTGAAGATATCTATGAAAATATTGATTTAAAGCGCGCAATAGAAAATCTTGACCCAAAGGATCGTGCCATCGTAGTCCTACGATTTTTTGAGGACAGGCAGCTGGAGGAGATCGCGAAGATCCTGGATGAGAACCTGAGTACGGTAAAGAGCAGGCTATACCGGGTGATGAAAAAGCTGCGGCTGAACCTCGAGGGTAGCATGGGCTGAGTAATCCGTAGTCAAAGTCGTGGGATTTTGCCCCCGACATCATATATATGCAGGACATAAGACAGATACAGGCAAAGAGATATAGGAAGATATAAGAAGAGATAACATGAACGGTCCGAATAGACCGGACAGATGGAGAATAGATATGAATGAACAGGAACAATTAAAACAATTAAAAGAGGAGTATGAGAATATGACAATACCCGAAGCGGGACGGGAACGGCTGCAGGCAGGTATCGACAGAGCCCGGATGGAGAAAAAAAGAGCAGAGCACGCCAGAAGGCGTTCTGCATGGACGGCGGTGGCTGCGGCAGCTGTCGTGATGATCGCACTGCCAAATACCAATATGCAGATAGCCCATGCCATGGAAAATATTCCGTTGCTGGGTGGCTTTTTTAGGCTGGTAACAGTGCGGCAGTACAATTACAACGATGAGAACCATGATGCCGAAGTAGAACTTGCACAGATCAATTATGGAGAAGATGCGGGAGAAGGTTCTCCCGTAGGAGAGGTGGCAGTCGGTGCTGCCACTTTGGAGGGCACAGCTGCAGAAAGTGTGGAAGGAGTCGGTGTCGGACAGGAGGCTGCGGTAGCAAATCTGTCGGAAGACGGTGTGGAAGCGGTCAACCAGGATATGGAGGCTACGGTAGAGGAACTGATCCGTCAGTTCGAGGATACCTTATCCGAGGAAGGATACCATGGTCTGCATGTAACACAGGAGGTTGTTACGGACAATGCGAGGTATTATACCGTAAAATTAAGCGTTTTGGAGACGGAAGCCAGCGGCTACGAGCATAATCAGTTTTATACGATTGATAAACAGACGGGAAATGTGGTGACACTGGAAGATCTGTTTGCAGAAGGGAGCGACTATATTTCCGCGATTAGCGAGAACATTAAGACCCAGATGAAGGAGCAGATGGCGGCGGATGAAGGCGTGATCTATTTCCTGGATAATGACGATATGCCGGAATTCAATTTTCAGGGGATCACGGAGCAGACGAACTTCTATTTTAATGAAAAGGACGAACTGGTCATTGCCTTTGATGAATACGAAGTGGCTCCCGGTTCTATGGGAGCGCCGGAATTTGTAATTCCGCAGGAAGTGACGGCAGCAATTTTAAAGTAAGCAAAAATATCTAAATGGGGAAACTCCCGCATATCATGAAACAAAAGGATATGTGGGAGTTTTTTATGTCATTGATCGTATTGGATGCGGGGCATGGTGGTGCGAACCCCGGAGCCACTTATAATGGAAGAAAAGAAAGTGAGGATGCGCTGGCTCTGACACTGGCGGTGGGAAGCATCTTAGAAGAAAACGGAGTGGATGTGTATTACACCCGGACCACAGATATCTACGAGTCTCCTTATCAGAAGGCGCAGGAGGGAAATGAGGTGGGAGGAGATTATTTTGTCTCGATCCATCGCAATTCCAGTCCTTATCCGAACCAGTACAGCGGAGTGGAGAGCTTAGTCTACAACCGCTATGGAGCGGCAGCCAGAATGGCGTACAACATCAATGCCGGACTGGAGCAGGTGGGATTCGTGAATCTGGGGGTGAACGAAAGACCGAATCTGGTGGTGCTGAACAGCACAAATATGCCGGCGGTAC
>ENA-OOXT01002003-OOXT01002003.1-human-gut-metagenome-genome-assembly--contig:-NODE-2003-length-12048-cov-9.210113_pt1 | contig 12048 bp, 15 predicted proteins | sample MGYA00241590_ERZ501349 | MGnify/ENA primary metagenome ERZ501349 (study PRJEB25962, sample SAMEA2042838) | human gut metagenome | biome: human gut; feature: human-associated habitat; material: faeces...
AATATTGTAGGTTGTGACCTACTGCACATTCTTCCCATTTTCTACCTCCTTTTAAACAAGCACGCTTAAAGCGTGCTTGTTTCTTTTTGATATAGCGATTTTATTAATTCGCTATAAGTAGGATCTATATTTATTTGAAAATCTATCGGTTCAAGATGTACTCCCGAGGGAGAATATATATGCACCGTTTTTCCTGTGTAGTCGGTAATATCTTCCTCGAATGGATCATCAATGTATGTATGACAGAGTTTTAGGCTGTCGTTAGATTCTATATGTACTCCGTCGGAAAACTCGTCTAAACTTTTTATTTTATCCTGTAGCGGTTTATGGTTAATTCCGGCCACGGTAAAATCAAGCACATTATTTTTTATATATCCGTAACATTTCGCGCGTAAAAATTTAAATTTTTCATAATCTCCTTCATACTCCAGCAGTCCAATTGTTTTTTTAACTCCCTTAGGAGTTAAAGGAGAAAAAACCTCTGGATTAATACTGAGTACGTCAGACGTTTTTTTTATACGTTCTATCCATTTATTGTTAAATTCATTAATAATAGTTTTCACTCTTTCAGTTTTTTTTGCTTTTATACTGTCGGTATCGCTATATATATAATCTGCTCCGATCTTATGTATAATTGTTAATATTATCTCTCTGGTGTATGCTGTTACCCATACCCCCCACGCATAACTTAAAAATCTCGTTTTTGAATTATTGTATATATCAATTTGTTTAGATATATCCGGGCTTTCTTGTGTCCAGTTACCGTCGAAAATTATTTCTGGCCTACATATATCCGTTACGCTCATGCCATAACAACTGTTTAAATTTTCCTTTGCGAGCATGTATCTATCTTTTTCAGATTCAATGCCTTTATATACGGTTTTATCATTATAAAATTTTAACACGCACTCTCGGAACGATTCCGGCAAAAAATTTTTTCGGTATTTATAACCGTCGTATATTATTAATTTTTCAAAATCATAATACATTTTAATGAGTTTTAGATCTATATCGGTCACATATATTTCAATATAGTCCGCGCTTATAATTCGCCCGTTATCAACAACGGGGTTGTCACATTTAATGCACTTGTGTTTTGATATAATATGTTCATAGAAAAAACTTGTAATTATATTATAAAAGCCGACCTTTACCACATAACAAAAATCTTGGGTATTCGGTAAATTTGATGTAAAATATACGCCTTTACTCATCGGAAATTGACGTAAAAGCATTTGAGCGGGATATGCGGAGCATAAGTCATAACTTGAAACATTGTTTATAATTTTTCCTTGTTTGCTCCAGCTTCCATGTGTAAAACCTCCGGCGAACGCATTTTTTAAATATTTATATTCTTCGGTTTCAAGGGTCAAACTGTCTATAATTCCCTTATACCTAAAATATTTAGCTCTATCTTTTTTAGCTAAACAATAATCTTTGCAGTATTTTCGCACCTTAGAGGTTTTCGTCAAAGGTATATCGGAAACATGTTTATAAGTTTGCAATTCATACCGGATATATGCTTGCACACATATAACATCGAATAATAAATAGTTTATTTCTTTGTCACTCAAAGGAGTCTTATAATGTCGGATCAAGCTATAATCAAGATCGCCCATTTTTTTCTGATATTCCGGAGGACAATATAATTCGCACGTTTTGGCAAGACTACAGCCCGATAGTATAAAACTACATCTAAACTGAATATTTTTCGTAGTGCAATAGCAAACGCGGCGTTCTTCCAAGGCGAAAACTTTGTCCCACTCGAAAAGATGACTTATAAAATTAAATTCAAAACTTAAATTGTGTACCCAGATAATTAAATTATGGGGTAGCTGTTTTAATAGATTAATTACACTTATAAACTGATCCCAAGTTCGTCCTACAATTTTAATACTGTCAATACATAGTCCCCATACATACATAAAAGCACATTTTTCATTATTGTGATATGTAGAGGTCGACTCAATGTCAAAACTGCATATAATATCGTAATATCGAGTTTTATATTTTCGCGAATAATATGGCGCTTGCTGTGTGATATATGATAAAATATAAGTTTGCTCATCACTCGTCAAGCCCCCGGCGTTCTTGTTCATGTCTATATATCGCATATAATGCACTCTTTCTGTCCCATTCTTGTCTACCCGGATCAGTTATATTATACTTTTCTAAAATTCGTGCTTTATCTTCCTGAGGAAGTGCGTCCCAGTTCCCCGGTTCTGCTTCGTTTACAATTATATTTTTACGGTGTTTATATACCACTTCCGGGGCTATATCCTTCATAAATCCGATTATATTATGGAATCGCTTCCAATCTATATTTACCTCGTCGCCCTTTATTCCGAAATCTTTTCGCAACTGCTCGTTTGATTTTTTCGCGCCTGTGATCGTTGAGGTTTTAGAGGTTAAAAAAATCTTACTCCGCTTATACTCCGCGCGTAGCTGATTAAGATTAAGGGTTCTAACTTTTTTAGGCTCTTTGTAAACATCAAATGCATATGAATAAGTCTCAGATTTTTTCAATCGTGAGATCCTCTGTCGTGCTTTTCTGTTAAGCTGTGCAACATAATGACGAAGGCTTTTTTCGTCCATTTTAAAAACCTCGTCAGGGTCTATATTAATGAGTTCTTTTAAAGTCATAAGGCACAAACTCCCTCTTTGTTCTGTCGTACATAATGCGATCTATAAAGGGGCGATTTTCCCAATAGGCGCGTACTCCCTTTTCACTGGAAAATATATACTCCGCATTATAAACTCCACCGCGATATAAAATTGATGTTATTTTATCTGTCGTGGGATCGCAACAATACCGCGCTTTATCTGTCTCTATTTCTTGAATGCTATACCGCTGAGAATTGCTAAAACGGTGCTCAGGGTGAAAAACTGGCACATAAATTTTCATTTCTTTGTCCTCTCTTCGTACTCTTCTAAACCGATATAGGAATTAAGCAATACGGCGATTGCCTTAAGGGTTAAAATACGATCATAGCTATGGCGTTCTGCATAGTCCGTGCATTCCTTGTTAATGTATTCGATTAACTCGTTAAATTCAAGCATATAAGTACCTCCTTATAAGGAAAGGCGCTTAAAGCGCCTCTCCTGATTCGGGATCTACAAAATCGAAATCGTAATATTCACGTCCGTTTTTACCGGTCGTTTTCTTTAATGTAATAATCATAGGTTCATCCTCAAGCATTTTATTTACTGTCGAGGGGTCAAACTGTTCGAAAAACTTTGTCAATACTGAGAAAGTATAACACAATTTTCTTTCACCGTTCAACTCTGCTTCGAATATATCCCCGGCCGGAGCTGATAAAATTCGGATCGGCTCTCCTAAAATTTTACTCTTTGTGATAAATTCTCCGCTCTTCTTGTAATCGTTCCATTTCATCATAATTTTTTTCCTTCTTTCATTAATTTTGAATCATGATATAATCTTTATTACAAATATCAGTCGTGCACACAATAAGGATTAAGGGGACAACTCCTTTCTATTATGGATTTTTTGATTCTTTTATAAAATCGACTGATATTGTAAACGTGTTAAGTGAAATCGGCGTATCCGCCGGTTTATGACTCTGCAAGTCGTCCAGCGCGTTCTGAATTGCTATAGTAAAATTCGAGACGTTATCCGAGGTGTAAGGCGTTACTATGGTAACGCCTTTATATATCCAGTTATCAGCCCCGAAAATATATGTGAACTGTGCTGTATTAGCCATTATATATCCCTCCTTAGTTCAATATCAAAAAAGTATTTTATTAAATCGACTATTTCATCATAAGCGCCTTTCCAATATGTTCGGGAGGGTAACTTTGTTACGAGTCGATAATTTTTTAGATATATATCGCCCAACCTTATAATTTGTTCCAGCGTTAAATAATCGATTAAAGTATAATCCAGCATGTCAACTATATTACTGATCGCGTGTCCCGCCCCTTTAAATGTTTCTTTTACAAGCGGGGAGTCGTCGCTATCCTCTACGATATTCGCATACGTTTTTAATAAACCTGTTAAATATTCATATTCCTTTTCTCCAATGTATTTTTTTGTCCTCATATTCAATACCTCTCTTTCATTTTCTAACTAAATTATACCACAAAATACGAATCTTGCAATATCGGACTTTTGCACAAAATTAAGCAATGGAATTTGTATAGTTTTTTATGATCTGGCCGACCTCGTTGTCGCTATAAAATTTATCGTACATTGTAAACGCTGTATATATTTTAGGTATATGTCGGATATTCGATACACAAAAACCGCGCTCCGAGTATTCGCCGAATACCAGATCACTATTATTTTTTAACGGCGTTGTTTTTTTATGAAAAAACAAACACGGCATGGCGTTGGATCGCCTTATAATATCGCATTGTATCATCTCTTCATCAAACAGTATAAAAAAGCTATATATAATATCCTCTTTTTTATACTCGTAATGCATTAGCGGAAAACGTCCAAAATCCCACTCGCCGGAGGTTATCATACTGCTTGAATCATCAAAGCAGAAATAAACGTCGGATTTTTTCCCGTGTTTGGTAGGATTGCAGTATTCAACGGCTACGATATTTTTGTGCTGGCCATAGCTGTATACGTCTATAGTGCCCTGTTTCATCTGTTTAATGTGAGTTAATCCCATATTACCGAAATATGGTGAATACTTATTTACAGTGTTCCCGAGCATAAAAATCGTCACATCGTTTCGATCTCTTATAATTGTACTTAGCACGCTCTGGAATCTGCTCCATTCATCGCGAAAACAAGTTTCCTGTGTCAAAAACTCTTCAAATAAAATCGTTCTTACTCCGGGATATGAGAGTGATTTATATGTTTCCGGTGTAGATAGGCCGAATAAATGGCCAAACGGTTTTTCAGATCGTACAATTTCGCCCTTTTCATTTGATTTTTCAAAATACAGCTTGCCGCTGTATTGCCGTACATAGTCCCATGCGCCGTTTGTAATGTTGACGATCTCGTTATTATATACCAAGGCAGAAAAGGCGTCTTGCGCCTTCCTGCCTGTTAAGTCATCATTCCACCGCCTTATATAGGCAAGCTCAGATCCGTTTTTCCAATACTGCTCCAAAGCGTATTTTAATACGGCATAGCTTTTTCCGTTAGATCGCTCACCAATGATCATATTATATTTACAATTCTTTTCGAGAATATTTTTAAGAGAGTAATATTTCATAAAATCACCCCTGTTTTTAATAGTCTTTCGATCTCTTCCTTTTCATCGCCGAGACAGTTTACATAATCAAGGTGAACGTCAGCAATCTCTGTATAACCGGAGAAGTCGCCAACTACACCGCCCACAACGCACGGATAGCCAAAATGTGCATCATAATTAATAGGATATAATGTGACTGGCCTATTAATTTCAATAAACGGCGTGCGAATACCCATAAATCCATAATTCCCGGAGCTCATTTTATACGCGTATTGCGGACTTGAAGTTAAAGCGTCAATGCCTCTCGTTACGCCTCCTGTTATAAGGGCGGCCGAAAAACCTGCTCCAGTAGCCGCGGAGACAACTCCGCCCGCTGTCGTTGCAATCGCTCCAAGTATGGCCTTAATACGGTTGTCGTAACTTGCAGACGATAAAGGGATCGAGAATATGCAATTCCCCTCTTTTTGATATATTACATTCTTTAACGGTATTCCGTCAGGTGAATTTTCGGCGCTTCGTGTTAGCTGAATTTTCGCCAAAACTTCACCGGTTAGGCAGTTACACTCATATGTTAATTTTATGTCAGAGCCGATACACTGCTTCGGGTCTAAATCTACAGATCCGCAAAATGGCAAATACACTGATAGTTTTGTAGCCGAGTAGTCAAGAAAATTACCAAAGTAGGGGTCGATATGTATAGTTCCGCAGTCTATAGTCTCATTTATTTTTTTAAGATACGCGGACGGTATATCCCCGACCTTCGCCCCGGCGACGTAAACGTCTGCTGCGCTTCCTTCGTCGGTAGGCTGAAACGGCACAAGGTGCAACGAGATTATAGCCTCCCGGGGGTCATTATACAGTCGTTTTACCTTGTCGATAAAGGTTGTACTCCACAAGTTAGAAGATATATCTTTTAATGCGGTCACCGTAGGATTATATAACGTGACAATATCGCACGTCAATGCCGTGTTAATGGAGGGTTGCTCTGGCGTTACGTCAGAAGTGTTATTGTTATTTATGTTAGTATACCATTGTTTATTATAGGGCTGTCCCTTCGACTTATAATCCGTAACACTACCGCCAGCGGAAATCGCATTTATATCGTTAGATACTTGAATATTTAGCGCATTCTGCCAACGAGCACGCAACTGCACCAATTCTACACACGGCAAAGCCCACTTCGGGTTTATATTTCCGTTAGATTCGCTCTCACCCAATACAATATTAAAATTAGTTTGTCCCTGTTTAATAGTAGTTGAAGCTGAGGGGTTTATCTGGTATCTGAAATAGCGTGTTGTTTCGCTTGCCGTTAATGAGGTTGTACTTGCGTACCATGTATCCCAGCCTGTACCTCTAAACAGATCGCATATAGCCGTATATGATAAACCGTTATTACGCGTGACAACACCGAAACCATAAGGCTTGTAATTGCGTTTTATTCGGTTAGGCGTTCCCGTATAGATAGAAGGTCGGTTTGATCCCAGATCGGGTATAACATAATCTCTCATAAAAGTAGGCAAAGAGTTTTTTTCGTATACTTTATAATATATCGGATTATTAACAATATTATAAAACTCTTCATTTCCGATATCTGATGTAGGCTTACCGATCTGCACCGCGATACAATTAAGCTCCGAGTGGGATCGCAAATATTCCCATAATTTAATATAAGGAAGATATAGACAAGCATTATCGCCCAAAGTAGCATATGAAATTCCGGGATCTTTAGTATATACAAGACTATTGTCTGTATTCGGCATAGGTGATAACGTACCAGTCGCGTAATAAATACCGGGATAATAATTGCCACTCTGTTCCCATCCGTAGCTGAATAAACTTTTTTTGTTGCTATAATCATATAAGTTTCTTATATTATATAATAGATTTAGCTCAGCTATTTCTGTTCTTATTAGACTCGCACTTGATGAAGGTACATAACTATTAACACTCATACGTCTATGACCGTCCCTTCCTTACCGCCCGCAACGGCAAATATAATCTGATCATTATCAAAAGTTTTTGAAAAATTAATAATCTGAGTTTGTGCGTTCGAAGAGAGCGGGGCTTTTTCATCTGTTATTAATGGGGTTTGTCTATATTGATTCCGAGCACAAACACAAGGACACGCCTTTATCTGATCTTTATATGTAAATAATACATCAACATGCGCATGTATTTCCCACAGATTACTCGCAATATGCACAATATCATTAACAAAATAATACCGTGAAAAATCCTTGATCCAGATATAATTAAATTCCGGAAATAACGTCCCCCAAACTTCATTTTCTGTCGTCTCAAACGTAATAACGGGGTTTATAATATCGCAACTTTCCCGGAGCTGTCCGAGGAAAATTCGCTTTTGTATAAGATATTTATTTATATTGTTTCGGTCTGTTGTAGTGGTATATGCGATTATCTCCAAAAAATCACTCCCTTTTTTGTGAAAAACGCCCGTAGAATTCCACGGGCGTTTATGATATAATATATAGTAGTTAAGCTATGAAGAATACAATAAAATTCTCGTTAAAGTCGTTCCAATACCCGGCGTCGTATTTATACCAGTTATTATAAAATTCGCCCTTCGGGTTCCAATTGGAAGTCGTCCTTCGGTCTGTATTCGATACGCCGAGCGCGTCATGGTCGAACATTACACAAAGTATACCGCTTGCAGTTACCTCATGATTTTCGGACGTGTTAACGTGAATTTTAGAAATCGAGTTAAACCTATAATCTGTTCCCGAGCCCTGCCAATATGAGACTTTTTCATGCATAGGTAATGCAGTGAGTTTATCATGAAAAGTCGAACTCTGGAGATACATATCAGCTGCACTTTCAAAATCAGACAGCATAACGCAGTGGAGTAAATCCTTAGAGGTAAAACGATCTTTACCGCCCATATTAAACAGCGTTGAAATATTCTGTAATCTGTCTATATAGTTTGACATTGTCATGCTTGCATACCTGATAAAGTCTTTATCAGTCATAGCCTTATCCGCCGTCAGTGTCTGATTAAAATGCTGATTATAAAGGTAAAGAAGATTTACGGCACGAACGCCGGACTTTGTAGAAAGATCAGCGCCTTTGTACTCGTTATAAATCGTCTCACCAATAAAATTATTTATTGTACGGAGTATAAGAGAATCAATCTTAATAGACAGCGATCTGTCCACCATTGAATAAATCATGCTGATGAACTGATTCAACTGTGTAGGATTCGAGAATGCGCTTTTAACCTGTCGATCAGCTATCGAGATCGGAATTTCGAACGTGATTCGGTTCTGGTAGAATTTTACCGAAACGGTCGACTTATAGAAAATATTGGGGTCATAGCTTGCATTCTCCTGTAATTTCCAAGTCTCGTTCTCCTCCGCGTCAGGTAAATCCATCGTGATTTTTTCACAAGCTGCCCCAAACTCCCAGCCGTCACGGAGGACGGAGGGCAAGCTTGCCGAATAGGGACGATTAACAAAAATTACTTTCCCGATATGATCGACAAGAGATCTGACAAAATTGTCGGCGCTTGATACATTGAAAAGCTCTGTTCCAACGTCAACGACATTACTTAAATCCTCCGCGATTAAATCATTTTTACCTAAAACTTCGCTTGTGACCTTATTCATAAGGTCATAAATCTGAGAAACTTTCATTTATAAATCACTCCTTTATTTATTCGCCTATACGGGTTTTTGTACAATATAATGAATAGGTTATCTGATTGTAGTTAATTTCGGTAATATGGACCTCGAATTTAAATTTAAAACGTTCGTTACTGCCGAGAAATTTTCCCTCAAACTCAACAACATACTTGTTTAATAAATAGTTATTAATATAACCTATTGCGCAAGGGTGTCCGTCTACTACCGGCGTTAACCACATATAGCACGGGTTTCCTGTAAAATCTCCCGTCCCTCCGTCGTCAAGCTGTACATACAGTATATCGGGGCGGTTTCTTCCGTTCCATACAGCATTACTAAACACATCAGAACGTAGCGTTAAATATTCGCCGCTTGTCGCCTGTTTAATAGTGTTAATTTCCTCTGATGTTAATGACGGTAAATATGCAATATTGCTATGCTCATAAACGTCAGTTTTAAATGCGTTTAGATCTGCTTTAGTCACCGCTTTTGCAGTTATCTGATCGTCAGTATATTTTTTAGCAGTCGTTAGATTTTTAGTGTCCTGCGTGTCCGCGTACTGCTTAGCAGTCGTTAGATTTTTAGTGTCCTGCGTGTCCGCGTACTGCTTAGCACTTGTTAAAGTTGCCTTGTCACCGTCAGCTATCTTTTTATCAATCTGATCAAGATAATAATAGCGATATAAAGCTTCATTTTCCATTATAACAAGGTCAACGCATTTCGTGCTTGTTGCAATAATAGTTAAAAATATATAATTCTGTGCGTTTACCTCAACAGTAGTACAAAAATCGTTGAGTACCTTGCCACCATATTTAAGGCCGGAAATTAAAATGCTTTTACCGTCTGAGTTTATAATATCCTCCCGGATAACGTCCCAGCGGGTCACTTCCTCAATCGCTTTATTTTTAAAGTCGATTATCTTGTATCCACCTTCACGCATTAGTCACCAACTCCAATTTATATTTATTTCCCGTTGACTTAGTCAGTGTAAATACTTTACCGTATACACTACCAACAAGTACGCCACCGGTCGTGCGACTTACTACAACGTTAGTAGCTGTCTTTTTAGTCTCGCTCATAGAAGAGTCTATAACTGATCGCATAACAAGGATAGCAGTACCGTTTTTCGACTCTATCAATGCCGGGACACCCGCCGGGAATGTATATTCCGAATTATTTGTCAGTGTAACATCAACCGGAATAATATACATCGGCGCATCCTCGTGCAATTCAGATATTACACCCTTAGTATTAACAAAAATGCTGATGCTGTCATAACGGAATTTAAGGAAATCTCCGTCATACTTGACATTAGTGTAAAAATCCTTAATAAGTGTTCCGTTTCGGGTGAATCCGCTGATTAATACGGGTTTTGAAGATGTATATGCCACCTGTAGCAATTCATATAAGCCGGGATTCTCTCCGGTCTCATTTACACCTTCCATATTGACGATAATATAACCGCCCTCTTTTGACATAAAAATCACTCCTTTAATATATTTTTATTGTAAAATATTCTTTGCACATCTGCACAAGAATATCGTAATAGTTACGGCGCGCCCATAATACAATATTTTCCTCGACAAGCTGCGCCGGGCTCTGTGTATATCTTAAAATCGTTCGTACTACATCGCGCGATATTGTTGAATCTTTTCCCTCTGATAAATGATTATCGGACGTAAAATCGATATTATTATTTACAGTGTTCGTCTGCTCTGCTGTTGTCTGCGTTCCTGTTTTGGTGTGACCGACAGCAGTCGGCGAATTAAACCCGTACAAATTGTCTGATTGTGCTCCTGTATCTGCTTTAACGACCTTGTCCGTTCCCTTACTTTCCGTTCCAGTCGTGAGACTTTCTGACTTCGTGGTCTTATCATTTCTGTCTATATCCTCGCTTTCGTTGTGTGTTTCTTTATAGTCCGATAGCGTATCATAGCGAATATTAAACAACGTATTCAGTCTTATTATCTGATCTGCATAATGAAGTGCAAAGTCTTTTACAACTGATTCCGACGTGTAAACATCATCTATAACGGGAAATAATAACGAATTAACACGCCTCATACCTATTTTTGACAATGTTAACCGATCTAACATATCGGCCGTTGGTGTATCATAATTATGAATCAGAGTTTGCCATATTGTCTCCCTGTTCCATATTCCCGGGTGAATTATATTCTCCGGATAAAACATCTCTTTGATCGTTTTCGCGTAGCTGTTTCCATGGTTCTCCAAGCTCAACACTCCAATCTTTATTAAACATTTTATTTACCTTTTCGACGCTCTTTTTACGTTCTGCAAGCATATTTCCCACCAACGGTATTAACACATCAGTGTTAAGATCTGCTTCACGTGAAACAATGCTCTCACGTTTCATATTATAGTTAGCATTTAGCCCTATATCATGAAAGAACGTCGCGCGCGTATACTGATTATATTCAATTAAAGCCTTAAGCGTTTCGCCTCCGGACGGGTACGGGTGTACTTTTATACCCTCCAAAAAATCGGGATCAGCGATCGTCGCGAGTTTACCTCTCATCAGATCATCAATATATGACTGTGCAGATAATAGGGATTTATCGTCCGAGGCCGATATAATTAACTGCGCTCTCTGCAAAATAGCGACAATATCAAGCGTTTTTTCGTTCTCCGTGATACGTTTCGCATATCGTTCAAACATAGGAAATAAAGAGTTATACTCATGCGTATTTCTGAATAAAATGCAGTCTTCGTCAATAGTAAATGTTTTATTGAGTTTTAAAGCTGGATTTGCCACGATATACTTTGTAGGTTCATAATACGCGTTGGGCTCTCCGCCATATCCTCCAAAAAACGGGTAAAGTTTACCGTCGTATTCCGCTACTATCGCATTTCCTCCAAGTTGGTTGAAAAGCTCCAACATATCAAAACGAAAATCATCATCGCCTTTATAAACAAACATAGATTGCGTAATTGAAAATAACTGTCTTATTAAATAATTTTCATATTTACTGCAATCTAACGCTTTATATTTATTGATCATATTTATTCACCTCCTCCCAATTTTTGAAATGCGGACAATTTACATAGTTATAGCTACAACAATACCCAGCCACAAAAGGTTTATTATATTCATATACAAGTCTACAACATTCGCAATAAATTCTGTATCCTTGTTTTATGGTCCGCTGTTTAATAAATAACGGGCAGATAAAAAGACATTCATTTATATTTTGTCTATTCTCTTTACTCATAACTAC
>ENA-OOXT01002011-OOXT01002011.1-human-gut-metagenome-genome-assembly--contig:-NODE-2011-length-12001-cov-2.199481_pt1 | contig 12001 bp, 12 predicted proteins | sample MGYA00241590_ERZ501349 | MGnify/ENA primary metagenome ERZ501349 (study PRJEB25962, sample SAMEA2042838) | human gut metagenome | biome: human gut; feature: human-associated habitat; material: faeces...
TTATTTTTGAATGTAAACAAATTGCAATGATTGAAGCGCCGCTGTATGCATATTTTGTTAATCCTAGAAGCATTATGAATCAATGGAGTCCTAAAAGATTAGATTCGTTGGAAGCAATTCAAGAACGAATAGAATTTTTTCAAAAACGAGGATTAATAGAACTTCAATATGAACAAGAAATAGGATATATTTGGAATATAGTAAACCATATAAAAGAGATAGAACAGTCTGATGATAATATTCGTAAACAATACGAAAATAAAATGAGACATTTATTGAGGAGAGAACTAAAAAAGCAACGAAAGAAAATTACTTTTAAAAATAACAAATGGTTTTATGAGGCGGCATATCCTAAGTTGATGTGCATTTATTGGAAAATATATAACATGTGTAAAAGATAAACAAAGGAGATTTAAAATGGAACAAAAATGGACAACAATAATTCGTCCGTATAATAAACTTTTGGATTTAAAATTAAATGAACTATGGCAATATCGTGATCTAATAATAATGTTTGTAAAACGTGATTTTAAAACAATGTATAAACAGACTATATTAGGTCCACTTTGGATTATAATTAATCCTATTTTAACAACATTAATGCAGGTATTGGTGTTCGGAAATATTGCTAATATTTCCACAGATGGAATGCCACAATTTTTGTTTTACATGTCGGGAAATACTATGTGGCTTTATTTTTCAGGATGTCTTACAAAGACATCTAATACATTTGTTGCGAATTCTGGAGTGTTTGGAAAAGTATATTTTCCAAGGCTTGTAACACCAATTTCGATAGTAATATCGGGACTTATTTCTTTTCTGGTGCAGTTTGTAATTCTTCTTTTTGTGGTGGGGTATTATACAATAAATAAAGTAATACACCCAAATGTATTAGTTTTTCTTACGCCACTGTTAGTATTAGAATTAGCATTGCTTGGAATGGGATGTGGAATTATTATTTCTGCGTTGACGACGAAATATAGAGATTTAGCAGTATTAGTAACTTTTGGTGTACAGTTATGGATGTATGGGAGTGCAATTATATTTCCAGTATCTTCAATTCCGCAAAGATGGGGAGAAATACTTATGTTAAATCCCGTAGTGCCCATTGTAGAAGCATTTAGATATGCATTTACAGGAAATGGAACTTTCTCAATACTTTATTTAGGAATAAGTATAGTAGTTACATTAATAATATTATTGGGTGGAGTAATTATCTTTAATAGAGTAGAGAAAACATTTATGGATACAGTGTAGGAGAAAAATATGGAAAGTAAATTGGCATTAAGATTAGACAATGTTAAAAAAAGATATCGATTAGGAGTTATTGGTGGAGGAACTCTTCAAGGGGATATACAGAGTTGGTGGGCTCGTATACGAGGAAAAGAAGATCCAAATACAAAAATAGGAACAAATATAGATACTAAAAAAGGTAGTTTCATGGCGTTAGATGGAATTAGTTTTGATGTAAAAAAGGGAGAACGATTAGGAATTATTGGCGGAAATGGAGCTGGAAAATCTACTACATTAAAAATCTTATCACGAGTTACAGCACCAACAGAGGGAGCTGTATATATTAATGGTAGAATTAGTAGTATGCTTGAAGTGGGTACTGGTTTTCATCCAGAATTAACAGGTAGAGAAAATATTTATTTAAATGGTGCAATCTTAGGAATGAGTAGAGAAGAGGTAGATAGAAAGTTAGATAATATTATTGACTTTTCAGAATGTCGTCAATTTATTGATACACCGGTTAAAAGATATTCTTCGGGAATGTATGTAAAATTAGCATTTGCAGTAGCGGCACACTTAGATTCTGAAATTTTAATTATGGATGAAGTGTTAGCTGTTGGAGATATGAAGTTTCAACAAAAATGTCTGAAAAAAATGCAAGATGTAGCAGAAAATGAAGGAAGAACTGTTCTTTATGTAAGTCATAATATGAATACAATACGGCAGTTATGCGATAGGTGTGTGGTTCTCGAAAAAGGTAAATTAATCTTTGATGGAGATGTAGAAAAGGCCATCGAAATATATATGCATCAAAACGAAGATTTTAGATTATCTTACGAGTACTCAAATGTAAAAAGGTCAATAAACGAATCGCGTAGACTTCAATTAACAGGTATTGACTTTTTAAATAGAATAAAAACACAAATAAAAAAAGGTGAAAAATTAGAATTAAAAATACATTGTAAAATAAATGAAGATATAAGTAATGTGGGAATCAGATTTGAGATTTTCTATCTAGATCAAACAATAGCAGGAACTATGTTCAGTAATAATATGGTTTCTGGAAAAAAGGGAGAACAAATAGATATAGTAGCGGATATGGAAACAAAACATTTTGCACCAGGAAAATATAAAGTAGTTGCGCTTGCGTATGAGAGAGATAATTATGGGAATCAAGTAGGGGTAGATAGAGTAGAGCCAGCAATGTATTTTGAAATTATAGAGGAATCTATAGATGAGATTTTATGGTTACATCAGTATTGGGGACATGTACAGTTTGATGATTTAGAAATTAAACAAATTGTAAAAAATGGAGAAAAATAAAAATGAAAATTACAGTTTTTACACCTACATATAATAGGGCATATATCATAGAAAAACTATATCATTCGCTGCAACGTCAGACATTTAAAGACTTTGAGTGGATAGTTGTAGATGATGGCTCAGAAGATGAAACAGAGGATTTATTTAAGAAAATACAAAAGGATAAAAATCTGTTTGAAATAAGATACATAAAACAAAAAAATGGAGGAAAACATAGAGCAATTAATAAAGGAATTGAGATCGCAAAGGGAGAACTTTTTTTTATAGTTGATTCAGACGACTATTTAATTGATACGGCATTAAAGACTATTACAGAAATAGAGGAGTCAATTCCTGAAAATGAGAAAAAACAATTTGCTGGTGTGTGTGGTCAAAGAGGATATTCTGAGAAGAAAGAAAATGGGAAAACATTTTGTGGAGATATTCTTGACATAACTTCGTTAGAAAGAGAGAAATATGGAATATATGGAGATAAAGCAGAAGTGTTTTATACGAGCATTTTAAAAAAGTATCCATTTCCTACGTTTGAAAATGAAAAATTTATAACGGAATGTGTTGTATGGGATAAAATTGCATTTGATAAATATAAAATACGCTATTTTAATAAAATTATATATATATCTGATTATTTACCAGATGGATTAACTGCACATGTAAAGGATTTGTATAAAAAAAATCCGAAAGGTTATGGGTTGTATTTAGCACAATGCGCTAAATATGGAAAAATAAGAGGAGTAAATAAATGGACTCAATATATGCAATATTTTTATGATCATAGAAAAGAGTTGAAATTTAAAGAAATTGCAAAAAATTTACAAATGAATTCATTAGTTTTTTATATTCGTTTATGGGGAATAAGGGCGTTTTATAAGCTTTATGATAAATAAGAGGGTGTAATATGATTCAAAAGAAAATTAATTATTGTTGGTTTGGTGGAAATTCAAAACCGACATCAGTTATGAAGTGTATTAAAAGTTGGCAAAAGTATTGTCCGGATTATGAAATTATTGAGTGGAATGAAAAAAACTTTGACATTCATTGCAATCAGTATGTTGAAGAAGCATATAATGCTAAAAAATGGTCTTTTGTGACAGATTATGCGAGACTTTGGATTATTTATAATTATGGTGGGATTTATTTTGATACAGATGTAGAAGTGATAAAAAATATAGATGAATTTTTACAATACTCGGCATTTTTGGGATTAGAAGATGATATACATGTTGCAACTGGATTGGGATTTGGAGCTGAAAAAAAGAACGCCATAGTAAAAATTATGATGGATGGATACAAAAATATACATTTTGTATCAGATACAGGAAAACTTGATCTAATGCCTTGTCCGGAACGAAATACATTGGCAATATCTCAATATTTAAAAAATGCTAAGATAATTAATGGAATTAAATATATTGAACATGCCGCAATTTTCCCTAAAGAATATTTTTGCCCTTTAGACTATGAAACTAAAATCATGAGGAAAACAACTCATACATATACAATTCATTGGTTTGATGCTTCTTGGAAGGAAGAGAGTGAAAAAATATTACATGAGTATAATGTTAAAAAAAATAAGTATTGTAAAAGATTTGGGGAAAAAATAGGAAATGTGATAGTGAAGCTGATTTATAGATTATGTTATCCTCAAAAAAGAAAAATTCTAAAAGAACTATAGTTTATTAAAGGTTGCTCCATTTGGGTTAAAAGATGGAAATCTAGCAAAATAAAAGATTGTTACATATTAATAAAGATAGACGTTATGCAGAAAGCAAAAGAGAAAGCGTCTATATATGCACTATGGAGCATTTACAATAATATTGAAAGAAATGCAGGAGGGAAAAAGAGTAATAAATGGCAAATAAAATTTATAGTAAACAAGATGCGGTAATGACCAGAGGAATGGCAATCCTCTGTATGGTTGTTTTACATTTATTTTGTAGAACAGGAAAAGATGTGTTCGGAAGGCCGTTATTATGGATAAATAGTACAATCCCTGTTGTGTTTTTATTTGGCTTTTTTTCAGAAATTTGTGTTCCACTTTATTCATTGTGTGCTGGATATGCCAGACAATATATGGAAGAAAAGAAAAAATCTTCGTGGAAAAATAATTTTCATCGAATTATGAAGTTAATGGTTAATTATTGGATTGTCTTAGTTCTTTTCTCCATTCTTGGCCTTATCTTTGATGCAGATAATATGATTCCGGGATCATTAATTAAATTTTTGGAAAGTATTATTCTTTTGCACAGTTATAATGGAGCATGGTGGTATTTGAATACATATATTTTATTATTGCAGATTGCCATCCAAAACGGCCATCTGTGCCATGTTCGGCGGTCAGTGTGTGACATAATCGGCGGTCAGCCAAAGACAAATTAACCGGTCGGAAAACTACCAGATATAATTAACTTATCTCCCTCGGAGGAGAAATATTTTATCTGGAGGTCCGATTATGGATTACAAACGAGTGCTGAGACTTCACTTCGTGAATCACCTCAGCGGACGCGAGATCGCCGAAAGTTGTGGCGACTGCAGCAAAACTACTGTTAATGAGTTCCTTAAGCGCTTCAGGGAATGCCCAGAACTCACGTATCCTCTTTCTGAGGATGTCACTAACGAGTATATTGCAGGCTTGCTGTACAAGAAGCCTGGCATAGCGGCCGATCAGCTACTTTATCGTGATTTTAATAAAGAAGCAGTCTACAAGGCGCTGGCACGTAAGGGCGAGACTCTGAAACATCTCTGGCAGAAATACAATGCCGTTGGCATTGTAGACGGGAAAAAGCCTATGAGCTACCGCCAGTATTGCAGGCGTTATAGCGAATGGGTAGATTCAAAACAGCTGACCTTTCATATCCAGCGTTACCCTGGTGTAAACCTTGAGCTGGACTATGCAGGGAAGCAGCTGTATCTGCATAACCGCCGAAATCCGGAAGAAACCACAAAAGTCACCATTTTTATTGCAGCTCTTACTTACAGCGATTACTTTTACGCGGAAGGGATGACCGAGTGTGACATCAGGAATTGGATACGGGTTAATAACAATGCTCTTGCCTATTTTGGTGGAATAACGCCAACCGTTACACCGGACAACTGCAAAGTAGCTGTTGCGAAAAACAAAGATTGGATCAATCCTATACTGAATAAAGATTTCCAGGCATGGGCAGAACATAATGATACGGTTCTGACGCCTGCAAAGGTCAAGGCACCCCGTTGGAAGCCGGTTGTAGAAGGCCACGTGAAGATCGTTACCATGCATATCCTTGTGGATATGGAAGATATGACCTTTTACTCACTGGACGACTTAAACCGTGTTCTGATGGAAAAGGTAAACGAGGAGAACCGCAAGCCCTTCGAAGGACTCACCTATTCCCGATATGATCTCTTTACAACAGAAGAGAAGGAGTCTCTTCTGCCCCTTCCATCCAATCGCTTCGAATACCTTGAACGGAAGATTGTTAAAGTAGCACAAGATTTCTCCTTCACCTTCGACAAAGTCCATTATAGCATGCCACGGAAATATCTGAGACAGGAACTTGAAATCCGGGCAGGCGAAAAGGAAATCTATGTTTACAACAAGCACGGTGATTACATCAGAACTCATAATCGAAGCTATACTCCAAAGGATTGGGTGATCATTCCAACCGATATGCCTGCAGAGTACAAAGACTACGGCTATTGGAATGTTCCTTATTTTCAGCAGAAAGCATCTGCTGTCGGTCCAAGCACACGTGCTTTAATCGATGCGGTGATCCGTAAATACGCTTATCCAGTGCAGTCATTCCGCAGTTGTTTTGGTATTCTGCGCTATGCTGAGAAGTACAGTCCAGAGACATTGGAAAGCTGCTGTAAAGATGCCGTTTTAGCAGGGAAATGTAACTATTCCTATATCTGTAATACCATCTCCACATACCACAAGGAGCTGCCGAAAGACATTCCCTCGAAAGATAAAAGTAAGGAGTCTTCTTCACCGAGTATATCCGGCACATACAAAGATGACGACAGCAAGTATTCCCTTAAGAACCTGTTGAAACGTCAGGAAACGGAGGCTGGCAATGAAGAATCCTAATGAAGATATTTACGAAATGCTGGACACCCTTTCCCTTCCGGTGGCAGCCCAGCGCTTTATGGAACTCTCTAAAAGCCCGGAACTCTGCAACTATACAGCTATGCAGTTCATTCGTGAGGTTCTGGAACCACAATACACAGAAACGCTCAACAATCGATTTGAAACAAATCTGAGGCTCAGCAGCCTGATCAATAAAGGGGCTCAGGTCAAGAACCTCAAGACCGGGAACGGACGAATCTATAATGATGCTACGGTACAACAGATCCTGCAATTCCACTTCGCTGAGAATCGACAAAATGTCGGAATCTATGGCATAACTGGTGCAGGCAAGTCCTATTTTCTTTCAGCATGCTGTGTGGAAGCTTGTCGCAGGAATTATCGCTGTAAGTTCGTGGATTACTGTGATTTGCTGGATGAACTGATCATTCTGAACCGCCAGGAAGATCTCAATAAGTATCGTAAACGGATCAAGTATTATGCCCGGATACAGTTGCTGTTTATCGATGACTTCTCGATCAGCAGATACACCGAGGAGGGAATCAAAATCCTGTACCACCTCCTGAAGCTTCGGGACGATCTTGGAACATCTACTCTTTTCAGTTGTCAGTACTCCCCGGATGAATGGGGTAATACACTGAGTTATGAACCGGAATGTTACGGTAAACTTGATGGCATTCGTCGCAGACTTACTACTGGATTTACTGTGTTTATTGAGAAGGCATAATCCTTCAGTCAACAATTAACAACACTGATTGGCAGGGCGGAGAAAACTTGGCTCTGCCAGTCTTAAGACTGGCCGCTTAATATGGCCCTGTCTGGCCGGAGAACGCGGCCCTGATGGCCGCGGAAAGTGGCCGTATGCATTTTCAGATACTTTCTTCAATAAACTGACCAAAGAATAAGTTTTTCCGCTACCAGCTCCTCCACTCAGTAAAAAATTTTGTTTTTTCTCTATAAGCGATAAAATATCAATTACTTCTCTTTCTAATCCTGCTTCAGCCACAATAATCCTTCCTTAATATACGATGGTATTTTCCAATTCGAATAATCACATTTTCCATCTGATTCACTGTTTAAAAGCACTTCCATTGGAAATGCCGGTTTACTTTTCACACACTTTTCAGCCAGTTCATATGGGGAATATTGATAAATACCACTTTCATCTTTTTCATCAAAATACTTTTTATTTTTTAAGCAATGGAAATTTGATATATTATCAATAATAAACTGTCTATTACAACAGAAAAACGCATCCTCAAAACTTCGTGGATAATATTCTTTTCCGTTTTCTTCTTTAGTTTGATATGCAATCATGAGCTTGCCATCTTCATTTTGTTGCCAGTTTTTTTGTATATAGCTTAATACCTTTTGTCTTGCATTTTGTTTTTTAAAAAAGGTTAAATCATTTCTTCCCCAATTCTCTAATGCTTCTTTAAAATAATAATTCAATGCATGATTACTAGTCTTTTCGCCTTTTTCAACCTCACAGGCAACATAATAAGTCCCTTTCCCTTTTATTTCTTTCTTTTTAACTGCATCAATATCTGTTATAATCAATGTCTTAATATCTAAAAATGCTAATAAAGGACTAAATAGTTGTGAGTTAGCACCCGCCGCAATAATAGATATATTTTGAGACAACAGCGGCATTCCTGATGCTTCCTCTTCCTGATCAATTTTACGCATCATTGCCGGTAATAAAATGCGCTCCGTATCTCCTTCATAGAGAATCACTTTATCTGCAAAAAATACTTCTGCGTAATTAAGAGTAAGATACTGTTTAAGGAACTTATAACGTTTATTATTTGGATCAGTTTCATCTTTGTATTCTGCTTCCAAAGAACATAAATTTTTTGAAATAACTGCATATGGAGATACTCTGCAAAAATATTTTATATCATCAAAATCACATTCCGCGACAATATGAGAAGAATGGGTAGTAATCAATGTCTGAACAACAATATCTGATCCATCCTTACATTTTTTTCCTTCTCTCAGTAATTCTTTTATATTTTTAATAAAAATATATTGTAATTGTGGATGTGTATGCGCTTCTGGTTCTTCAATAAACAGAATATTTATATCAGCAGGCATCTTTTCCTTATCACTATCACATCTAAATTCTGCCATGATGGTTTCAATTTGAATAATGATGCTAATAAGATTCAAGTATCCTAATCCATTATAACTTTCAGGGAGTTCTTGATCACCACTTTTGTAAGTCATAACCGTATTATCTTTAATTAATTCTTGTCGTCCTAAAGTGGAATTAATTTGAATAATGGTTTCATTTTCTTTTGTTCCACCAAATCTTTTTACTTTTCCAACAATTTCTTCAAACACTTTTGAATATAATCCAGTCAATTCATGATCTGTTTTCAATAATTGTGCTTCAAATTCTTCAAGTACCGGATCACCAGCTTCACCTTTTACACGCTCGTAATATTGGTTTGATAATGATGAAAGTGATGTATCATTTTCTTTATTATCTGTTTCTCTCTTTGCCCCAATGGATTTAATAGAAACTATACGAGACAAATGAAGGATATTTTTATCAAGTATCGTAAATATGTCCGGATTGCATTCGTGTATTGTATAATCATACTTAATGGCCTTATAAACAGTTTTGAAATAATTTTTCGATTTGTCACGCATAAAACGTTCAAATAATTGTTGTTTATTTCTAGCATTTTTCTTACCAGAAGATAATTTTTCAAAATATTTATCATAGTCCATTTTTAGTTGATTAATATCATTCAAAACATATTCTATCTTCAATACGACCATATGATTATCTGGATCTAAATCCATAAGCAATGGAGAAATATTTGCTATATTATCACTCTCGTTATATTCGATATACAAAAATAATTCTATTCCCTGTATATCTGTATTATCCCACTCACTTTTCTTACATGCTATACAATCAGTTAATCTTAATTTAAACTCTAAATTAAAATCATCATATCGAATCCCCGGACCTTTACCCTCTGAAAAAAACGTTTGCATTATAGATATTAATGATGTTTTTCCGCAATTATTTTTCCCGATAATCAGAGAAAGGGTCTTCTGCCAGTCCATTGAAAAGTCCTTTAATGCTCTGTAATTTTTAACTCTAATCTTTACAATTTCCATCTTCTCACCTTCTAAAATTTATTCCTATCATTAGCCTCTTCATCATCAATACATAACTCTCTTTTATTTCCAATACCTACTTTACTCTACTCTGATTTCCATATTAAGTGCTGCCAAAATATTATCAATACGCTGTATCAAATCATCGTACGTCATAATATCTGCAATATGTTTATATTGTCGTTTGATTAATTCAAAATCGTTCTTTTGTTGTTGATTAAATTGCTCACTTCGTCCCAGAAGTAAAATACCTTGAGGATTAATAACCTTTGGCATCACATTATTGGGTAATTTTTCTGAAAGTTGTTTTTGAAGTACTTTCTCTCCTTCCGTTCCCCAAACATTAAGACAATAAATATATTTTTCAATCTGTTGAATAGCTCCAGCCAGTTCTCGCACAGGTACATAATTATTACGATATGAAGATTGCTTGGTTAAAATTTGAACATTCGGCTTTTTTATTTCAAGAATATCAATATATCCATTTGCATCTACCAAGAGAAAATCTGGTCTTTTCTCATGTCGATCAACTCCTTTGATTACAACTTCTCGTACTCCAGCTATGTACTTCGGATATAATAGTCTCAACAACCCATGTATTTGCTTTTGCCATACTTCTTCTCTTACACTATCTGATCTGTTTAAAAGTTCTAACAGATTTGCTCTGACCTCTCGAAATTGACAAAGCTCTATTTTTGCATTTTCCTTAAATGCGTTCTGTATATCATCTTGAAGAGCGGATGAAAGACTTTTTTCTTGTCTCTCTATAAACTTATTAAATTTCTCTTCACACGACTCTGTATGCGGGAAAAACTCTTTAACAATTGTTGCAATCCGAGCATTTGCATAATAATTTAATTCGGCTGTTTTGGGAAATTTTTTTATTAATAATTCAAAAGTCTCTATAGGTATATGGTCTTTAATATCACTTCCACCTATATAAACATCTTTTTCTACAATATAATCTATTTTAGCAAGAACAGAAATATTACGATAAGCAACAAAATGACGTTTATTTAACTTAACGCTATTAGCAAAATAAAAATCATGATCAACACCAATCACATCACGATCAATAACGGTGTATTCGTCTAAAACCTTACCAACACAAAAATGGAGTTCATTAAGCATATCATCCTCAAAACGTAAATGCGTTATATTAACTGTAAATGTCCTTGAAATATGCCATTCTTCGTCTTTTCTCAAAATTTCAAGAATATCTTGAATATCGATACGTTCCGGAGTTAATATCAGTAATAATTCATCTTCACTTCTTTCAAATATAATACTCATCCTTACGCTCTCCTCTTTTCTTTAATCATAGCAATTATTGATCACACATGTTATCAATGGTGTACATAATAAAATAATCTCTTTCATTTTTTCAATAATTCCGTAAATTCATAAAACTCATCTAATGAATTAAACAAATCTTGTCTCATTATTCCTCCCCCCAATTTATGTCCTTCATGTTATGTTCGTTATTTTCATTATAAATCAATTTAAACTTCCAATATCCTCCAGCTTAATCACACTTAATATAGCTGGCGCTGCTTCCCAACTTCCTGAATATTTCATATTTGAATCATATTCACATTTTGCAATTTTTTCTTTCAACTGCTCAATATTATCTACCCCAAATAATATTTGCATTTTCTTACAATATCTGCGAGACTTCATTTTTTCCCATTCCAACCCCTTATTTTTTACATAAACGTAACATCCAGGGAACCAATATATACCCATCCAATTTTGATTATCTTCAACTAAGTCATACGCATTACAAACCTGATATAAAAATAAGTCCGCCTCTGCAATTGCTTCTGAAGTATATATTGGAAATTTTTCTCTCTGATTACAAATTACATCTCCTATCAATGTATATTTGTTTTTCATTTCAGACGTTGGCTTATACTGATTTTCAATAATCTTATTAAAATGTCTGAATGCTGTATAATTATTTGGTTTAATAGCTCCACCAAAAGAACTTGTTTCTAAAAAATACGTATATGTTAACAATGTATTTATTGCCATATAATCTTTTGTATGACGAAAATATGCAATGGTACATATAAACACTTCCCACAAAAGGGTCTTATAAACATCAAAATCTGTCTCATATGCTGAACTTGCTTGCAAATTAAATGTTCTTACACATGACAGTTTATTATATAAATATTCAAATTAAATAAAAAATTATAAAATAACCAAAATAAAGAAAAAAAGTTATTGACATAGAAC
>ENA-OOXT01002013-OOXT01002013.1-human-gut-metagenome-genome-assembly--contig:-NODE-2013-length-11997-cov-3.259253_pt1 | contig 11997 bp, 6 predicted proteins | sample MGYA00241590_ERZ501349 | MGnify/ENA primary metagenome ERZ501349 (study PRJEB25962, sample SAMEA2042838) | human gut metagenome | biome: human gut; feature: human-associated habitat; material: faeces...
CCGATTCGCCCGAATCGGCCATGGGGACCGTCTGCGTAACACTCTGCGTAGCCGATACTGCAGTGTCGGTCATCTGGACGTCCTGCACGATGCCGTACGCGTCCGAATCGCCCGAATCGGACATTGAGGATACGGAAGCCGTGGAGGCATCGGCGATCGCGTTACGGACCCGCTTGCGTGTGCCGCGCGCCAGCAACGCCTGCATCAGCGCCACGCCAACCGCGGCCGCGATCAGACCGCCAGCGAAACTTCCCGCAAGATAGCCGAGCGCGCTGCCGAAACGCTGCTCGCGCATGCCTTCCATGGTTTCCAACATCACGCCGGACATCGTCGACAGTCCGCCAAGCAAACCAAGCCCGACGCCACGGCTGACGACCTGCCGCACCCTGCGGCGCAGCCACGACGCGGTCGCCATGTATTCGGTCAGCATCGCAAACAGGAAGCAGGCGAGCATATTCGACACGAACGTGCCCACCACGAACGGCGAACCGTTCACCGACGGCAGCAGCAGGTCCGTGGCACGACGGAACCCGACGCCGACGAAGCCGCCGACGAACACCACGAGATACATCAGACCATCGGCAAGAGGGTTGAATCGCGCCTGCATGCGTTTCATCGGCGCGAGCGGAATCTGCGGCGGATGCTTGGATGCGGCGGCACCGGACGGGCGCACATCCGCGCGCGCCACTTCGGCGACGTCGATCGACTGTGTGGCGGGATTCGGCTCATCACCCGCGTTTGGCGAGTCTGCCGCCCGTTGTTCTTGCGATTCCATCACGTTCCCCTTGTACTTGGCTTTCCGCGGACAGCGTCGTTCCACCCCAGCCATACGGCAACGAGCTGGCCGCAGGTGCCGTCTTCCTAACCTTGTACGAGTCTACACGTGCGTTGCAACCAAACATCGAACATGTCCGATTCGGTGGATAACTGTGGATAACTGTGGATAACTTCGGGTGGCCCTAGACGTCTACGAATGGTTATGGAAGACGGTAAGGCCGCGTCAGACGGACACGTCGCACAGCCGCCGCATCGCATGCCGTGCGTCGCTTTCGTCCTCGCCGCTGAACAGCACGACCAGATAGTCGCCGGCACGCAGCCGCGTATCGCCATGCGGCACGATCTGCCGTTCGCCGCGACGCAGGCCAATCACCAGACAGCCATACGGCCAGCGCACGTCACGCATCAGCTTGCCGTCCGCGGTCGCGCCCATTTCCACAGGCAGTTCCATGATGCCGTTGTCGATGCGATTGGCGATTGCCGTCGTGCCGCCTTGCGCGCGCATGTACCGTTCCAGCAGCTCGCCGTAGATCGGTTTCGTACGCAGCAGGTCGGAGACGAGCAATGCGATGAACGCGACGGCGGCGACCGGCAGCATGTGCGTCAATGTGCCGGACATTTCCACGGCCAGCAGAATCGACGTGATCGGTGTTTTCACGGACGCGGCCAGCGTGCCCGTCATCACGCATACCGAGAAAATCGCCACGGAATCGGACGGCAGGTTGCCGAACTGGTGCAACGTCTCGCCGCAGATACCGCCGGCGAGTGAGCCAACCGCGAGAATCGGCATGAAAATGCCGCCGGGAGCGCCTGAACCGAAGCTGGTGGAGGTGAACAGCACTTTCGCCACGAACAGCACGCACAGCATGCCCAAGCCGACGCGCGCATGCTCGGCCATGGCGATCAGGTTCGAGCCGCCGCCGAGCACGTCAGGCAGCCAAATGCCGATTGGCAGCGCGAGTGCGATCGCGATCAAAGGGCGGCTCCATGCGGGAAGCTTGCCGTACAGCGTTTGGAAGCCGAGCAGCGAACGGTTCATCAGCGAACCAACCAAACCGGCCACCAATCCCAGCGGAATCAGCCACCCGTATTCGCCGAGCGGCAGTTGGCCGATGGTGCCGAAGTCAAGCACCGGACGCAGGCCGAAACAGTATTTCGATACGAAATCGGCGGTCAGGGACGCGGCGGTGGCGCCCATCAGAATCGCGGGCGAAAAACTGCGATGCACCCCTTCCAAAGCGAACATCATGCCGGACAGCGGTGCGCTGAACGCGGCGGACAGGCCGGCCGCGGCACCGGCGGTGACCAGATAATGCTCCTGCATGTCCTCACGTTTCTTGCCGCGCAGCCGGTGCGATAGGAACTGCGCGCCCGATGCGCCGATTTGGATGGACGGTCCTTCGCGGCCGAGCGAGAGGCCGAAGAGCGATCCGAGCAGGCCTCCGATGAAGCGAACCGGCAGAATCGTCTGCCATCGCATTTTCAGGCCGCAGATCACCACGCCGTTGGTTTGCGGAATGCCGCTGCCGCCGGCCATCGGCTCTTTTTTGACCATCCATGCGATGGCGAGCGCGGCTGCGATTGCGGCGACCGCCCACGGTGCGACCAGCCACGGGGTTTCGCGGATGCGCGCGTAGATCCAGCGCGCGGTGTCGGTGCCGTATTCGATGCCGAGACGGTAGAGGACGACGAGGAAGCCGGAAATCAGGCCGACGAGAATGCCGGCAGCGGCCATCTTCCATTTCAGGTGGTCGAATCGCGGGACCAGTTTGCTGAACCTGTCAAACCTGTCGAACCTGTCGTTAGGCGGCATTGCAGTCATCGCACTCCCCTTTTCCGTTCCTCCGCCGCGCACCCCGTCGGTGTGTATGCGGTGTGCGTCATACGCGCACGCCATCGCACGCACCATACGCAAAGTGCCGGCAGGCACAGGCCCACCGGCACTTGTCATTGACGTTCGTTACCGACGTTCATATCGACGAATCAGCCGAATCAGCTTCAGTCGATCAGCGAGTTGATCTGGATGATATGGTCGCGCTGCGGGCCGGTGCCGATCACGGAAATGCGGCAGCCGGACAGTTCCTCAAGACGCTTGACGTAATCCTGGCAGGTCTTCGGCAGATCGTTGAAGTCATGGACCTGGGAAATGTCCTCGTCCCAACCCGGCATGGACTCGTAAATCGGCTTCGCGGCGGCGAACTCGGCCTGGTCGGTCGGCATATCGTCGCGACGCTCGCCGTTGACGTCGTACGCCACGCACAGCGGGATTTCCTTGAGGCCGGTGAGCACGTCGAGCTTGGTGAGCACGATGTCGGTCAGGCCGTTGACCTGAGCCGCATAACGATTGACGACCGCATCGAACCAACCGCAGCGACGCGGACGGCCAGTGGTCACGCCATACTCGTGGCCCTGGGCTCGCAGCCATTCACCATCCTCGCCGAACAGTTCGGTCGGGAACGGGCCTTCGCCCACGCGGGTCACATACGCCTTGGAGACGCCGATCACGCGGGTGATCTTGGTCGGGCCAACGCCGGTGCCGGTGCAGGCGCCGCCTGCTGTCGGATTGGAGGAAGTAACGAACGGATAAGTGCCGTGATCCACGTCGAGCATAGTAGCCTGGCCACCTTCGAACAGCACGGTCTTACCCTCGTCGAGCGCCTTGTTGAGCACCAGGGAGGTGTTGGCCACGTACGGCTTCAGGCGTTCGCCGAGCTTGAGCAGCTCGTCGGTGGTCTCGTCCACGTCGATCGGGCGACGGTTGTACAGCTTGACGAGCATCTGGTTCTTCTGATGCAGGCTGGCCTCGACCTTGTCATGCAGGTGCTCCGCGTTGAACAGGTCGTGCACGCGGATGCCCACGCGGTTGATCTTGTCGGCGTATGCCGGGCCGATGCCACGGCCGGTGGTGCCGATCTTGTGCTTGCCGAGGAAGCGTTCGGTCACCTTGTCGAGCACGCGGTGATACGGGGCGATGATGTGCGCGCTTTCGCTCACCAGCAGTCGGGAGCAGTCCACGCCACGGCTTTCAAGGCCGTCGATCTCCTGGAACAGCACTTCCGGATCGACGACGACGCCGTTGCCGATGACGGGGGTGGTGTTGGGGCTGATGATGCCGGACGGCAGCAGGTGCAGCGCATACGATTCGTCGCCGACGACCACGGTATGGCCAGCGTTATTGCCGCCGTTGAAACGGGCGACGTAGTCGACCTTCGTGCCGATCAGATCCGTTGCCTTGCCTTTGCCCTCGTCTCCCCACTGGGCACCGATCAAAACAATTCCAGGCATGTTGTTGCACCTCCGTGCGTACGCGATTCTGCCTTAAGCCTTGCGCCTAAAGCCTTACAAAGGTTACTCTTCACCCTCTACCGGGTCTGAGGGATGCTCACGGCTCCGGACCGACCGTAATCGGATTGCAACCGGTCCGAAAAACAGACCAGAAAACGCCCGAAAACAGTTCGAAAGACCGTTGGCTAGTTCAGCGCGCGCCCGGCACTGCCGAGCTGCTTGCATGCTTCGACCACACGCGCGGCCATCGCGGATTCAGCTTCACGACCCCAGGATCGCGGATCGTACAGCTTCTTGTTGCCCACCTCACCGTCGATTTTGAGCACCGAATCATAGTTGGAGAACATGTGACCGGCCACCGCACGGCTGAATGCGTACTGCGTATCGGTGTCGATGTTCATCTTCACCACGCCGTAGCTCACGGCCTGCGCGATCTCCTCCGGCGCGGAGCCGGAACCGCCGTGGAACACCAGGGCGAACGGCTTACCGGGAGCGACATCCAGCGAGTGCGCGGGGTCGGGCATTTCGCCGGCCTTGATCGCGAGCGCGACCGTGGTCTGGATTTCGTCGAGCAGTTCGGGGCGCAGTTTCACCACGCCCGGTTTGTATGCGCCGTGCACGTTGCCGAAGGTGAAGGCGGCCATGTAGCGTCCGCGCTCGCCGAGGCCGAGTCGTTGCGCGACGGTGATGCCTTGCGCGGGCGTGGAATACAGTTTGTCATTGATTTCGGCGCTGTGCCCGTCTTCTTCGCCACCGACCGCGCCGATTTCGATTTCCAGCACGGTGTGCGCGGCTTGGGATTTGTCGAGCAGTTCTTCTGCGATGTCGAGGTTTTCATCCAGCGGCACTGTGGAACCGTCCCACATGTGTGACTGGAAGGTCGGTTCCTGACCGTGCTTCACCTGTTCGACTTCATGGTCGAGCAAGAGGCGCACCCATTCGTCCAAATACTGTTTGGCGCAGTGGTCGGTGTGCAGGGCGATGGTGATGTTGGGGTATTTCGCCGCGACTTCGTGCGCGAAAGCTGCGAAGGCAAGCGAGCCGGTGACGCGGTCGTTGACGCGTTGCCCGGAGAAGTAGGCGGCGCCGCCTACGGAGACTTGGATGATGCCATCGGATTCCGCCTCGGCGAAACCCTGGAGTGCGGCGTTCAGGGTCTGCGTGCTGGTCACATTGATCGCGGGATAGGCGTAACCGCCGCGGCGTGCGGCGTCCAGCATTTGCGCATAACGTTCCGGCGTTGCAATAGTCATGCCTCCATTATCGCCCAACCCTATCCCACTTGTCATGTGACAACATTCGCCATCTTTCCTTTCCGTTTTCCCGACCGTCCGCTCCATATCCAGGTCGCCCGCCCCACTAGAGCCATATGCCGAGCGTTTTCGTCTCATATCCCGACACTTGCGGGACCGACCAATAAACATGGCGAAACCATTGCGATCGTTCCATCGGAAGTCATAGAATGTCCACCGGATCGCGCGACGAAGAGCCCAACCGGGTGTTCCCGCACGGGCATGCCGCCGCACGTAGATGTTGCGACCAATACCCGCGAGGAGGCTTGATGCACCAGGTTTTCGCCATCTTCCTTCGAGACGTGAAACGCATTCTGAAGAACCCCGTGGCGCTCGTCGTCACGCTGGGTGTGGCCATCATCCCATCACTGTACGCATGGTGCAATATCCTCGCCAACTGGGACCCGTACGCGAACACGGGCAACATCCAAGTCGCTGTGGCGAACGAGGACAAGGGCACAACCTCCACGCTGGTCGGCCATCTCGACGCTGGCCAGCAGACCGTCAACCAGCTTAAGAAGAACCATCAGCTCGGCTGGCGTTTCGTTCCCAAGCAGCAAGCCATCGAAGGCGTGGAATCCGGCAAATACTATGCGGCGATCGTACTGCCGGAAGACTTCAGCTCCAGACTAATCGGCACCGTCACCGGTAAAGGCGACCGACCGTCGATCACGTACTACATCAACGAAAAGCTGAACGCGATCGCGCCGAAAATCACCGATACGGGCGCGACCACGATCGACGAGCAGATCAACACCACTTTCGTTTCCAGCGTGGCCGACGCCGTGGCAAAGGAAGTGAAGGAGGCAGCGGGAGAAACCACCGGCAGCGTGAAAAGCGCGCAAAGCGACGTCGTCAACGATCTGACCGACACCATCAACCAGCTCGAAACCGTCCAACAGCAGCTGCGCGACACCCGTTCCACGCTCGACAAGGCCCTCACCACCATCGATTCGGCCAAACAGTCCAACATCGCGCTCGCCTCGGAAATCACCAACTCGCTTGACACCGTCGGCAAGGCGTCCGACTTGCTGAGCGAGACGCGCACACAAACCGAACGATTCTCGAACACGCTGGTCGGAGCGCTCGACAACGGCAGCACGCAACTGTCCGGCCTGCAGGTCAACGTGAGCAATGCCACCGGCACCGTGCTCAGCGGACTGAACACCACGCAGGACGCGCTCGACCAAGTGTCCAGCACCATGCATCACGTCAACGCCACCACCGGCAATGTGCTCGACGGCGTGGAGAAGGCGTTGCAGGCCAGCCAGCTGGATCCGAACAGCCAAACGTATAAGGATCTTTCCGCGCAGCTCGCCGAAGCCCGCAAACAGCTGACGTTCCAGCAGCAGCGCATCGACGCCTTCGATCAGGACACCACGGCTGCGATCAACGCGGGGAAGAACACCGCGAACGGGTTCAACGACGATGTCACCACGCTGGCGAAGAACGGCACGGCGTCGATGGCGAGCGCACGCACGACCATCACCGGCACGGTCATGCCGAATCTCAACACCGGGCTCGATACACTCAGCCTGGCCAATGGGTCGCTGTCCGGCACGCTTACCACGCTGCAAAGCACGCTGGAACAGGGCAACGGGCTGCTCGACCAGTTGTCGCGCACCGTGACCCAAACGAACACCACCATTGCTGGCACGCAGACACAGCTCGCCAATCTCGCCAAACAGCTCAACACCACGCGCACCGATGTGGCCGCGTTGAGCAGTTCGGCGATGTTCCAGCAGCTTTCCCAAGCGCTCGGACTTGACGCGAGCGAGGTCGGCTCGTTCGTGGGCGAGCCGGTGCATTTGGACGAACAGGTCCTCTACCCGGTCAAAAACTATGGTTCCGCGGTCACGCCGTTCTACACGAATCTTGCGCTGTGGGTCGGTGGATTCGTGCTCGTCGCGATCTACAAGCTTGAAGTGGACCGCGATGAGAAGATCCGCATGTACACGCCACGCCAAGGCTATATGGGCCGTTGGCTGCTGTTCGTCACGGTCGGATTCCTGCAGGCGATCATCGCCACGATCGGCGATCTCGCGCTGGGCATCCAATGCGAGCATCCGTTCCTGTTCATCCTCGCCGGCATTTTCGCCTCGTTCGTCTACGTGAACATCATTTACGCGCTCGCCGTGGCGTTCCGGCATATCGGCAAGGCCGTCGCCGTGATTCTGGTGATCATCCAGATTCCGGGCGCGGCAGGCCTCTACCCCATCGAGATGATGCCGGAATTCTTCCGCCGTCTGAAACCGTTCCTACCGTTCACCTACGGCATCAACGCGATGCGCGGGCCGATCGGCGGCATGTATGCCAACCATTATTGGATCGACATGCTCTCGCTGTTCTGGTATCTGCCTGTGGCGCTGTTCATCGGCTTGGTGGTCCGCAAGCTGGCGTTGAACCTCAACCGCCTGTTCGACAACCGTCTGGCGGACACTGATCTGATGATCACCGAACATAACGAAGGCACGGTGGAACCGTTGCGGCTCACCGAGACCGCGCAGCAGATCGCCGAGGAGTTCCCCGAACTCGCCCGCAGACGGGCGATTCATTTCTTCCGCCTGTACCCGCGCCTGGTGCGTTGGGGATTCCTCGCGCTGGCGGTGCTGCCGTTCGTGTTCCTGCTATTGCTATTCATCACGCGCATGAAGCTCGCCATGCTGCTCGGTTGGATCATTTCGATCATCGCCATCGACACGTATCTCATCGTGGTGGAGTATCTGCGCGAACGGTATGCGAATTATCTGGGCGAGGAAGCGATGAGTGCGGAAGAGTTCCGCAGCGCGATCCTGCACGAGAACCTGCTGTTCCGGCCGGGCATGCATTACAAGCCGATGCATGCCGTACGTACGAGGCTGTATGAGGCTGCGCATGGTGGTTCGGCCGGACATGCGCCTGAACATGCGGCTGAGTATGCGGCTGGAAACACGGACGGAAATGCTGGCAGGAGTCTGCGTGAGGAGGGGAACGAACAGTGAAAATGATCTGGGGCATCTTCAAGCGGGACATGTGCCATGCCACCCGCAACGTGATCGCCGTGATCGTCTCGATGGGCCTGGTGGTGGTGCCGGCGCTGTACGCCTGGTTCAACATCGCGGCCAGCTGGGACCCCTACGGCAACACCAAGGCATTGAAGGTCGCCGTGGCCAATAACGACAAGGGTTACAAGTCGGATCTCATACCGGTGCGCGTCAACGTGGGCGAAACCATCATCAGCACACTGCACGCCAACGACCAGCTGGACTGGCAGTTCGTGAAAAGCGACAAGGCAATCGACGGGGTGAAATCCGGCGAATACTATGCGGCGATCGTAATTCCGAAAGGTTTCAGCGCCGACATGATGACGCTGTTCTCCCCCGACATCAAACACGCGCAGCTCAAGTACTATCTAAACGAGAAAATCAACCCGATCGCCCCGCATATCACCGATCAGGGCGCGACAACCGTGGTCAACACGATCGACAAAACCTTCGCCAAAACGATTGCGCAAGTCGGACTCGACCTGGCCTCAAGCATCCTACACTATTCGCAAAGCCCGCAAATGGCCGAATACATGCGCAACCTCAACGGCAATCTCACCACCATGGCGAATACGCTGAGCGGCGCATCGCAGCAGGTGACGTCGTATTCGCAGCTGCTCGGCTCGGCGAACGACATCGTGGATTCCACGGGCAAACTGCTCGCCTCGGCGACCAAAGCGGGCAAACAGGCCCAGAACGCATTGAAACAAGGCAAATCAGGTGCCACGTCACTCACTTCGGCAGGTGCGAACGTCACCTCCTCGGTGAACACCGCGCTCGACCAGGTGTCAGGCGCGTTCGACCAAGTAGCTGCCAAGGTAAACAAGGCGTTCGACGCGATCGGCAAGGGCTCAGACACCGCAGCCAGCCAGTTGGCAACGTTGAGCGAACAAATCTCCAGCGGCGAATCGCTGTACGACACGTACATCACAAGCCTCAACCACATGCGCGAATCGGTGGAACAACTACCGGACAGTGATTCCGCGAAACAGGCGCTGCTGGAAGCCATCGACCGGGAGATCACGCTGCTGGAAGCCGCCAAAGGCGATTCGCAGAAGCTCGCGCAGCAGCTGAAAGACGCTTCCACGCAGGTCACGCAGGATACCGCAGCCGCGGAAAGCTCCCGCAAGGAGATCCTGAACCGCATCACCTCCGCGAAGCAGTCGATCAGCAATGTGCGCGACGATTACGCCACGAACGTCAAGCCGAAAATCGACGCGCTCGCCTCCACAGTCAGCACGCTGATCTCCCAAACCGACAGCATGATCACCCAGCTGAGCGGCACCGCCGACGATCTGGACGATGTGACGGGCGATGCGGGGACGAATGTGACGTCCATCCGTTCCACGCTCGGCGCGATCGCGAAGAAACTCGACTCGTCGGCAGCGACGGTGAAGGAGCTGATCACGAAGCTGGAGACGGGCGGGAACGCCGGTGACGGCAACAGCGATGGTGGCAATGGTGGCAACGACGCCAGTTCGTCCGATTCGGGTGAATCGGACGAACTACGTGCACTGGCCACCGCCAACGCGTCCACACTGTCCACACTGATTTCCGCGCCCGTCGCACTGCATCGCGTCTCGGTATACCCGATTGCGAACTACGGTTCGGCCATGGCGCCGTTCTATACAATCCTGTCAATCTGGGTGGGTGCGATCATCCTGTGCGCCATGCTGAAAGTGACAATTTCGGACCGCGAGAAGGCGCATGTGCTGGGCTTGGGCGACACGCTGCCGCGCATCGCCGGCCCGTCCGGCCCGGGGAACGCCTCACGTTGGGGACTGCGTCTCGACCACGAGTATTTCGGACGGTACGCGATCTTCGCGCTGCTCGCGTTGCTGCAGGGCACACTGGTTTGCCTGGGTGACATGTATTTCCTTGGCGTGCAGGCGAATCATGCGCTGCAGTTCCTTGCCGTGGGGTGGCTTGCCGCGCTCGTGTTCTCGAATATCGTGTATACGCTGACCGTGTCGTTCGGCGATATCGGCAAGGCTGTGGCCGTGGTGCTGCTGGTGATGCAGGTCGCCGGTTCGGGCGGTACGTTCCCTATCGAGACGCTGCCGAAGTTCTTCCAAATGCTCTACCCGTTCCTACCGTTCCCGCACGCCATCGATGCCATGCACGCCGCGATGGCCGGATCGTACGGCAATGAGTACCTGCTTGATATGGTGTATCTCGCCTTGTTCCTGATTCCTTCGCTGCTGCTGGGATTGGTGTTGCGCAAGCCGGTGATCCGGTTGAACAACTGGGTGAGCCGCAATCTGGAGTCCACCAAGGTGATGTGACGAGGCGGATTTGAACGGGCTGGTTTGAGCCGGTTTAGATCGGTTTCGGCTGGTACACGTGAACGCGCTGCCCGCCATCATCGACGACCTGAAAACCCAAAGCCACGAATTCGTCACCATCGACCAGCCGGCAAAAACCTAAGCTAGCGTGGAGGCGTAGGGCATTGTCCTGCCCAGTCACTTCCCTTACGTACCGCTGCGCCATCCCGGCGCTCCTCTGCGCCGCCACTACCCCACATGTCGCCTCCTCACGCACCAACAAGTGTCCGATCCCCCGAATCAGCCACCCACGCGTCATCCGGTCACCCCAGGTTGTCCGATTCGGGAGAAACGGACACTCAGGGGCACCGTGCAAACCACACGTTGATCAGAGAACCGGCAACCACCAGCACAACACCGATCCAGAACGGCATGCCCAGCGCCACGCCCAACAGAAGCGTGCTAGAAGCCGTGGAAAACAGCGGAGTCGCGTACGAACCAATCGCAAGCGTTTCCATACTGCCGTGCAACATGCCGTATCCCCAGCACGCGTAGCCGCCCGAAATCGAAGCGGCGCACGCAATCAGCGCAGCATATCCACCGATGCCGGGCGCCGTGTCCGGCAAACCGTCTCCCGAAACGAAATGGATGGTCCACAGTACAACGGCCACACAGCAGAAGAAAATCGTCGTGCCGTCGTAACCGCCGGACAACGACGGCGTAAAAGTCGCATAAATCGCCCAAATAAAGGCGCCAACAAACGCGAGCACATACGGTAGGGGGTTACTGGCGATATTGTGGACCGCTTCCTGCATATCAAGGCTTTCTCCGCCAACCGCCATCGCCACACCGATGGTTGCGATCACCGCGCCAGGAATCGCTTTGGCGACCGCACCACGTTTGTGCGATACCGCTGCGGTCATCAGCACCAGCAGCGTCGGCCACAAGTAGTTGACAAGGCTGACTTCCACGGATTGCGCGTTCGTTGTGGCCAGGCCGATCGACAGCGAGATTGACGCCTCGTATGCGATGAACATGAGTCCGCCTGCGATGAGGTACTTGCATGGCGCTTCGCGGATTGGTTTCGGACGGCGCACAATGAACAGCATGACACCACCGACGGTGTAGATGAGCGCCGAACCGAGCGTGGCGCCGAACGATTCGGAGACCAGTCGCACGAGGCCGGCCATGAAGCCCCACAGGACGATTGCGAACAGGCCGATGAGTGTCGCCGCGTGTGATGTGGCATGGCCGAGTAGCGGATTGCAGGAGTTGCCGGTGGGGTGGTTTGCGCCGGAATCGGAGGGGGACTTCTGGTTCGTGTTCACGGGCTCCAGCCTACCCATCGCCCTCCAC
>ENA-OOXT01002017-OOXT01002017.1-human-gut-metagenome-genome-assembly--contig:-NODE-2017-length-11971-cov-2.615727_pt1 | contig 11971 bp, 7 predicted proteins | sample MGYA00241590_ERZ501349 | MGnify/ENA primary metagenome ERZ501349 (study PRJEB25962, sample SAMEA2042838) | human gut metagenome | biome: human gut; feature: human-associated habitat; material: faeces...
GTGTTCAAGATCGGCGCCAGCTTCTCGTCGGAGACGGGGACTATATCCGACTGGAAAGTGCAGGATTGAGCTTTCGCCTTACAGCAGATATGGCCGTAGGTTACGATGACATAACAATAAATTTTGGTTTTACATAGTTCACATTCCGGTTCGGACTTCGTGTCCGGGCCGGATCTTTTTTGTCCCTGACCAGCCATTTTACACCCGGCTGTGTTGCCGTTTTATATCGGGCTTATGGCAGTCTGCCCTACATTAAACGAGAATCCTGGCTGAATAATAAAGCCCTGTCAGGGTTAAAAAAACTGCATGCCGGCTGTTTATGATTAGCCAATATTTTTGTAACTTTGCAGCCACCGAAAACCATTCGGATTCTTGAACACTAACAAAAACATATCTTATGGGAGGATTCTTCGGAACAATCTCGAAGTCGAATTGTGTTACAGACCTGTTCTACGGTACTGACTATAATTCGCATTTGGGAACAAAGCGTGGCGGACTTGCCACTTATAATGCGGAGGAGAAACAGTTTATGCGCTCAATCCACAACCTTGAGAGCACATACTTCCGCACTAAGTTTGAAGACGAGCTCGGCAAGTTTTCAGGTAACTCAGGCATAGGCATCATCAGCGACACTGACGCCCAGCCTATCATCATCAACTCACACTTAGGACGCTTTGCCATCGTAACCGTGGGCAAGGTGAACAACATCAGCGAACTTGAGCAGGACCTGCTGGCCAGGAACATGCATCTGGCGGAGCTGAGTTCGGGCAAGACCAACCAGACCGAGCTCATAGCGCTGCTGATAATTATGGGCAAGAACTTTGTTGAGGGCATCGAGAATGTGTTCAACAAGATAAAAGGCTCGTGCTCGCTGCTGCTCCTCACCGAGGACGGAATCATAGCGGCGCGCGACAAATGGGGCCGCACGCCTATCGTGATAGGCCGCAAGGAAGGCGCGTTTGCAGCCACGAGCGAGTCGAGCAGCTTTCCTAACCTCGACTATGAAATCGACCGCTACCTTGGTCCGGGCGAGATTGTGCGCCTCAGGGCCGACGGCGTAGAGCAGATGCGCAAGGCCGAGAAGCAGATGCAGATATGCTCGTTCCTGTGGGTTTACTACGGATTCCCCACGTCATGCTACGAAGGCCGCAACGTTGAGGAGGTGCGCTTCGAGATGGGAAAGAAGATGGGACAGCAGGACAAGTCGGAGGTAGACTGCGCCTGCGGAATACCCGACTCGGGCGTGGGCATGGCTCTCGGATATGCCGAAGGCAAGGGTGTGCCCTACCACCGCGCCATATCTAAATATACGCCTACATGGCCGCGAAGCTTCACTCCAAGCCGTCAGGAGCTGCGCAACCTCGTGGCAAAGATGAAACTGATACCCAACCGCGCCATGCTCAAGGACAAGCGTCTGCTGTTCTGCGACGACTCTATCGTGCGCGGCACGCAGCTGCGCGACAACGTTAAGGTGCTGTTCGACTACGGCGTGCGCGAGGCTCATGTGCGCATAGCCTGTCCGCCGCTCATCTACGGCTGTCCGTTCATCGGCTTCACGTCGTCGAAGAGCGACCTCGAACTGATAACGCGCCGCATAATAAAGGAGCTTGAGGGCGACGAGAACAAGAATCTTGAGAAATATGCCACCACAGGCTCGCCCGAATATGAGCGCATGGTGGAGATAATACGCGAGCGCCTGGGCCTCACTTCGCTCAAGTTTAACACGCTCGAAAACCTCGTCGACGCCATCGGTCTGCCCAAGTGCAAGCTCTGCACTCACTGCTTCGACGGCACCGGCTGCTTCTGACGTATTATATATAAGGCGGAGTCTGTAATTTCGGATTATAAAGGATGCATATATTCCCGTCATCCGTTCGGGCCGTTTTTCTGACTTTACCGGTGTCTTTTTGTCAAGTCCTGTCGGGCGTACAGTCAGCTATACTCTACCGTCGGCTTACAAAGATACACTTGCTAAGATGCAAAAAGCGCATCGGCCGAATTGACAGAATCCTGCCGTAAGCAATATTGAAGGTGAAGACCGGGCACTGATGCTTTGGCCGTTCACCTTCTTTTTTTATGCCGCAGCAGCCGCAGTAACCTTTCAGCCTGCCTGCATAACGGCATACGGCGTGCATACATACAAGTCGATACGATATTATTAAAAACATTTCAACAGTTCATACCATGATCATCAGACAGACATTAGTAGTGCTGACAGCCCTTCTGTCGGCATCGGCATGCGCCCTGGCGCAGACATTCAGCGTAGGAAACCTTACTTACTCGGTAACCGACAAGACTGCCGGCGAGGTTGACGTCAGCTCGTGCGAGAGCTACGAGAGCGAGATAGACGTGCCCGCCACTGTAAGCCACGGCGGCATCAGCTATAAGGTAACAGGCATAGGCATAACGGCATTCAGCGTCAAGAGCAGCCTCAGGCGCATAGGCCTGCCCGAGGGCATACGGCATATCGGAGAAGAGGCCTTTGCCTATTGCAGCCAGCTTACGTCGATGTCGCTGCCTGCCAGCGTGGAGAGCATAGGCAGCAAGGCGTTCAGCGGATGCCTTATGCTATCGCGCGTGAGCATGGGCAACGGCGTCAGGAGCATAGGCAACGGCGTCAGGAGCATAGGCAGCGGCGCGTTCATGGACTGCAGGTCGCTTCTGTCGGCTGCCGTTCCGGCCGGTGTGCGCATCATAGAGGCAGCCACGTTCGGCGGATGCAGCTCGCTCAGAGAGATTAGCCTGCCCGAAGGTCTTGCCATTATAGACGACCTTGCCTTCAGAGAGTGCGGCTCACTCAGCTCGATATCCCTGCCCGGCTCACTGACTTACATAGGCGACGAGGCCTTTGCCTCATGCGGCAGCCTTACCCGGATATCGCTTCCTGCCCGGCTCATGAGCATTGGCGACAAGGCGTTCAGCGGCTGCGTATCGCTCAGTTCGATAGTGTTGCCCGACAGTCTGATAAGCATTGGCGACGGAGCCTTTGAGAAGTGCCGCAGCATAAGCAGCATAACCATGCCCTCAGGCACCACCAGCATAGGCAGCGAGGCTTTCAAATATTGTATGAATCTTGGCAACGTGGTCATAGGCGAAGGCGTTACGTCCATAGGCGACAGGGCGTTCAGGGTGTGCACGTCGCTGCGCCAGATAACGGTAGGGGCAACGGAGCCGCCCGCAGTGGGTGCCGATGCCTTCTTCGGTGTGTCGCGCCGTACAGCGGTGCTTGTGCCCTCAGCCTCGCTCGATGCCTACCGCCAGGCGGCCGTGTGGCGCGAGTTCAACATCCGGCCCATGTAGCCGTGTGGCTGCCCTGCCATGCTTCTTGGCGCAGGGCGGCGGTTCATGCGTGCCGTGGCGCAGGCATCCGCAATACCCTTGCTGCAAGTATCTGACTGACAGGCGTTTGCGCGTGCGATGCAAAAGACCGCAAATCAGCCTGCAAAAGGTATGCTTTTAGGCTGCAAAAGGCCACATATCGCAGGGCAAAAGGCATGCTTTTAGAAAATGGCTTCAGGCGGCAAGCCTATGACTTAATATAATAAGGCGGCCGGAGGCGTCAGCATGCCTGCACGGCTAAACCATACACCGGCCTGATGACCGGTATAGATTTTACAGCAGATCACGCCCCGAAAAATCTTCATCGGCGTGCCAAAGCGGAGCGTGTGTAGAGGTGTGGAACGGCGTTTCCACACTTTTTTGTGGAAAAATTCCACACCTCTTCCACACTTTTCCACACATTCCGCAATTCCCCAAAATATCATAACCGCCTGATAATCACCGATATAGCTGTTTCTGGCATAGTTTGGCACGGCTGTTGCAATATGAATAAGCGAGAACGTTGAAAATAAAATTATTAACAATAAAAAAAGAAAGCATTATGAAAAAGTTAGTTTTCGCTGCAGTAGCAGCTCTCGCATTGGTTTCAGTTAGCAACGTATTTGCAGGTCAGAACGAAAATAAAGTACAGAACACAGTAGTATCAGACACAACAGTAACAACTCCCGCTCCTGCAGACACAGTAGCTACAGCTGAATAAAAAGTTCGGTTAAGACAAGAATAATAGGTTAATTCATTTTTTCGGAGATAAGGCGTTTTATCTCAAAAGCGAGCCCCGGAAGCTGTAACAGCCAGCTGACGGGGTTTGCCTTGTTTATATGTCTCATGCCCGAAGATGATACTAAAAAAGGCATAAAACTTACAAAAAGTGAACATTTTGCGGTTATTTTTGCCAAAATAATGCATCGTTGACATATTTTTACTTTATCTTTGCAAAAATGGGACATTGCTCCCGGCACGCCCGGTTGGCATGCAATACGACGCGCAGGCAGCGCTGAAGTCTGCGCTTGGACTAATACTTGAAACGGATGAAGACAGGCGTACAGTTTAAGATAGCGGCGGGATACACGCTTGCAATATTGGTGCTCGCCCTGGCGGTGTGGCTGGTCTACGGCAACACCAGGGCCTTCATGCAGATAGACAAGGCCGAGCGCGAGTTTATGGAGCGGCGCGACGTGGTTGACAGTCTTATCTACTGCTTTCTCGAAACCGACAACTGCGAGAGGTCATTGTGCCTCGGCAACACCGACGAGCTCGACAATTTCGACGCATCGCTCCGCAAGACCATGGCTCTGGCCGACTCGCTGAAGGCCATGGTCAGCGACAGTTCGCAATGCCTGAAGATAGACTCGCTGCGCAGCATGCTCCTGCTGAAGCGCGAAAACACGCTGATGATTGTCGACGAGATGGCCAGAAACAACCCTGACAAGTTTTTCCGCGAGAAGGTTATCAAGCTGCAGGAGGGGCAAGACTCGGTCGTGATACATCCTAAATCGGTAGAAGTGCAGGAGAACAAGGAGGTGGTCTACGACATCGTGAAGAGCAAGAAGGGCTTCTTTGCACGCCTTGCCGACGCCTTCCGCAAGCAGCATGCCGACACCATACAGGTGAGCAACCGCAGCCGCAAGGCCGTAACCGACTCTGCACGCCACAGCATCAACATAGCCGACACCGTGGCCGGAGTGCTCAAGGAGATTAAGCGCGAGGAGCTGAAGGCGCGCAGGGCACGCCAGGAGCAGCTCGACGAGAAGCGGCAGACGCAGCAGCTGGTGGGCGTGCAGCTGGCCCGGCGCATAGAGCAGCTGCTCGAAGACATACGCGACGAGGAGCACCGCGCGCTGCAGGCAGCTATAGACACCGACCTGTCGGGGCGCCGCAGCGTCATGCTCAAGATAATATCGCTTGCCCTGGTGGCCGTCATGTCGGCGGTGGTGCTGCTGCTCTACGTCAGGCGCGACATGCGCAGGGCACGCATCTACAGCGAGAACCTCGAGCGGGCAAAGGCCGAGACGGAGCGCATAATGGCGCAGCGCGAGCGTCTGCTGCTCACCATCACCCACGACATAAAGGCTCCGGCAGCCTCGATATCGGGCTTCATAGAGCTGCTCGGCGAATATGTAAGAGACGGAAAGGCGGCATCCTACCTGAGCAACATCAAGAATTCTGCCACACATCTGCTCCATCTGGTCAGCGCACTGCTCGACTATCACCGCCTTGAGAGCGGCAAGGTGGAGACGCGCAGCGTAAGCTTCAGTCCGCGACAGCTCGTCGACAGCTGTGCCGAAGGCATACGTCCGCAGGCCGGGGCCAAGGGTCTTGCCGTCGAGAGCGACACCTCCGGATGCGGCTCACGCCTGTGTCTGGGCGACGCCTTCCGCATAAAGCAGATTCTCGACAACATAATAAGCAACGCCCTTAAATACACCGACCAGGGCAGCATAGCTATATCGGCGCGCATGCAGGGCAGCCGCCTGCAGGTGGATGTGGCCGACACGGGACGCGGAATGACGCCCGAGGAGGCGCGCCGCATATTCAACGCCTTCACGCGTCTGCCCGGAGCGCAGGGCACCGAGGGCGTGGGCCTGGGCCTGTCGATAGCCCGCGAGCTGGCCACTCTGCTCGGAGGGCGCATCACGCTCGAGTCGGCCAAGGGCAAGGGCACAACGTTCCATGTGTCGCTTCCGCTTGAGTTCAACGGCAACGGCATGCAGGGCGACGAGACTGCGGCAGCCGAAAGCAGGCCGGCAGGCGCCGGCAGAAAGCCCGGACACAGGCCTGAGGGCATGACGGCCGACAGGATCAACATACTGATTGTTGACGACGACAGCCTGCAGCTGCAGCTTCTGCGCGAGATGCTCACGGGCATTTCGGGCGGCAGATGGCACATAACGGCATGCAGCCATGCCGACGAGGCACTGAGGCAGCTTGCCGACCTGCGTCCGCACGTGTTCTTCATAGACATAGAGATGCCCGAGATGAGCGGCACGGAGATGGCTGCCCGCATAGCCGGACGATACGACACGCTGCTCATAGCCATGACGGCTCACGAGCCGAGCATAGAGCCAAGACTGCTGGAGGCTGGCTTCGACGCGTGCCTTTTCAAGCCGTTCAACACCGACCGCCTGTGTGCCACGCTCCAGGCTGCCACAGGCATTGAGCTTGAGGGCGGCAAGACGGCTGCCGGGAAGGCTGATGCTGACGTCTGCGGGGGCACCGATGAAGACGGCAACGGCGATGAATGCCGCACAGACAAGGCACCTGACGCCACGGGAGACGACGACGGCAGCAGGACCGGAGGGCACGACTTCGGGGCCGTAACCGAGTTTGCCGCAGGCGACAATGAGGCATGCCGCGAGATTCTTTCGAGCTTCATGACCGAGATAGACGGCCACATGGCCACGCTCGACAAGGCCAAGGCTGGGCCCGACCGCACCGCCATAAGCCGCGTGGCACACAAGGCGCTGCCCATGCTTACCATGATAGGGGCGCGCTCTGTCGACGAGTTGAAGGCCCTGTCGCCCGAACACATAGGCAGCGTGGCCGACGCCGACATGGCGGAAATGTGCGAAAGGATAGCCGGCGAGATGCGCCAGATAAGGCGTGAGCTCGACGAAGAGATAAAGGCTCTTGGCTAACCGTCGGCCGAGGCGTGTGCAACGGCTGTTATTGCGCACGCCGACAGAACATACTACGGCACGCAGGCTCCGCGCCTGATGTGCGTGCCATCCTCTTTATTGCTGCTATTAAGACAAGCCTTATATTAATGAACCCTAACCTGTTATTACCATGAAAGGATTACGACTGATTTTATTTTTGGCCGCAATGATGGCTGTTGTGCCTATGGCGGCTGCCGACAAGCTCAGTGAACTGAGGCAGAAGGCCGACGCGCTGCATGGCGGCGGAAAGAACGACTCGGCACTTATAGTGGCGCGCGAGGCTCTCGACGTGGCACAGAAAAGCCGCAACACCACGGCAATAGTGGGCATCAACTCGTCGATGGGCGTGTATCTGCGCACCATGGGCAAGACCGACGAGGCGCTCAGACACTATAACGAGGCCATGAAGCTCTGCACCACTGCCGAATTTAAGGCTAAGGCCGACGAGGACGCACGCCAGGAGGCGGCTGCCCTCTACCTAAACCTCGCCACGCTGCACATAGACATGCAGCACAAGAAGGAGGCCATGTATTACGCCGGACTGTCGGTAGACTGGACGCAGAAGTGTGCCGACAAGGCCTTCAAGGCGCAGATGCTGTCGCAGAACGGACTGATGTTTCTCATGGCGGGCGACAACAACAAGGCTGCCGACATGCTGACACGGAGCTACGGCTACGCCATGGAGCTGGGACAGACCGACGCTGCCATGAGCGCGGCGGCATATATGGTGGCCACGGCCGACAGACTGGGAGACAGGCGCGGGGCCGACATGTGGCGCGGACGGTGCCGCACGCTGGAGCCCAAGGTGGAATCTACGATGACGCTCGTGGCCTATTATCAGATATTGTGCAGCATTGAACTAAATCACGAAAACTGGCGCGGGGCGCTGCCGCTGTTCAAGAAGATTCTGACAATCAAGGGCATAGAGCAGATGCCCTTCGTGGTGTACGACTGCTACAACAACATGCACGAGGCCTACGCACGCCTGGGACAATGGGAGCAGGCCTACGGAGCCATGACCAAGGCCGTGGCCCTGAAGGACAGCTTGTTTGAGAGCCAGAAGGCCGAGAGCATGCGCGAGCTTACCGTGAAATATCAGGCCAAGGAGAAGGAACTCGAGCTGGCGCAGAAGAAGGCCGAGCTGGCCGAGACACGCATGTATGTCAGCACGGGACTGCTCGTTGTGGCGGTGCTGGCTGCCCTGGCCGTGGTCTACATCATGAGGCAGAGGCGCAAGGCGCGCATGCAGGCCGAGGAGTTTCGCAGGCTGCAGGCCGACACCGACCGCAGGCTCATGCAGAAGTATGTGGACGGACTGGAGAACGAGCGCGAAAGGCTGGCGCGCGAGCTTCACGACGGCGTGTGCAACAGCCTGTACACCGTGCAGCTGAAGATTGCCGCGGGCAACGGCGACGCCGCCGGACAGGCCGCCATGCTCGACGACTGCCGCGAGCAGGTGAGGCGCATATCGCACGAGATGATGCCGCCGGAGTTCAGCTATGCCGACATAAGCATGGTGCTCGACGACTATCTGTGTCAGGCAGCAGGCGCAGGGCAGTGTGAAATAACGTATGAGGCCGTGCCCGAGGATGCCGACTGGAGCCGCGTGGCCGACGCTACGGCGCTCGAGATATACCGCATAGCGCAGGAGGCCGTGGCCAACGCCATGAAGCACTCGGGCGCAACGCGCATAGACGTGGGCATGAGGCTTGAAGGCAACAGCCTCAGTCTGACCGTGAGCGACAACGGACAGCCACAGCAGCACGCATCGGCAGGCATCGGACGGCGCACCATGAGGCAGCGAGCGGCGGCCATCAACGGACAGATAACCACGGAGAGCGGGGGCGGAAGCACCACCGTCAGACTAACCATAAGCAGTCTGCCCGAAAAGAAGACAAGGCCGTAAGACATAAAATTTCTTAAAAAACCACGGATTTCCGTTATTGCAAATATGAATGTATGGTATAATTTTGCCCCGATGAACGAGGCACAAAAATATTTGCTGCAGGACCTGTCGGTTGCAATAGTCGACGACCACGCGCTGATTCTTGAGGGATTCAAGAGTCTGATGCAGGGCTGCAACGCCAAAAACGTCGAGACGTTTGGCTGTGCGGCCGACCTGATTGACGCCATGGGCCGCCACAGCTTCGACATATACATAATAGACATAGGCCTGCCCGACATCGACGGCTTTGAGCTTATCGACAAGATACGCTCGCGCCACGCCGGGGCAAGGATAATAGTCAACACCATACATGAGGAGATATGGCTGCTAAGGCGCATGCTCGACAAGGACGTCAACGCCATACTGTTCAAGTCGACCGACTTCATGCAGATGGTCAGCGCCATAGCGGCCGTGATGTGCGGCGAGCAGTATTTCTGCCCGGGAGTGAAGCGCAAGATATCGAGATACACGCAGCGCATAGAGCATCCGTCGGAGAGAGAGACCGACATACTGAGGGCGATAGCCGGAGGATACACCTCGAAGGAGATAGCCAACATGCTCTTCATATCTGAAAACACGGTTGAAGCCCACCGCAAGCGGCTCTTCGTGAAGCTGGGCGCGCGCAACATTGCCGACCTGATAGTGAAGGCCATCGACCGCGGATACATCAACGCCTCGGAGATAGTGAAGGGCAACAAGAACGACAAGAACACCTGACACCGGCACCGCTGTTGGCAGCCGACGTAATGTTTTGATATCCAGTATGTTATGAAACACGGCTTTTTGCACTGCAAAAGGCCGTGTTTTGCGTTGTAAAAGGCCACCTTTCAGCCCCTGAAAGGGCACATATTGGGCGGCACGACCGTGCCCGGTAATATATCTTTACATTTCAGCAGCATCTTCCTGCGGCATGTACATGCCTGCCTGCGGCTGCCCTTATACGCAGGCACGGGCACGCGGCATTGCGCCTTCATAATTATCTCATTTCTCGCCCTACGCCATCAGGCGGCTTAGGCCTATGTCAAGATTTTTGCCCGTGGCGCAAAAATGAGGGGGCGGCGGCTTTGCGTTTTAATGCAGTTGCATTAACTTTGCATGCGTTTTTCAGGATAAATAATCAAAGCTAAGCAAATGAAGAAAAGTCTGGTGGCTCTGGCCTTCGGCACACTTGCCTTGGGCATAGCCGAGTTTGTCATGATGGGCATCCTGCCCGATGTGTCGCGTTATTTCGATGTCAGCATCCCCACTGCCGGCCACTGCATATCGGCCTACGCCCTGGGCGTGTGCTGCGGCGCCCCTCTGCTGGTGGCGTTCCACAAGTATCCGCTAAAGCGCCTGCTGCTGTTTCTTGCCGCCCTCATCCTCTTCGGGGCTGCCCTCTCGGCCATGGCGCAGAGCTTCGTCATGCTTGTCGTGGCCCGTTTCATCTCAGGTCTGCCCCACGGCGCCTATTTCGGCGTGGCGTCCATCGTGGCAGTTAAGCTGGCCGACGAGGCGCACAAGACGAGTGCCGTGTCGATAATGGTGGCGGGCATGACCGTGGCCAACCTCTTCGGCGTGCCTCTTGCCACGGCTCTCAGCTCGCACATATCGTGGCGCTTCCCGTTCATGCTTCTCATCTTCATCAGCATCATCGTGATATATTACGTGTGGAAGTGGATTCCGGCGTCGGTGGGCGCACTGCCCGACGAGGGCTTCCGTCATCAGTTTGCCTTCCTTCGCCACGGCGCGCCATGGCTCATCCTTGCCGCCACGATGCTGGGCAACGGCGGCATTTTCTGCTGGTACAGTTACGTCAGCCCGCTGATGATCCGTGTCGCGGGATTCTCGCCGGAAGCGATGACGTTGGTCATCCTGCTCGCGGGGCTGGGCATGTTCGTGGGCAATCTCGTCAGCGGCGGATTGTCGGATCGCTATACGCCCGAACGGGTGGCGCGTTTCGCTCAGGGAATCGCCGTCGTGGCGTTGGCGCTTATCCTCTTCCTCGCGGCGAACCGCTGGGCGGCGCTGACGTTGACGGTCGTTTGTACGACGATGCTTTTCGCTGTCTCGTCACCGCAACAGGTGTTGATCTTGGAAAATGCACCCGGCGGTCAGATGTTGGGAGCGGCGTTGATTCAGGTGGCGTTCAACCTGGGAAATGCCTTGGGCGCGTACTGCGGCGGCTTGCCGATCGAATACGGTCTGGGCTACGAATATTCGGCGTTGCCCGGCGTCGGATTCGCGCTGTTGGGATTCGTGATGCTGACGCTGTTCGTCCGGAGGTACGGTCGGCGGCGACCGCGAATGGCATAGGAAAGAGCGGGATCGAAAATCCCGCTCTTTTTGTAACTTTTCCGTTATTTTTGTATCTAACGGATGAATTGCGATCCGAAGAATGGAGACCCCGACCGATATGGAGATTGTGCGGCGTGTGCAGGCCGGCGACGCAGAGGCGTTCGGCGAGCTGGTGAACCGTTATTCGGGGCGGATCTACGCCTTGGCGCTGGCCATGGTGCGCGATGCGCAGCGGGCCGAGGATGTCACGCAGGAGGCTTTTATCCGCGCGTATGAGCATCTCGACGGATTTCGGGGTGCGAGCGCTTTCGGCACGTGGCTCTATCGCATCGCCTACAACCGCGCCGCAGGCGAATGCCGCCGCAGGGCTTACGACCGTATCGATGCCGAATCCTGTGCGGTGGCCGAGGAATCGTCCGCCGGACGGTTCGACGAGGAGACGGTCGTGCGGATGCGCCGTGCGTTGGAACGGCTTCGTCCCGACGAGCGGGTGTTGGTGGCGTTGTTTTACGAAGAGGAGCGGTCGTTGGCCGAGATCGCGCAAATCATGAATCTGACGCTGTCCAACGTGAAGGTGCGGTTGCACCGGCTGCGCGGGCGGCTGAGACACTATATGGAGGAGTGAGATATGGAGAAGAAGCGAATCAGCGACGAGCGGCTGGCGGAACTGATCCGCGCCGCCGCTCTCCGGCGGGAGGTTCCCGTCGGACTGGAAACGCGCGTTATGGCGCAGGTCATCCTGCGGGATCGGCGG
>ENA-OOXT01002018-OOXT01002018.1-human-gut-metagenome-genome-assembly--contig:-NODE-2018-length-11966-cov-1.860633_pt1 | contig 11966 bp, 4 predicted proteins | sample MGYA00241590_ERZ501349 | MGnify/ENA primary metagenome ERZ501349 (study PRJEB25962, sample SAMEA2042838) | human gut metagenome | biome: human gut; feature: human-associated habitat; material: faeces...
GCGGAGGGGGGGGGAATTTCGACCCGCTGCTGACCCTCTCCCAAGACGAACTTCTCCGACGGCTCGATTCGCTCGTAGCCGAACGCAAAGAGGCGATCCGGCTCAAACTCCACCGGATCGACACCTACCGCAACGATCTGCATAAAAGCCGCACCCCGCGCGACAGGTATGCCGCCGCCCTCCATCTCTACAACGAATTCCAGAAGTTCCAGCTCGACTCGGCGCTCCGTTACAGCGACCGGCTCGAAACGTACGCCCGCCAACTGGGCGATCCGCAGCGGATCAACGCCGCACGGCTCATCCGCTGCAAGAATCTCATCTTCCTGGGAATGTACAAGGCCGCAGCCGACCAACTGGAAGCGATTCCGGCCCACGGCCCCGAATTCGATTCGGTGGACTACTACAACTGCTACCTGAAACTCTATCATACCATGGCGCAAACCGCCATGGCCGGCCCGCTGCAACGCGAATACAGACGGCTGAAAGGCCTCTACCGCGACTCCGTGCTGCTGGTCGTAGACCGCAACCGGCTCACCTGCACGCTGATGCGCCACGACAAGCGGTACGAAGAGGGCGGAGATCCGCAGGAAAGCATCCGCGAACTGAACGCATTCTTTTCGCGCAACGACAACTCCACACCGAACAAGGCGGTGATCGCCAACAGTCTCGCCGACGCATACGGCCGGTTGGGCGACGACGAGCAACGTCTGCGTTACCTGACGCTCACCGCAATCTACGATCTGGAAGTACCCAGCCTCGCATACAGCGCCCTGCCGCGACTGGCCGACCTGCTCTTCCGACGGGGAGATCTCGTGCGCGCCAACCGCTACATCACGCGCAGTCTGGATGACGCGATTGACTGCAACTCGGTCAACCGTATCCTGATCGCGTCGCGCACGATGACCGAGATCAACCAGAGTTTCATGCAGGAGATCGCCCGCCACCAGCACAGGCTCTACCTCCTGCTCGCCGTCGTGACGGGCACGATTCTGCTGCTCACGGGAATCCTCGTCTTCACGCTGCGGCAGAAACGCACCATCAAACAACTCCAAACGCAACACGCCAACGACAACGAGCGGCTGCGCGAACTCAACGAACGCCTCAGCGTCATCAACCGGCAGCAGGAGACGATCAACGACGAACTGTCGAAAGCCAACACGGTCAAGGACAAGTACATCCGTCACTACATGCAGCTCAGCACGCTCTATATCAACAAACTGGAACGTTTCCGCGTCCAACTCTTCAAGACCTTCAATACGCACGGGCTGGACCGCCTTCTGCGCGAACTGCGCTCCCCTTCCTCCACCGAACGGGAATACAAGGCCTTCTTCAACGAGTTCGACACCGTTTTCCTCTCGATCTACCCCGACTTCATCGAACAGATCAACGCGCTGCTGCATGAAACGGAGCGGCTCAAATCCACCAAACTCAACACCGAATTCCGGCTGCTGGCCGTCATCCGGCTCGGCATCACCGACAATGCGCAGATCGCACAATTCCTGCACATCTCGATCAACACGGTCTACACCTACCGCAACCGGCTGCGAAACGCCGCGACGATCCCTCCGCAGGAGTTCGAAAAGCGAATACTGGAAATCCGGTAACCGATCCGACGGTTCGCGGCCTGTTCCGATTCATACGCAATTCATATAATCGAACCGGACGAATCGAAATATCCATCTGATTACGAATATATTACAGCAAAATCGGATTTATATTTTCTTTTGACGCCATTGGTTCGTATCGGTCAAAGGTCTACTTTTGATCTACCTGAATCGGACTTCGTTTCGCCCTTATTTCCAACGGAAAAGGGCATCCGCACGCGATACTTCCGCAACCAACCTTCATTCTCCGAATGATTCCTTATATATACACCGACCTGAACCATTTCCGCATTGCGACCGACTCGCAATGTGCGATTATTTCTACAATTCTAATAATCTAAAACTTTCATCTATGAGAAAATCTCTTCTTTTTCTTCTGAACACGCTCCTTGCCGCCGACGCTGTGCGTCGTATCGTGCGGCATCGACGACGTGGACGCGGAAGACGGAGCGATCCAATTCGAACTCTACGACACGGAGGGCACCCTCATCGAAGGTCTCCAAAGCATGAAGTTCGGCGCGACGACCGCCTACACGCTGAAAAGCGCATTCGTGACCTACACGGAAGTCACGGCTCCCGCAGGGTGGAAATGCAGCGTCATCCCCAGCTCGCGGAGCTGCACGGTGACGGCTCCCGTCGCCTCGGATCTGGAAGCCGAAGCCGGCGGCGACATCACGATCGCGATCACCTCGCAGGCCGGACGCACGATGAGCTACACGCTCAGCGTAGCCGCCCTCGAAGAGAGCATTTCGCTGACCTTCGACGGCGACGCGACGACCAAAAACCACATCTTCTCCTACGGCAAGAGCCTCGTCTTCCCCTTCTCGTGCGAAAACACCTCTTCGCTCAAAGTCGAAGCTCCCGAGGGCTGGACGACGGAAACCGACCTCGAAAACAACCAGTTGACCGTCACGGCGCCGATGCCCGACAGTCAGAATCCGACGCTGACCGGTGCGGTCAAGGTGACGCCGCTGAGCGTCCGCGGCACGGCCGGCGAATCGTCGTCGATCAGCGTCGAGCTCTCGACCAAGATGCCCGTCATCCAGTTCGCAGAGCCGATCGACCGCTTCGTCTTCGGCGAACAGCGCAACATCCCCTGCACGATGCAGTATGTAGACAAGTGCGACATCACGGCCCCCGAAGGCTGGACGGTCGAACTGGATATCGCCGCATCGATGCTCAAAGTCACCGCACCTGCCGAAGGGGTCGGAATCCCCGCCGGCACGGTCACACTGGATGCGGTTTCGGCCGAGGAGCTGACCGAATCGTTCGAAACGCAGCTCTCGCTGAAAGGCATCGCCACGGGCGACGATTTCGTGGCCTTCGGCAAAGCCGTCACGGAGGCCGCGCCGCTCGACGAGTTCATGCAGGAGGGCACGGTGATCCTGTTGCAGGACGTCGACCTGAGCGCATTCTCCCAGACCTGCTTCGTCGGGCAGGCCGAAAATCCGTTCACCGGCACCTTCGACGGCAAGGGACATACCCTCACGGTCAGCCTCAACGACGGCGACGCCAAGGAGCTGGGCCTGTTCCACACGCTCGATGCAACGGCCGCGGTGAAGAATCTGACGCTGGCCGGCAGCATGACGGTTACACAGCCCAATCCCGGCGTAGCAGGAACCCTCGCCATCTACAACAACGGCGCCGCATTGACCGGTGTCACCAACACGGCGACCGTCACCTACTCGGCCGACAAGACCAACTCCACTTCGGGTTACCTCGGCGGACTGGTCGGTCAGGACAAAGCCGGTTCGACCTACACCGACTGCCACAATACCGGTATGTTCAACATTCCGGGTTCGGGCCGTACGATGTTTATCGGCGGTATCGTCGGCGGCGCACTCATCAACACGAAGGGTTCGCTGACCAATTGCTCGAACAGCGGTAAATTCGAATTCAACTTCTCGAACAAACCCGACAGCGGTATGTTCGGCGGTCTGGTCGGCTCGGCCGAAAAAGCATTCTGGAATTTCACCGACTGCACCAACGAGGGCAATTTCTCCGTCACATTCGCCGATCCCGGCCACCAATACCACTCACTGGGCGGCATTTTGGGCAACGGTTACGGCACCTTCGTCCGCTGCATAAACAAAGGCGACATCACCTTCGGCACGGCCAAAGGCACGAATTATCGCCGTACGGGCGGCATCATCGGCTGTGTAGGCGCAAACGACGATACCATCGACTTCCAACGAACCCTCTCGATGAGCGACTGCCGCAACGAAGGCGACCTGGCCGCTTCGACGGCATCGCTGGGCGGTATCATCGGTATCGCCGAGAAGATCGACACACCGGCCGTGATCGAGAACTGCGAAAATAAGGGCCACATCAGCAGCCCGTCGATGGCCGACTACGACGTCTACTATTTCGGCGGCATCGCCGGCAAGGTCAACGGCGCATTCACGCTGCGCAACTGTGTCAACCGCGGTAATCTGACGGCGGCTGTCGAGCGCGACATCGCCGGTATCGCCGTATCGGGAGGCAACGACGCCGTCTTCGAGAACTGCGAAAACTACGGCAACATCACTGTCGCACCCAACCACAAGCCCAACGAAGGCGACCGGTGGCGTCCGTGCGTCGCAGGCATCGTAGCGATCGAGAACGACGTCGCCACCACGATCACCAACTGTACCAGCGACTGCGTCATCGACGCGACGGTCTACCGTGCGACGAGTATCGACAAGGTCTACGTCTTCCAGAAGACCTGGGAAAATGGTACGGAGGACACGAAGACCGTCTGCGACGAAGCGTCGAAGAGCAATTCGGCCGGAACGACGATCAATATTACCACCAGAGAGTAACCTATTAACCCTATTTAGAACTACAATACAGTCATGAAGAAATACGGTTTTTTAACACTGATATTGTGTCTGTTTTGCCTGGGAGAGGCCGCCGTGGCCTCTCCGGGCAAGGCGGATGCGGCACCGGCCGCACAAGCTCAGTCGTCGAAACTGACGGTCAAGGGATTCGTCAAGGACGACAAGGGCGACCCGATGATCGGCGTGACCCTTATCGTCAAGGGTACGAACTTCGGCACCGTGTCGAACGCCGACGGCAGTTACAGCATCGACGTCCCCTACGGCGGCGCGACGCTGATGGTCTCCTACATCGGTTACGCACCGCAGGAGATCAACGTGAACAACCGCACGAAGATCGACATCACGCTGCTCGAAGACAGCAAGGCGCTCGAAGAGGTCGTCGTCGTGGGTTACAACGTCCAAAAAAAGGAGACGATCACCGGTTCGATCGCCACGATCACGACCAAAGACCTCAAACAGTCGCCCACGGCCAACATCAACAACGCGCTGGCCGGACGTATGCCGGGTCTGCTGGTGAACCAGTTCTCCGGCGGCGAGCCGGGCAACGACGCCGCACAGCTCAACATCCGCGGTATCTCGACCTACGGACAGTCGGGCGTCATCATGATCGTCGACGGTATCGAGCGCGACATGAGCTATCTGGCTCCCGACGAGATCGAGACCTTCACGATCCTCAAAGACGCATCGGCGACGGCACCCTACGGTATCCGCGGCGCCAACGGCGTGATCGTCGTGACGACCAAGCGCGGCCGCAAGGGCGAGAAACCGACCGTCGACTTCAAGGCCTCGGTGGGCATCAGCGAACCGATCCGCTACCCCGACTACCTCGGATCGGCCGACTACGCGACGCTCTACAACGAGGCGATGCTCAACGACAACCCCTCGCTCGCGGCCGACTCGCCTTCGCTCTTCACGCAGACGGCGATCGACAACTACCGCCGCGCCAAAGGCGACAACTCCGACGGGCTGGGTTACAACTGGGATTATTTCGACTATGCGTTCCAGCCCTCGGTATTGCAGGATTACAGCCTCTCGGTACGCGGCGGCACGGACCGCGCCCGCTACTTCATCCTGGGAAGCTACTACAAGCAGGGCGGCAACTACAAGCACTCCAACTCCGACAACGCCAACAACTTCCTGCGCTATAACTTCCGCGCCAACGTCGACGTCGACGCCACCAAACGGCTGAAAATCTCGGTCGATCTGGGTGCCCGCGTGACGGAGTATACCTATCCCGGCGCCACGGCGGCCAACATCATCTCGCTGGCCAACACGCAGCCGCCCTACCTGCCGATCGTACTGCCCAACAACGGCAACGAAGTCAATCAGGGCGATTTCGAGGAGAACGGAGGCTACCTGCTCTACGCCGACAACGACTACCGCTACAACATGCTCGGTCAGTTGAGCCGTTCGGGTTTCAGCAAACGCACGCGCCGCTACCTGCAAGGATCGTTCAAACTGAGCCACGATCTGGACTTCATCACCGAAGGTCTGAGCATCGCCGCGCAATTCTCCTACGACACCTTCAACCAGCACACGATCAACAACAGCGTACCGACCCACAGCACAGGTAATCTGACCTACCCGGGCTACTCGACGTGGATGCTGCCCGAGGAGTACAGTATCGACGAGTGGAAGAACAACTCGGCCTATTGGATTCAGAACGGTTCCTACGTGACGGCCAACCAGCGCACCACCGACGACGCGCAGGGCAACAGCCTCAGCCACGCCAACCCCGAAGGGACGTCGCGTTTCCAGGCCCGACTCGACTACGCCCGCAAGTTCGGCGACCACAACGTGACGGCGATGGTACTCTACTACATGCAAAACAAGATCGTCGGCAAGGAGGTTCCCTATCGTTACATGGGTTTTTCGGGACGTGCGACCTACGACTACAAGAACAAATACCTCTTCGAATTCAACATCGGCTACAACGGTTCGGAGAACTTCGCACGCGGACACCGTTTCGGCGTATTCCCCGCAGGTTCGATCGGCTGGGTCGTCTCGCAGGAGGAATTCATGAAGAACGTGCGTTGGATCGACCACCTCAAACTGCGTGCATCGTACGGTCTGGTAGGTAACGACCAGATGGGGAGCACCCGCTTCGCCTACCTGCAATACTACACGTCGGGCAGCAACATGAACATCTACTTCGGCGAAGACAAGAAAGCATTCGGAACCACCCTCATCGAAGGCATCTTCGCCAACCCGTCGCTGACATGGGAGAAGGCACGCAAGTTCAACTTCGGTATCGACGCCGAGTTCTTCCACCAGCGGCTGACCCTCTCGGTCGACGTCTTCAAAGAGCACCGCTACGACATCCTCACCTCGCTCAATACCGACGATAAACTCGGCTTCCCCTATATCGTGGGACAGACCGCCCCGATCGTCAACTCGGGTATCGTGGACAACCGCGGTATCGAGTTCCAGCTCGGCTGGGACGGCCGCATCGGACAGCATTTCCGCTACTGGATCCGCCCGAACTTCACCTTCGCCCGCAACAAGGTGAAATTCTGCAACGAGATCAGCTACATCGACAACAATGGTCGCGACTGCCCGTGGCGCTACCAGACCGGCCGCCGCGTGGGTGAGAATTTCTGCTACATCTTCGATCACTTCGTCGCCGACCAGGACGAAGCCGATCGCCTGAACGCCATGAACGGCGGCAGCGGGTTCGCTATCTGGGGCCCCGTACAACCGGGCGATGTAGTCTACAAAGACATGAACGGCGACGGCGTGGTCAACAACTACGACCGTGCGGCCGTCGGCAACCCCCGTACTCCCGAAATCCAGTACGGTATTCCGGTCGGGTTGTCGTACAAGGGATTCGATTTCAGTATGCTGTGGCAGGGCTCGGCGCTCTGTTCGGTGCAGTTGAGCGGCCCGGCCGTATGGGACTTCCCGCTCTACGACCAGTCGCGCACGGGCAAGGTGCGTAAGATGCACCTCAACCGCTGGACGCCCGAAACGGCCGCCACGGCGACCTATCCCGCCCTGCACTACGGCATCCACAACAACAACAAACAGCAGTATTCGAGCTTGTTCCTCTACGACGCTTCGTACATCCGTCTGAAAAACGTCGAGATCGGCTATACGCTGCCCAAGGCCTGGACGTCGAAGGCCGGCATCCAAAGCGTCCGCATCTATGCACAGGGACAGAACCTCCTGACGTTCGACCGCCTGGGCGACGTCGACATGGACCCCGAAATCAAGAACGGCGACGGAAGCTGGTTCCCCGTGCAGCGCGTCGTGAACCTCGGCATCAACATGACATTCTAACCATTCCAAAACATTCGAATCGACTATGAAAAACATATTGAAATACCTGCTCCTCTGCTGTTCGGCCCTGTCGCTGTTCGGCTGCGAGGACTACCTCGACAAGACGCCGCAGGGCGACAAGACGGAAGAGGATGTTTTCACCCGTTTCAACGAAACGGAACAACTTATCAACCGTCTCTATTTCTACGTGCGCGCCGCCGACCAGCCGCTGGTGCATATCCGCTATTTCAGCGACTCGGCGCTCGCCGACGAGTGCGAAGGTTCGTCGGCCGAGAACGGCTGGTCGAACAAGTTCAACGAAGGCGACTGGGAACCCGGTGCGGAACTCTACTCGAAATGCAACGCCACGACCGACGCCGGAGCCTGCCACACTTTCTGGCCTGCACTCTATCAAGACATCCGCTGTGCAAACGTCATTCTCGAAGGTATCGAGAAATACAACACGCCCGACTCGCAGGTACACCCCGGAACGCTGTCGCAGCGTATCGGCGAGGTCTATTTCCTGCGCGCCTACCTGCACTACTGCGTGTTGAAGAGCTACGGCGAATGCCCCTACGTGGACTACACGGTCGACCCCAACAACCTGCCGAAATTCGAGCGCGAGAACGTCCACTCGATCGTCGAAAAGATATGCAACGACTGCGACAACGCCTTTTCGCGTGTTCCGGAGCGCTATCTGGCCGAGCAGTTCGGCCGTGTGGAGAAGGGTACCTGCCTGGCATTGAAAGCCATGGCGCGTTGGATCGCCGCCACGCCGCTCTACAACGGCTCGACGCTCAAAGGCGATAACCGCAACTACGCCTCCGAGTACCAGCGTTACGATCCCGCCCGCTGGGACGCCGCTGCGGCGGCAGCGAAGGCCGTCATCGATTTCACGACCAACACCGGCGAAAAACGCTATTCGCTCTACCAGGGAGCCGATAAGAGCAACACGACGAACTTCGGCAACGTAGACGAAAGCAACGGCAAGGTCTACACCCGTCTGTGGGAATTGTTCAGCGGAACCGCCCGCTCGCTCGACGCCAAGAAATGCGAATGGATCTGGTTCTTCCTTCAAGCCAAGACCGTCGGTTATCACAACGACATGTATCCCCCCTCGTCGCAGGGACAGGCACGCGAAGTTCCCGTACAGGAGCATGTCGACGAATACGAGGTAATCGGCCCCGACGGCTACGGCTATCCGATCTACGCCCTCAAAGAGAACCACAAGGCGCTCTACGGCGGCCTGATCTCCGAGGAGGATATGGCCAAGGCCTACGACGACGCCAACCCCTACGAGAACCGCGACCCGCGCTTCTACCGCGACATCACCTACCACGGCGCGATGTTCAAGGGCAAGTGGATCAACACCGCGACGGGTTCGGATGAGATCAACGCCGCAAACTCGACGACGACGGGCTACTTCACCCACAAATTCTTCGACGGCTACTACACCAAGGGCATGTCGGGCGACTGGAACATGGACGCTCCGCTGATCCGTCTGGCGACGATCTACCTCGTCTACGCCGAGGCCGTCACCCGTTCGAAGGGCGCGACGGACGAAGTCTACAACATGATGAACGACCTGCGCGCACGCTCGTTCATGGCTCCCATTCCGCCCGCCGCGAAGACCAACAAGGAGTTGCTGCTCGACTACATCCTGCGCGAACGCCGCGTCGAACTCTACCACGAAAAGAGCCGTTTCTTCTCCACGCGCTTCTACCTCGAACCGACCAGTCCGACCGAGTTGGCCAAAGAGTCGCAATGGAACGCATTGCCCGGCAGCAACGACGAGAAGGCCCAGCAGTACTTCGCCAAGTACGGCGCCTATCCCAAGACGCAGCACCGCATCTGCGGCATGAGGCCCGTGGAAGACCCCGACGGCAAGATCTCGGTAGGAGGCAAGAAATACCGCATGGAACGCTTCTGGAAGGAAGACCGCGTGTTCCTCGAAAAGCACTATCTCTTCCCGATCCCGACCGAAGAGCTGCAACGAGCTAACATCCAACAGAATCCGAATTGGTAGACAATCCTCAGACCAGATGTCCGGCAGACATCTGGTCTGAAATTAAAATGCAACTGCTATGAAAATGAATCCGATCTTCAATCTGCTGCGCCGCACGATGTTCGCAGCATTGGCCGCAACGACGATCGCCTGCGGCGGAGACGATCCGGTCGTCCCCCAACTGCCCGGCGGAGGCAATAACGGCCAGGACGGCACGGAAGAGGAGAAACCCGAGATCAAGCCCGACGAGGGCATCACCCTCTACGGGCTGGTGAGCGACAGCGAAGGCAATCCCCTCGAAGGCGTCGTCGTCAGCGACGGTTACAGCGTCGTCGCCACCGATGCGAAAGGCGTCTACCAGATCGTGCGCAGCGCCAACGCCAAGTACGTCTTCATCTCCGCCCCGTCGGGTTATGAAATTCCCACGCAGGCGAATTACGGCTCCTACCAGGGAACCTACCAGGCGGCGAACTCGCTGACGGGCAGCAGCACGAAGCCCTACCGCGCCGACTTCACGCTGACGAAACTCTCCCAGAGCGACACCCGCTTCCTGCTCTTCGGACTGGGCGATCCCCAGCCCGACAACGACGAGCACATCAAGCGTTTCCGCACGGAGACCGTGCCCGATGTCAAGAAGATCAAGGCCGACTACACGATCCCGACCGTCGGCATCGCGCTGGGAGACATCCTGGGCAAGGGCGACGCACAGACCTTCACCTCGATGAAGCGTGCGCTGGGCGAGACGGGCGTCCCCTTCTTCACCACCATCGGCAACCACGACATCGAAACGGGGCATGCCGTTTACGACCGATGGGTGGGCGAATGCAATTTTCCCATGCTCGGTGCCAACGTGGTGAGCACTTCAACGGGACGGCCGTACTGGAAGCCATACACCATCATTGAACGCAACGGCATACGCATCGGGGTGCTCGGCATGATCACTCCCAGCATTCCCAAATGGCTGCCCAACAACTTATGGTCGGGGCTGCGCTTCGACGACCTCGTTGAAACGGCCCGCCGCTGGCTGCCGGAAATGCGCTACAAGGAACACGCCGACATCATCGTCGGGCTCTTCCACAGCGGCATAGGAAGTCAGAACGCCCGCGGACGGATGTTTGAAAACGCCGCACTGCAAGTGGCACGAATGGTGCCGGGCTTCGACATCATCTTTTGCGGACACGACCACCGCGAGGCCGACCTCCGCATCGCCAACGTACGCGGCGACAGTGTGCTTGTGCTCAATCCCGCGGCCAACGGCATGAGTGTGGCACAAGCCGACATCCACCTGACGCTGAAGAGGAAGGCCATCGTTGGCAAACGCGTGAGCGGATGCCTGGTGAACGTGGCGGACCTCCAGCCCGACAGCGATTTCATCAACACTTTCGCGCCACAAGCCAAGGCCGTTGAGGCTTTCGTCGGGGAGAAGGTGGGGGAAAACGAAACGGAGCTCTCCACACGAGGGGCCTACTTCGGCAGCACGCCTTTCACCGACTTCATCCACGAGCTGCAAATACGCATCGGCAAGGCCGACATCTCTTTCTGCGCTCCGCTGGCTTTCGATGTCAAGATTCCGAAGGGCGAAATCCACGTGAGCGATATGTTCAACCTCTACAAATATGAAAACCAGCTCTACGTCATGCAGTTGACTGGTGAGGAGATTAAAAATTATCTGGAATACAGCTACGGGGGATGGACCGTGCAAATGACATCGCCCGACGACCATCTCCTACGCTTTCGCAAGGATGCTGAAAAACTCCCCGATGCCTGGCAGCGCCTCTTCCGTCCGAGCTATAACTTCGACTCCGCCGCTGGCATCATCTACACCGTTGATGTCACGAAGCCCACGGGAGAGAAGATCTCCATCAAGAGCATGGCCGATGGCACGCCCTTCGACATGAAACGCACTTACCGCGTCGCCGTCAACTCGTATCGCGGCGGAGGCGGCGGCGACCTCTTAACGAAAGGGGCCGGCATCGCCAAAGCCGACCTCGCCAAACGCATCGTGTGGGCCACCGACAAGGATCTCCGCTATTATCTCATCCAGGAAATCCGACAGCAAGGCACCATCCGTCCACGTGCGCTCAATCAGTGGAAATTCATTCCAGAAGACTGGGCCAAGCGTGCCGCCAAGCGCGACTCGGTTATCTTGTTCAGATAGGGAGGTGGGTAAAATCCAGAAAAAGATCTGCGCAGGTTTTGAGACGAATAGCATAGCGAATGTGGCATTGCAGCAAGGGGTGTTGCGCGAACATTCGGCGAAGGTCTGAGGCGAAGCACTGT
>ENA-OOXT01002024-OOXT01002024.1-human-gut-metagenome-genome-assembly--contig:-NODE-2024-length-11918-cov-2.223889_pt1 | contig 11918 bp, 5 predicted proteins | sample MGYA00241590_ERZ501349 | MGnify/ENA primary metagenome ERZ501349 (study PRJEB25962, sample SAMEA2042838) | human gut metagenome | biome: human gut; feature: human-associated habitat; material: faeces...
AAAGCCTTATGACAAAAGTTATATTACGCATGAACAGATAATGGATGGAAGTGTTTTCGAATTTGAAATGGGGGATAAGCCAGGTCAGGCATGGTACAGTCCCCGATAACCGGCTAACATATGAATGAACATTTCGACTTGACATATAAATCCCTTTTCCGCAGGTATTATACCAACCTGCTGTTCTATGCCACACGCATTGTGGGGGAAGAAGATGCGGAAGATGTGGTACAGGATGTTTTCGTGGAGCTGTGGAAGCGGAAAGATACCATGAAGGTGGGAGAGCAGATTCAGGCTTTTCTGTATAGGGCGGTGTATACCCGTGCCTTGAACGTTCTGAAGCATCGGGACATTGTGAGTGGCTATGAGGCTGTCATGCTCGAAATCCATAAAAAGAGGGTTGAGTTCTATCAACCTGACAGCAATGATGTGGTGAAACGGATAGAGGATGCCGAACTCAGGAGGAAGCTGTCCGATGCCATCAATGAATTGCCGGACAAGTGCCGGATGGTATTCAAACTCAGCTATCTGCATGATATGAAAAATAAGGAGATAGCTGATACGATGGGAGTGTCATTGCGTACGGTGGAGGCTCACATGTACAAAGCTTTGAAGTTACTGCGCGATAAACTGGGGTATCTGAACCTGATGTTGGCTCTGTTTTTCATCGGGAAAGTAAGTGTTTTTGCGAGCAGCGTTGTTTTATTATCATAATGAAGGAAAGAATGAATAAGTTGAATGAGGAGATATTGGCCAAGTTCCTTATGGGTGAATGTACGGAAGATGAACTTCGTGAGGTGAACGCCTGGCTGGAAGGGTCGGGTGAGAATGCACGCGAATTGTTCAGGCTGGAGGAGATTTACCACTTGGGGAGACTGGGGGATACTTCGAATACACAAGACATAGAAAAGGCCGAAAAGCGATTGTTTAAAAGGCTGGAACAAGAGAAGACGAAACAATACAAGGTACGGAGGATGGTTGGGTGGATGCGGTATGCGGCCGTATTTGTGGGCTTCTTCCTTTTGGGAACTTTCGGCTATCTTTTTTATCAGACTTATAGCCAGCCGGAAACATTACTGGCTGTCACCACTCATGATAAGATTAAGGAACTGAAACTGCCGGATGGAACCAAAGTCTGGCTGAATAAAAACACTACCCTGAAATATCCACATGAGTTTGCAGGGAAGGGAAGAAAGGTTTATCTGGAAGGAGAAGGATATTTTGAGGTGATGAGGAATCTGGAAAAACCGTTTGTCGTACAGAGTGAGGCCATGCAGGTCAGAGTATTGGGAACTGTTTTCAACCTCAAGTCTGACAAGGCTAAGATGTCTGCAGTAGCTACCCTTTTGAAAGGCGAAGTAGAGGTGAAAGGTAATCATGGCGAGGGTATGATTATCCTTGCCCCCGGACAGAAAGCCGAGCTGAACGGAATGACTAGGCGTCTGGTGGTGAAGCAGGTGGATACGGGAATCGAAAACTGGCACAATAATGAGTTTGTCTTTGAGAAGGCTGACCTATACACCATTGCGCGTACATTGGAGAATTCGTATGGGGTGAGGGTAATTCTGGCACCGAACATAGATGTAAGCAAGACTTACTCGGGTACACTGAAGAAAAAAGAGAGTGTAGGGGCTGTGCTGAATCTGATAAAGAATGCCATTCCATTGGAGTATAAAATTGTGGGGAACAGTGTTTTCCTCTCCTCAACGAAGTAGGAAGGCTGCACAAATTCGAGATATGACGAGAAGAATTTATTTAATACTAACAACTTTCTAATATTATGCGAAAATTAATCCTATTGTTTTTTTTTGTGAGCAGTGCTTTATGGCTGCATGCCAAAGACTTTACCCGGTATGTCAGTCCTCTTGTCGGCACGCAGTCTACTTTCGAGCTTTCCACCGGTAATACCTATCCTGCGATCGCACGTCCCTGGGGTATGAACTTCTGGACTCCTCAGACGGGTAAGATGGGTGACGGCTGGCAATACGTCTATACAGCGAACAAGATCCGTGGTTTCAAGCAGACACACCAGCCCAGTCCTTGGATTAACGACTACGGGCAGTTCTCCATTATGCCGGTGGTTGGCAAACCCGAGTTTGATGAAGAGAAGCGTGCAAGCTGGTTCTCCCACAAGGGCGAAGTGGCACTTCCTCATTATTATAAGGTATATCTTGCCGAACACGATGTGGTTACCGAGTTCACCCCTACCGACCGTGCCGTATTGTTCCGTTTCACTTTCCCTGAAAATGATCATTCATACATTGTTGTCGATGCCTTTGACAAGGGCTCTTATGTGAAGATACTTCCGGAGCAGAATCGTATTATCGGTTATACTACCCGTAACAGCGGCGGTGTTCCCGAGAACTTCAAGAACTATTTCGTGATAGAGTTCGACAAGCCTTTTACTTATAAGGCTTCTGTAGCCGATGGCGTCTTGAGCGAGAATAAGGTTGAGCAGGAAGCCGGACATGCCGGTGCTGTTATCGGTTTCAAAACCCGTAAGGGTGAAGTGGTACATGCCCGTGTAGCCTCTTCTTTCATCGGTTTTGAGCAGGCTGACCGTAACTTGAAGGAGCTTGGCAATGACAATTTGGAAACATTGGTTCAGAAAGGTCAGGATGCCTGGAACAAGGTGCTGGGCCGTATTGATGTGGAAGGCGGAACCCTTGACCAGTACCGTACTTTCTACTCATGTTTGTATCGTTCCTTGTTGTTCCCGCGTGCATTCTATGAACTGGATGAGGCGGGAAATCCGATTCATTACAGTCCCTACAATGGGCAAGTGTTGCCCGGCTATATGTATACGGATACCGGTTTCTGGGACACTTTCCGCTGTCTTTTCCCATTCCTCAACCTGATGTATCCGTCGGTGAACAGGCAGATTCAGGAAGGCCTTGTCAACACCTATAAGGAAAGCGGTTTCTTTCCCGAATGGGCAAGTCCGGGTCACCGTGGCTGTATGATTGGCAACAACTCTGCTTCCGTGCTGGCAGATGCCTATCTAAAAGGCGTGAAGGTGGAGGACGTGCAGACACTGTACGAAGGTCTCATCAACGGTACAAAGAATGTCCATCCCGAGGTTTCTTCCACGGGTCGCCTCGGCTATGAGTATTACAACAAGCTTGGTTATGTTCCCTACGATGTGAAAATCAACGAGAACACTGCCCGTACTTTGGAGTATGCTTATAATGACTGGTGCATCTACCGCATGGCAAAAGAACTGAACCGTCCGAAGAAGGAGCAGAAACTCTTTGCGGAACGTGCCATGAACTATAGGAATGTATTTGATAAGGAAAGCAAGCTGATGCGTGGTCGTAATCAAGACGGCCAGTTCCAGTCTCCTTTCTCTCCTTTGAAGTGGGGTGACGCCTTTACTGAAGGTAACAGCTGGCACTATTCCTGGTCTGTATTCCACGACCCTCAAGGTCTGATAGACCTGATGGGTGGAAAAGAGTCTTTCGTAGAGATGCTTGACTCTGTATTTATTGTCCCGCCCTTGTTCGATGACAGCTACTACGGCCAGGTAATCCATGAAATCCGTGAAATGCAGATTATGAATATGGGTAACTATGCACATGGCAACCAGCCCATCCAGCACATGATTTACCTTTATAATTATGCTGGGGAGCCTTGGAAGGCCCAATATTGGCTTCGTCAGGTTATGAACCGCATGTACACTGCCGGTCCCGACGGTTACTGCGGTGACGAGGACAACGGTCAGACTTCGGCGTGGTATGTCTTCTCTGCACTTGGTTTCTATCCGGTTTGCCCTGGTACGGACGAGTATGTACTGGGCGCCCCTCTGTTCCGTAAGGCTACCCTCCATTTCGAGAACGGTAAGTCCCTGACAATTGACGCTCCGGATAACTCACCGGAGAACATGTATATTGAGTCTCTCAAGGTGAACGGCGTGGATTATTCCAGGAATTATCTGACGCATGGCGATTTGCTGAATGGCGGTACCTTGAGGTTTGATATGGGCAGCCAGCCTAATATGAAGAGAGGTACGCAGCCGGAAGATTATCCTTATTCTTTCTCGAATGAACTGAAGAAGTAAAGAATAGTAATAATATAGTAAGAAAAGGGTTGCCTCGAAAATAAGTTGATATATCATTTTGTTATTTACTATCTGTATTATAGGTGTTTTTCTTGAATCAGGTGGAAATAATTATTTACTTCGTTAGTAATCTTGAGCAAAATGATATATCAACTTGTTTTCGGGGTAACTCTTTTTTTTAGGATTAATGATAAAAAAGATACTTTTTCAGTAAGTGTATTTTCATTGTCTGTTGTTTTATATAGGAATGCGAGAGAATGAATCTCTCGAAGTAATTTATTGTATAACCTATAAATTGTGTTTATGAAAGACAATTATGCTTTTCGGAGTTCGACGTTCATGCGGGCTTTATTAGTTTTGTTGTTCATGGCAGTTTCTATCCAGTGGGGCTTTGCCCAGTTAAACCTGAATGTGTCTCGCGGCACATTGGGGACAGTCATTGAACAAATCAAGTCTCAATCCAAGTATCAATTTTTTTATGACGACAAACTGGCTGCGTTGCCGGTAGAAAACGTCAAAGTGAACAATGCGTCTATAGAAGATGCTTTGAATGTTATTCTCAAAGGGAAAGACATTTCCTATAAAGTGGAGGATAACATCGTTTATCTTTCTGAAAAGTCTGCTGCTCCTCAAGAGGGCAACCAACAAGGGAAAGAACGGACGATTACCGGAGTCGTGTCAGATGACATGGGACCTCTGATTGGTGTGAATGTATTGATAAAAGGTACCAGCAACGGGTGTATTACCGACCTCGACGGTAACTTTACGCTGACCACTACGGAGGCGAATCCGGTGATTGTATTCTCTTATATCGGTTATACTACGCAGGAAATCCCCGTGAAAGGTAATGCGCCGATTAATGTAATGATGGCCGGAGATACCCAACAGCTTGAAGAAGTTGTGGTTACTGCACTCGGTATCAAGCGTTCGGAAAAGGCATTGTCCTACAATGTACAGCAGGTGAATACAGATGCCATTACTTCCAATAAAGATGCCAACTTTGTGAACTCATTGAGTGGTAAGGTAGCGGGTGTGAACATCAATGCTTCTTCATCCGGTGTAGGTGGTGTATCAAAGGTAGTGATGCGTGGTACGAAATCTATCATGCAGTCTTCCAATGCACTTTATGTAATTGACGGTGTGCCTATTTTCTCTGGCCGTGGTACTGCCGGAGGTAAGGAGTTCGACTCCCAGGGATCTTCAGAACCGATTGCCGATATCAACCCGGAAGACATCGAGTCAATGTCAGTCCTGACTGGTGCCGCCGCTGCTGCCTTGTATGGTTCGGAAGCTGCCAACGGTGCCATTGTCATTACTACAAAGAAAGGTAAAGAAGGTAAGGTGAGCCTTACTGTCAGCAGTAATACTGAATTCACCAATCCGTTTGTGATGCCGAGCTTCCAAAACCGTTACGGTACGGGAACCGGTGGTGTGATGAGCACTTCAGGAGCCATGAGCTGGGGAGCGCCTTTGTCTGCAGCCAATAACTACAATTACAGCCCGAGAGATGATTATTTCCAGACGGGTATTGTAGGAACAGAGAGCATTTCTTTGTCAACCGGTACAGAGAAAAACCAGACGTATGCATCGGCTGCTGCTGTAAACTCCAAGGGTATTGTTCCCAACAACAAATACAACCGTTACAACTTTACGGTACGTAACACCACTACTTTCCTGGACGACAAGATGACTCTGGATTTCGGTGCAAGCTATATTCTGCAGAATGACCAGAACATGACGAACCAGGGTACTTACAACAACCCGTTGGTGGGTGCTTATTTGTTCCCGCGCAGCAACGACTGGTCTGATATCAGCATGTATGAGCGCTATGACGCTGCCCGTAAAATTTATACGCAATACTGGCCGGTAGGTGACGAAGGTATGGTAATGCAGAATCCTTATTGGATTAACTACCGCAATCTGCGCCAGAACAAGAAGGACCGCTATATGCTGAATGCCGGTTTGAGCTATAAGATTCTGGACTGGCTGACTGTTTCAGGACGTGTACGTTTGGATAACTCCAACAATGATTATACAGAAAAGTTCTATGCTTCTACCAATACACAGCTCACCGAGAGCTCTTCACGAGGTCTTTATGGTATTACCAAGACGCAGGACAAACAGTTGTATGCAGACTTCCTGGTGAGTATCAACAAATATTTCGGTGAAGATTGGTCACTCCAGGCCAACGTCGGTGGTTCATTCTCCGATATACGTTCGGATGCAATGAAAACACGTGGTCCGATTGCTGATGGTGGCGATGCCTTCAGCGGCGAATCGGTAGGTTTGACCAACTACTTTGCCATCCAGAACCTGAGTGCCAGCAAGACACAGCGTTTGCAGGAAGGATGGCGTGAACAGACCCAGTCTCTCTTCGCTTCGGCTGAGCTTGGTTACAAGAACACTTACTTCTTGACGCTGACCGGACGTAACGACTGGCCTTCACAGCTGGCAGGTCCCAACTCCAACAGCAAATCATTCTTCTATCCTTCAGTCGGTGGTTCTGTTGTACTGTCTGAGTTAATGCCTAACTTGAACAAAGATTATCTTTCTTTTATAAAGGTTCGTGGTTCATGGGCATCTGTTGGTAGTGCTTTCTCCAGATATTTGGCTAATCCCCACTATGAATGGAATTCAAGTTCCGGCCAGTGGAGTATCACGACCCAATATCCGTTGTACAATTTGAAACCTGAACGTACCAATTCTTGGGAAATCGGTTTGAACATGCGTTTCCTCAAGAACTTTGAATTGGACGTGACATATTACAATGCCAAGACTATGAACCAGACATTCAACCCGCAGTTGCCTGTCAGCGGTTGGTCGGCTATGTATATCCAGACTGGTGCCGTACGTAACTCCGGTATTGAGTTGTCGCTGAATTACAAGAATACCTGGAAAGATTTTACATGGGATACCGGTATAACCTTCTCCAGTAACAAGAATAAAATCCTGACTTTGGCAGACAATGCCATCAATCCCGTTACCGGTGAGCTGTTCTCTTTGAGCACGTTGAATATGGGTGGCTTAGGTGATGCCCGCTTCTTGCTGAAAGAAGGTGGGAGCATGGGTGACCTTTACTCACTGCGAGATATGAAACGTGATGCCAATGGACAGATTTTTGTGGACCAAAATGGAACGGTTGCTACGGAAGCCATAACGGCCCCGGATAAATACATCAAGTTGGGAAGCGTACTTCCTAAAGGTAATTTGGCTTGGCGTAATAACTTCATTTGGAAGAATTTCACAGCAGGTTTCTTGATTTCAGCCCGTTTGGGTGGTGTGGTTTACTCACGTACACAAGCTATGTTGGACTATTACGGTGTGTCCGAGGCTTCTGCCGATGCACGTGATTTAGGTTACGTGTTGGTGAATGGTAGAGATAAGGTAAACCCCGAAACATGGTACGGTGTAGTAGGTAGCGGCACGTCTGTTCCCCAATACTACACTTATTCTGCTACCAATGTTCGTCTGCAGGAAGTATCTTTGGGTTACACCATCCCCAGAAAGTTGTTGAATGATGTGTGCGATATCAAGGTTTCGTTGGTAGGCCGCAACTTGTGGATGATTTACAGCAAGGCTCCTTTCGATCCCGAAAGTGTAGCTTCTACCGATAACTTTTATCAGGGAATAGACTATTTCATGATGCCGGCTTTGCGTAACATCGGCTTTAGCTTGAGCTTTAAATTTTAATACCAAACGATATGAAAAAGAAAAATATTATAAATAAATTGATTGTTGCTCCGTTGGTTATGGGCTTTATGTCCTGTACCGGCAATTATATGGATATCAACTCCAATCCTTATCAACCGGGTGATTTGACTCCGGATGATTATGCACTGGGTTCTGCCATGAGTAACTTGGCAAGTACGGTTATCTCATCAGATGTCAATACGGCACAGTTTACTGATTGTTTGTTGGGTGGACCGTTGGGAGGTTATTTTGCCGATTCAAATGCCGGCTGGTCCAATACAATATCCAATTTTAATGCTACAAATGACTGGACGCGTGTGTTCTTGATAAGTGACCGTATCATTTCAACACTTTACGGTAACTTGAGCACAGTGAAACAAGTATCGGAGAATACCAATAATCCGGTTCCTTATGCCATTGCTCAAATCATAAAGGTTGCTGCCATGAGTCGCGTGACTGATGCGTATGGTCCTATTCCTTATTCTAAAATCGGTCAGGATGGCAAGATTACCATTCCTTATGATACGCAGGAAGAAGTATATAACGCATTCTTCAAGGAACTGGACGAATCCATCGAGGTGCTGACTGAAAACAGAAATGCGGCGTTGGTTGCTTCTGCAGATTTCGTGTACAGTGGTAATGTACAGAAGTGGGTGAAGTTTGCCAATTCATTGAAACTGCGTTTGGCTATCCGTATTGCCAATGTAAGCCCTGCTAAGGCTAAAGAAATGGCTGAAAGTGCAGTGAATCACGAGTTGGGTCTGATTGAAACAAATGCAGACAATGCTACATGGAAGTATTTCGGTACAATTAGCAATCCGTTGTTTGTGGCAGTACGTTACAATGAAGAAGCTTCAGGTGGTGATACCCATCCTGCTGCCGACATCATCTGCTACATGAACGGTTACAACGACAATCGTCGTGCCAGCTATTTTGAGGAATCAAAATGGCCTGGAGAGACTTATGTAGGATTACGTCGCGGTATCAACCTCAGTAAGATGAAGGAGTATTTCATCAATTATTCACGTGTGAAGATTTCCTCTTCTGATCCCGTGCTTTGGATGAATGCGGCAGAAGTTGCTTTTTTGCGTGCTGAAGCCACTGCAATCTATGGTTTCAACATGAAAGGAACCGCTGCTGATTTTTATGAACAAGGTGTCCGTCTCTCTTTCGAACAGTGGGGAGCTACCGGTGTAGACAGCTATCTGGCTGATGAAAGCAGTGTACCTGCTCTTTACAAAGATCCCGCCGGTCTTAATACTTATGAAAAGAACCTTTCAGCCATTACTGTCAAGTGGAATGAAGGGGCATCCAAGGAAGAAAAACAGGAACGTATCATTACCCAGAAGTGGATTGCGAATTGGCCGTTAGGTAACGAAGCTTGGGCTGACTATCGCCGTACAGGCTATCCCCAACTGTTGCCTGCAACCAGTGAAGGTAACTTGAGTGGTGGAATTGTTGATAGCGAGAAAGGTGCACGCCGTATGCCTTATCCTTCTGAAGAATATACAAGTAATACTGAAAACGTGCAAGAGGCAGTAAACAGCTATCTGGGTGGACCGGACAACATGGCTACTGACGTATGGTGGGCACGCAAATAATAACAATAAATGCTGAATAATTATGAAATTATATAAGAAATCATTCAAAGGAATCGCGCTGGCAGCTTTTTCCGTATTGGCATTGTCTGCCTGCTCCGACTGGACGGATTCAGAGAGTATTAAACTGAAAGAACCCGGAATCGACGAACAGTCTCCCGAACTGTATGCCAAGTATCTGAAGAACTTGCAGGAATACAAGAATTCTGACCATAAGATTGTATACGGCTGGTTTGATAATAGTGAGAAAGTTCCTTTCAGCCGCGGGCAGCACATGTCGGATGTTCCCGACAGCCTGGACGTAATTATCGCAACTACTCCCGATTTGGCGGAATTCGAATTGGAAGATATTGCAAATGTACATGAGAAGGGAACGAAAGTATTCTATTCCATCAGCTATGACAATATCTTGAAGGAACATACCGACAAGGTGAAAGAAGGAACAGAAACATCTGCATTCTCGGCTTATCTGTCGGCTGAGCTGAACAGACTGATAGCTCTTGAAGCACCTTTCGACGGTATTGTAGCCGAGTATCGTGGTAGCAATCCTATCTACATGTCCGAAGCCGACAAGGCTGAAGCAAAGGCAAATCAGGATACTTTCTTCGGTGTGATATCCAACTGGAAGAGTGCCAATTCAGGTAAGCAACTGGTGTTCCAGGGGTATCCTGCCAACCTGATAGGCCAGTCTGTGCTCTCTTCTTGTGACCATATCATCTTGATTACAAATGATGTCACGGATGTTGCCCAACTGGGGATAGAAGCGCTTCAGGCCTTGATGGCAGACGGTGTTCCGGCTGACCGCTTCATTGTATCGGCATCTACCGTCTCTCTGGATACAACAGATAAGACTACCGGATATTACAATGCTTTGAGAGCTCTGTCGGAAGCTGCTTATTGGGTGACAGAACCGTCTGCAGAGTTTACAAAAGCTGGTCTGGCTATTGAGAACATGCAGAATGATTATTACAATGCTACCAATACCTATCAATACGTGAGAGAAGCTATCAATATTATGAATCCTGCTCCTAAAAAATAAAAGAATATCATGAAACTGAAAAGTATATATTTAGTATCGATGGCATTATTGGCAGGTGTATTTGCTGCTTGTAATGATAATGACGTTGAGAATTTCGATAATCAGGTGTATATCAACGGCTCGGCGATGACCAGTACTGTGTTGTTGAAAAACACTGTTTCCGATACGGAAGGTTCATTCCGGATTTCAATGGCTCGTCCTGAATCGCAGGATATAACTATTGCCTTGAAGGCGGACCCTTCACTGGTAGCTACTTATAACGCTACCTATTATGACACAGCCGAGGCTCTGCCGGAAAACTATTATACGGTAGAAACTCCGCAGGCTACCATTTTGGCCGGTGCTGTCATTTCAGACGACATCACTGTCAGCTTCAAGAACTTGACGGAGCTGGACCGTGAGAAGGTATATGTATTGCCGGTTACGGTAGACCAGGCAAGCATCGGAGTCTTGAAGAGCTCCGGTACCATGTACTACGTGCTGAAGGGTGCCGCATTGATTAATACGGTTCCTGATATTACCAAGAATCTGGTTTACGTAACTTGGACCAATCCAGATGTAGCCAATAATATGAATAAGCTGACGGCAGAAGCGTTGATTCGTGTAAGCAAGTTTGACAAGATGCTGACTTCCATTATGGGTATCGAAGGTAAGTTCCTGCTCCGCATCGGTGATGCCGGAATTCCTCAAAACCAGTTGCAGGTGGCTACAAGTAGCGGCAATGTGACCGATGAGAGTCTGGTTATTCCGACAAACGAATGGACACATATCGCTGTGACCTACGATGCGGATGCAAAAACAGTTATAATCTACATCAATGGTAAGAATATGCTGGAGACTACTTTGGACTGCGGAGTCGTGAACTGGGGCCAGACCATGACCGATGAAGGTAACGGATTCTGGATTGGCCATTCATACAATCGTGACCGTTGGTTGGAAGGTAATATCTCAGAGGTGCGTATCTGGAACAAGGTGTTGACATCAGCAGAAATCAATGCAAAGGACCACTTCTACCAGGTAGAGCCGGATGCTGACGGACTGGTTTCTTACTGGAAGTTCGATGAGGGCGCCGGTACTGCCATTCACGATTATAGCGGAAATGAGAACAATGCTACTGCAGTGGAATCATTGACTTGGACTGCTGTGGAACTGCCCGCTAAATAATTTAGTTATACCTTAATTCAAATAAAAAGATATTGATTATGAAATATATGAATCATGTAAAATCAGGCTTGCTGGCAATGGCTTTTGCATGTGCAGGAATATGCTTCACCGGTTGTGAAGATGATGTTGTCATCAACACCGGCAACAGTGACAAGCTGGATACTGTGGATGGCGTGTATGGCTATGTAAAGTCTGCCGCCGGTGCACGTGAACTTACTCCGATTTCTGTTTTTGGCGACAAGGTTGCTACCGGACATCTCTATTTTGAACTGAGCAAAGCTGCAGAGCAGGATGTTACGGTGACCTTCAAAGTGGACGAAGACGTTTTGGAGGCTTACAATAAGAAGAATGGAACAAGCTATAAAATGTA
>ENA-OOXT01002028-OOXT01002028.1-human-gut-metagenome-genome-assembly--contig:-NODE-2028-length-11904-cov-2.204743_pt1 | contig 11904 bp, 6 predicted proteins | sample MGYA00241590_ERZ501349 | MGnify/ENA primary metagenome ERZ501349 (study PRJEB25962, sample SAMEA2042838) | human gut metagenome | biome: human gut; feature: human-associated habitat; material: faeces...
CACGAAATCGGACACAGCACGGGACACGAAAGCAGGCTCAACCGAGATTTATCGGGCAGATTCGGTAGCGAGGACTACGCAATGGAAGAATTGTGAGCCGAAATTGCTTCTATCTTTATGGAGCAGGACTTGGAAATAGAGCCGAGTGAGGGGCGATTGCAGAACAACGCGGCGTATATACAGTCTTGGAAAGAAGAAATCAAAGAAAACCCGAACGCGCTGTTTACGGCAATTACCGACGCGGATAAAATCGCAAAAATATCAATAATAGCCAATGCCGACATTGGATTTATACCGTTATAAAAAACTATTTGCTTTGGTTCTGGGATTTCTGACGAAATTCTTTCGGTTTCATATTCGTGGACTGTTTGAATATATTGGTAAAATGCGACTGATCGAAGAATCCGCATTCCTGCGCTATAAAAGATATCGGTTTGTCTGTTGACGAAAGCATGGCGGTGGCGTGAGCAATGCGGATTTTTTTAAGATATTCCATAGGCGACGTATTAAAAACGTTTTTAAAGTACCTGAAGAAATTCGACGTTGACATATTTACTATCTTAGATAAATCGTCCACGGTGATTTTCGAGGCGTAATTTTCTTCCATGTATTGTGTTGTTTTTAAAATTATATAGTCGGCTGTGTTGTCGCGCGTTTCGACCGTCGATGCATATCTTTGCGAAATCAACTTTGCGAGTTTACACAAAAGGCATACGGTTTTCAGATCGAACATTATACTATCGTCTTCGTCCTTTTTTTTATCTATGTCGATAAGTTCGTCGAAATCGCTTACAAAATCGCTTAGTAGTTCTTTAGGAATATTTATGTTAAGCGAAAGATCATTAAACGCCTGTCGGATTTGCGGTTCGACTTCGAATAATATTTTCATTCCGGGGTAGTGATCGAGTTGTTTTTTATAATCATCCAACAAATCGTTCCTTATAATAAGATGGAAAAGTTTTGTCTTTTCGTCGTTCGACCAGTATCCGTGTTCGGTGTACGGCGGAATCATAAACATATCACCGGCTTTTGCAGGGTGATTTCTATTTTTAACGTAGTGCCTGCATTCGCCGTATGTAACCACGTTTAGTTCGTAATAGTCGTGCGAGTGCATCAGGATCGGGTAAGAGCGGTTATGATAATAGGCAAACCCCTGAGAGAAAGCGGAAACGTTGTTAAGCGAATAAAACGGATTTGTATGTTTATTAAGTTTTACGGGATAATTCTGGCTCTTTTTCTTCATTTTGATAGGAACTTACAAAAACGTGATTGAATTCTACAATAATTATATCACATTGGGGTGTATAATGCAAGTGTTGCAATGGGGTAACATCGGGATTTTGCGAGTAAAATTATTGCAGAATCGCCAACATTAATATATGGTACTACGCGCGTTTTGGGTATAAAGGTATAATCTCCGCCCCGTGATTGTCTAACGATAAAATGTGGCATGCGGCCCAAAATACGGCTTAAAATCGGAAAAATTGAAGGGTACCCTTCCTTTCGTCTTCGACGAAAGGAACACTTTTATCGGCTATAAATAAACATTTAATAATATGAGTCGCTTCTCTTCATAATAAGAAAGGGGCATATAAATCGATAACGGAGGAAAAATGAAAGAAAAAATGTTATCAGGCGATTTGAAAAATCTGAAAAAATGCAGAACTTTAGCGACGATGCTTTTTGTTTTCGTTATGGTCATTGCTTTGATGTGCGCGGTCGCTTGCGCGGGCGGTGGCGGAGAAGAATCGGTCGATTCTCCTGCTTCGGCTTCGGACGTGATTGTTCCTGACGATTCCGAAGACCCCGGCGATTCGGATGATTCGAGCGAAATCAAAGATGAAAAAATCGTTCTTAAAGAAATTCCCGGGGCGGGCAATGTTAAACTTGTCGATGATGCTATAAGGGAATATCTTTCTGCCTCTGACGTTTCGGGGCAGATAGCCGCTTTACCGCAGGTTAAGGTGTCAAAAGATTCCGGAGCGTTACCTGTAAAACTTGCCTGGAACGGCAACGGAAGCGTGAAATATACGATTTACGTTGCCGATAACGAAAATTTCGATAACGCAACGTCGTACGTCGTTTCGGGTTTTACGAGGGAACTCGACATTTATAACTTACTGCCGTCTACGACGTATTATTGGAAAGTTGCAGGCGATAGATTCGACATGTCGGACACTTCCGTTTTTAAGACGGAAGATCTTTCCGTTCGTTTGATTTATGCCGAGGGAACTTCGAATATAAGAGATCTCGGAGGTTGGAATGCGGACGACTCGTTTGTCAATTACGGGAAAATATATCGCGGAAACCAACTTAACGGATATGGTAATTGGGGCAATAATAAATTAACGGAGAACGGGCTGAAAACTTTTAAAGACGATTTAAAAATCAAAACTGAAATAGATCTCAGGACGCAGGACAAAGATGACGCTAATCAGACGGTGAATTTTGTAGACGCGTCGCTTCCGTACTATAAATATACGATCGGTCAATATACCGATATTCTGGAACCGTCGGTCTGGAACGCTTTGCCGCATGACGGAAACACGCCGGTTGATTCGATGGAGAATAAAAACGACGCGCGCCGCCTGTCATATGCGACTGGTAATGCGGTAAGGAACGAAAACGCAATGAGACGCTCTTTGAAAGGCATTTTCGAAGTTCTTGCAGACGAGCGCAATTATCCTGTCTATATACATTGTAACGCGGGCGCGGATAGAACGGGTACCGTGGCGTTTTTGATTAACGGTCTTCTCGGTGTAAGCGAAGCCGATCTGATCAGAGATTACGAACTGACAAGTTTTTCAAGTGTTTCCGGGCTGAGATACAGAAGCGAGATTAAAAACGGCGATTTTACCGAAATCGGCGTAATGAAGAACGATTACGACAATTTTGTGGCGTTCGGCGCCTTGATGAATGCGATAAAAAACAATTATGGCGCGGAAGGCGGAACGCTTTCTTATGCGATCGAAAATTTCCTTACCGATTATGTCGGCGTGTCACATGAAGACATTGAAAGTTTAAAAAGAATTATGATTTCAGACTATACGCCGGTCGAAACGGAATATGTCGTCGGGGATAGGCAGGTGGTGGAGGCTGCAAAAACCGCTAACACCCTGAATCTCGGAGACGTTGAGTATAGTTCTGTCGAAAGTATATACGTCAATAACGTATCGCTCGGTAATTCGCTTAACTCCATAGACGGAAGCAAGTTCGCAAACATTTACGGAGAAAGGGAATTGACCGTTGTGGTAAACTCGGAAAACGGCAAAAAGATTATTAAAGTTCCGGTGCTTGTCGTAACGAAATATATATACACGGCAGATGATCTGATCTCTGCGCTGAAGATTACGGCGGAGAGAAATTACGGCTACTACGAACTTAAAAACGATATAACTCTCGGCTCATTCTCAAACGAAGCAAAAGCCTCGTTCAGCGGCAGAAATGGCTTCTGCGGAATCCTTGAGGGTAACGGGCACACCGTTACCGCGCCTCTCGGTAACCATGGTTTATTCGGCTACGTCATCGCCGGAGCAACCATAAGAAACGTAAATTTTGCGGTAAGCGGCGGCGTAAACGAAGCAGGCAAGTCGGTTATGGGCGATTACGTTCTTAACTCGTTTATCGAAAACGTAACGATAAGTGTTTCCGAAGGCGTTCCCGGAATCGGGGTTGACGGTATAGGCCTTGTTACGACTAAATCGTTCAAAGGCAACTCGGTCAAAAAGTTGAGTATTAATGCTGAAAATGCCAAACTCGATTCTTTGTTTGGCTTCGATAAGCAATACGCGTTCGGCGGGAATAATTTTACTTCCTGCCTTATCAACGCGAAATATGTAAAAGAACTTGCAAGGCAATATACAGACGGAATTTACGTTCCCGTATATCTTGAAGATATTTACGGATTCGACGGCGAAATAACCGATACTGTCGAAATCGCCGTTGCAGACATAATAAACGTCGAAGGTTCGAACATCGAGTTGAACGTTGGCGAACGGTTCAAGAGTTCTAAGATTGTCGGCGTTGAAAGCAAAGGCGTTAAAATTACCGAATATAAATTTGTAAACGGCGTGTTATATTTATTTAACGACCGCGAGTTGTTCGGTGACACCTTAGGCGAAACGACCATAAACATTACGTTTGAAGGCGTAAACGGAATTCTCGTCAAAGCGCAAATCAGCGTGGTTATATTTACCGACTCCGAAGAGGTGGTTTTAGAAGAAACGCAGGAAATTTTCATCGGCAGAGAAGAAAACTCGGTTGATCTTAAAGAATTCGGCGGCGCGACGGTTTATTCGATTTCCTGCAACGGATATTATTTCGGAAACGACGTAAATTCTTTGAATATCGATTCGGAATTCAGAGCAAACCCATTGATTCACGGAAGCAATACGCTTACCGTACTCATCGGTAAAGACAATAAATTCTATACGTTGCAAATTCCCGTTGCGGTGATAACCGAGGAGATAGGCGACGTTGTTCGGTTCAACGAACTTATGAAATCCGACAGCGCGGAATACGCGATTTACGGATATTATAAATTGACGGCAGATATCGGTAAGCCCGAAACGGCATTCAACAACGGAAACGACACAAACTGGCAGAACGTGGACGGACTTTACGGCTTCCGCGGAACGCTTGACGGGGCGGGACATTCCATAACCGGCACTGTTTTCTCGAGAGGTTTATTCGGACTTGTCGGCAAAGGAGCCGTCATCAAAAACTTTACCGTAAACGCATACGGTTATGCGAACGGCAGAACTGTTCTTGCTCGTTCGATAAGAGACGCCGTAGTCGAGAACGTTAAGATAAACGTCAAGAGCGGAGAATCCGACTCCTATCTTACCGAGGGCGGAATTATAACCGCGCTTATGAGTCATTCGACGATTTACAGAAACGTTGAAATCAATTCGGACGGAAAAACGGATACGCTGTTCGGTTGCAGTTATTGGAATTACGATCCGAGAAAGGCAAACGCCTTCGAAAACGTCAAAATAACCGTTAAGTCTATCGGCGGACTTCTTTGCCTCAAAGCAAACGTTGCAGACTCTCTTTACACGATAGACGGAGTGGAAGGAATAACGGTCGCTTACGTCCGTTCTTACAGCGATGAAAACAATACCGCGCTCGTCGGCGGCTTAGCGGAATTTACTCTCGGCAACGAAAATGCCGACGTAACCGAAATCAATTCAATAACGTTTGACGGAAGAGAGATTAAGGGCTTCACGTTTGAAAACGGAATTCTTACCATAACAGAGAACTTTACTGTGTCCGACATAGGCGCAAAAACGTTTGTTTTAAAAGGTAAGGTCGGCGATAAAGCGGTTACCGTCTATCTCGGCGCAACTATAGTGTTGCCTGCCGAAGAGGTTGCTCTTGACGGAGATAGAGAGATTATTCTTGCTGACGGAACGGAATACGCTTTAGACCTCGGCGACTATGCGGATTCAACGGTTCTCTCGGCGACTCTCGGCGGTGAAAACGTGACGTATGCCAACGGAAAACTTATTGTTACCGAAGAGTATAAGGCAAACACGCGCAAGCACGGAATGCAAACGTTGAAAGTTACCGTAGAAAAAGACGGCAAATATTACGCCGTAACCGTAAAAGTTCTCGTCGTAACCAAAGCGATTTCGACTATAGACGAACTTACCGCGGCAATGACGGCGGGAACGGATAACGTTGTTTACGGATATTACAAATTAACCCAGAACGTAGGCTCAAGCGAAGCCTGGATAAGCGTTGCGAACAACGGAGACTGGAAAAATACAGACGGAAGCGTAGGTTTCCGAGGAACGCTTGACGGTAGCGGTTTTGCCGTTGACGGAGCCTTTGGAACGCACGGATTGTTCGGAATAATAGGTAACGGCGCGGTCGTTAAGAACGTAACGTTCAACGTTTACTATTATCAGAACGGCAGACAGACTCTGGCTCGCAGCATAACCGGCGCGACGATAGAAGACGTAACTATAAACATAAAGAGCGTATCCGGAACATTGGATGCGACGAAGGAAGGCGGCGTAATAACGGGACTTATGAGCCATACGACGCATTACAAAAACGTAACTATAAACGCCGAAGGCAAAGATCTCGATACGTTGTTCGGCATGAGTTACGGCAATTACAAAGCGGAAAAAGCGAATACGTTTGAAAATTGCGTGGTCAACGCTAAATCTTTGGTAGGACTTGTTCATTCAAACGGGATCATTCCGGCTGCAGGAATCGACGGGCTTACCATTCCACAGTAAAAACTGTAATGAATTCGGGCGGGCGGAAAACTTTCCGCCCGAAAAAAAACGTACAATCGCCCGATAAGGAAATTCAAGAACCTTTCGGTAATTAATTATAATTTACAGGAGTAAAAAATGAAAAGCAAATTTATTAAAAAAGCATTATGCGGCGCTATGGCGTTATGTATGTCTGCCACTTTTATTGCTTGTGGCGGTGGAGGCAACACGTCAACCGGTGGAAACAGCGGAGAATCTTCATCTGCCGAAACCGGCATAAACGTTCTCGTTTTCACGGGAACGGCAACCAGAAACGGAGCAATAAAATGGATTCAGGACTCGGCGGCAAGATTTACGGAACTTAAGAAAGACGAATCTTACGAAAGCGGCAAGAAAGGCGTAAACATAACGATTCAGGACAATAAACTTATTCCTTACGACAGCCTCAGTTCGGACGGTAACGATATCTATCTCGATGAAGCAAAAGCGGATATGTACACTTATTCGGCATCGAATGAACTTATGCAACTTGATGAAATCGTAAGCTATATCGAAAACGATCAGAAGCTTACAATCGACGCAGACGCAAAGAAGAGAATGCTCGGCTACGAAAGCGCGGACGGACAACGCCATTATTACGGACTTCCTCAGTACGAATGGAGTAACAGTCTGACTTACGACGTTAACTACTTCGAAGAGAAAGGATTTTATTTTGCAAAACCGGACGCAACCAAAACGGTAACTCACGAAGGCAAATACGGAACGGTTAAATTCGTCGATCCTGCGGACATGCAGAAATCCTGCGGACCCGACGGCGCATACGGCACGTCCGACGACGGTTTGCCCTCTTCGCTCGAAGAATTCGCTCAGCTTTGCGATTATATCAAATCCAAGGGCGGCTCGCCGTTCTTAATCCCCGGCGGAGCGGGCGGCTCGGTTTATTCCTTCCATATGGTTCAGGCGATCTGGGCGGCTCTCGAAGGCGCGGAGACGATGAAAAGCGTTAAGGCGGAATATTCCGAAACTCCCGTCGAAGTAGTAACGGGCTTTAAAGACGGCGAATACTTCTTCGGAGATAAAAACATTCCTATGCCGAAAACCGAAAAGGTGGTTTTAAGCGACGAAACAGGCTATAAGATGTACGACATGGCGTCGAGATACTATGCGCTTGCGTTTATGCAGTTCGCAAACGATAACGACTGGTTCCATTCCGAAACCAAATCGGACTCGAGCGCGGATAAGGTTCAGACGACTTTCATCGCAACCAATCCCAACGAAAGAGCGGCTATGTACATCGACGGAACTTATTGGTATCACGAAGCTAAGCTTTACAACAAAGGCTCGGCGTTCACTCAGTGGAAGAGAACGAGCGGCGGAAAAGCGCGTAAACTCAGCTATATGTGCCTGCCGACGACTTTAAAAGGATCGGTCGCGGAGGGCGAGGGCAAAAAGAACACGATGCTTAACGTCGGTTCCTCCTTCATGTTTGTAAACAACCGCGTATCCGAAAACGCAGGCAAGAAGAAAGCCGTTGTCGACTTCCTTAAATTCCTTTATTCGAAAGCGGAGCTTGCGGCGTTCACCGAATACCTCGGAATGAACATTCCTATAAATTACGATTACGACGAGAAAAAACTCGGCGATTATTACTACACGAGTTTCAAGAAACTCAGAAGCGAAGCAGACGTTATAACCACTGCTTCCGATAACCCCGTTCAGTATAAAAACCTTTCGAGTTTCATTCTCGGTTTCGGCGGTACACTCAACTATTACACTTATAACGGACAGGTTATGATGGAAGGTTATCTTCAGGCATACAGAAACGGAAGAACGGCGAAGGACATTTTCATGGGTTCTACGCTCTCCGAAGCTTCCTGGAAAACTATGCTCGAAAACGCAAAGAAGTAACAAGATAAAAACGTTGTCGGCGGGAACGTGATTTTCTGCCGATTCCGACCGACGGCGGTTGCCGCAAAACTTAAAACCGCCGTCGGTCGGAGCAATTACAGAGGTATTTTTTCTATGACATTCGGAAAAACTGGTAAAAGAATTATCATCGAAAACAAGCGCAGAGCGGGTTTTTCCCTTCTGATGCTATCTATTCCAATCGCGCATTTTCTGGTTTTTTATCTGTATATAAATTTAAGTTCGTTCGCATTGGCGTTCAAAAAATATGAAATCATCAGCGGCGTGGGGATGGTGACGAAATTTGCGAAGTTGGATAACTTCAAAAACGCGCTCGGTCAGCTGTTCAGCGCAAACGGATGGCTCATGATTAAAAATTCGCTTATTTTCGAGGCGATAAATCTGTTTTTCGTTACGCCTCTCACGCTCATTTTCTCTTTTTATATCTATAAAAAGTGCTTTATGAACAAGTTTTTCAAGGTTATGCTGTTCATGCCGTATATCCTTTCGGAAATAATTGTGGCAACGCTTTACAGATGCATGACGAACAACGTAATACCGGAAATAATGAGCAATTGGTTCCATGTTGCCGACGCGACGAAATATCAGCTTCTCACCGAAGAATCGATGAAAAGAGGCACGGCGATAGTTTTCAACGTAATTATGTGGTTCGTCATAAACAGCCTTATTTATTCGAGTTCTATGGAAGACGTTAATATTTCCATGTCAGAGGCGGCGCAACTCGACGGGGCTAACGTCGCTCAGGAATTTATATACGTCACGATACCCACCATTTTCCCGACGATAGTAACGCTTTTCACCGTTGCTCTGGCGGCGCTGTTCACCGATCAGTTCAGAATGTTTTCTCTGTATAAATATAACGAAGTCGGTTCGCTTGAGAATATCGGACATTTCCTTTATATGGAAGCAAGCAGAGTAGGAAAAACTTCGGGCGGAGGACAGAGTACCACGAACAACACTTACGGCTCGTTATCGGCGATGGGGCTTTTGCTTTCTTTCATCGTAATCCCCGTAACGCTCGTCACGAGACATCTTTTAAACAAATACGGACCGAGGGCGGATTGATATGAAAAAAAGAGTTGAAAGAAATACGGTTACGACCGTTATATTCGCGATTGTTTTCGCGATCCTCATTATCTATTCGCTGTCCGTTATCATCACTCTTTTATGGGGAGTGATGACCTCGCTCAAAAGCCTTGAAGACATTAACGGCGGATTTAACTTTTACACGAAAAAGAACATTCTCGGCTTCCCCGATCTCGACGCAAGCCACGTGTGGGTAGATCCGGAAACGGGCGAAGAATACATCTATCACAGCCGCAGAGAGTTCTTTCAGTTATTCAATTACAAACAGGTAATAGAACTCTTTACCTACAAAAAGACAACCTCTTTTTATGCGAACGGCAGAACGGAGGCGATTGCGCACTATCAGAAAGTATGGTTCGGCGGATCGGCAAGCGGTGCGAATTACGCTACGTTTATCGATATTCTGATCAACACTATTCTTTACACGGTCGGCGGCGCAACTATAATGTGTTTTATGCCGGCTCTTACTGCTTACATAACGGCAAAATACGATTACGTATGGTGTAAAGCATTACACTTGATAAATATCGTAATAATGTGTATACCTGTCGTGGGGAGATATCCTACCGAACTTACGTTTTTGAGAAATAGCGGTCTGTATGACAACATGCTTGGCAATTATATACAGAAAATGACGGGATCCGGCACATATTACCTTGTGTATTATGCGTTCTTTAAAGGTCTTTCCAACGTGTACAGGGACGCGGCTTCGATAGACGGAGCGTCGGAGTTTACGATAACTTTCAGAATTTATTTCCCGCTCGCGCAAAAGATGATTCTAACGGTGTTTCTCATTCAGTTCGTAAACCTGTGGAACGACTATCAGACGTTATATCTATACCTTCCGTCTTATCCCACGTTTGCGTATATGGTATTTTATAAAGTAATAGAGGCAACGGATAACACAATGTTTCAAGAGTTACCTATGAAAACGGCGGCATGTATGTTCCTTGCCGTTCCGGTACTTGTATTGTTCATTATATTCAAAGATAAGCTGATGGGCAGCATATCTCTCGGCGGTATCAAAGAATAAGGAGGAAAAATGCTAAAAATTAAGAAAGTGAAAGTTTTATCGGTTTTACTTGTCGGAATAATCGCTTTGTGCGCGTCTGCGCTTTTGTTCGGAATAGAAAACAACAAAAACGTATACGCGGCTGAGGTTTCCGTCGGCGGAATAAGAACCGAATACTTATATAAAGACACCGTAAACGTTCCTGAAAAAGCCACTATGACTGTGGACGGAGAAAATTACGAATCAGATTCATTCTATGTGATTCTGCCCGACGGCAATCGCATTTCTTCGGCAAAACTTACCCTTGACGTTTGCGGCGAGTATTCTATCGTTTACGAAAAAACGATAAACGGCAAACGTTATAGCGCGGCTAAGACTTTTTTCGTAAAGAAAAAGGTTTTCGAGCTGGCTTCGGGCAGCGACAGTATAGAATACGGCGCGCTTAACAATCAGTTTGTTGCGGTTGGAAATCCCGAAGGTCTTAAAATCGGTCTGGCGGAAGGAGACGTTTTCGCTCTCAATAAGCCGTTTAACATTTACGAGAATAATCTTAAAGATCTTATTTCGTTCAACTGTATGCAGACCGAACCCGTGCTTTGCAATTTCATCACGTTAAGACTTACCGACTGTTACGACCCGTCGGTATATCTCGACATAACCTATAAACGCGGCGAGAAATATTATTCCACAAACATCGTTGCGGGAACTTGCGGCGGCAAAACGGTAGGGCTTGTTCAGAACGAACAGGGCAACGTCAAAGTCGGGAGGGATGCTTTCGAAATAGGCAAGGAAGGTACGACCGTATACGGGAACAATCCCGACAACGGAAACTATTCCAACCTCAGTTATTATCTCGATACGACGGATAAAAATAAGATTAAAATTTACGTCCGCGTGGGAGACGGAACGTCAAACGCGCTCGTGTCGGAAATAAACAACGACAAGGCTTATCAATATACGTTCAAAGGATTTACCGACGGAAACGTATTTTTATCTCTTCGCGCTCAGTCGCTCGTAGGCGTAAGCGAAGCCCCCATACAGATTGCAAAACTCGGCGATCTTTCGGGCAGAGGCTTTTTGACGACTGATTATTATAACGACGATTTAAGCCCGATTTTCCAACCGAACGATTTCGAGAAAGAGTATAAAATAGCGGCCGGAAAGGAAGTTATCGTTCCCGAAGTGACCGTTAAGGACGATTACGGCATAAGAGGACTTGCCGACTACGTCGTCACTTATGAAAAGAACACGTCGAACGCAAGCAACGTAAGCGTTAAAAACGGTAAATTCGTTCCCGCGAGAAAGGGCGTGTATACCATAGATTATTTTGCTTACGACGTTTACGGCAACAGAAGCGAACTTTCGATCAATCTTTACGCCGTTGATGCTGAAAACGGAATTACGGCTGTCTGTAAGCTCGGCGGGAACGTTTCGGCGGGCGAGAGATACAAACTTTCGGATATTGTGGACGTCACTTCGCTCAACGAGAATATTCTTAATGTCGCTGTGACGATCGAAACGCCGAAAGGCGAAAAAATCGAAGCGAAAAGCTTCTCGCAGATTCACGTATTTGACGAGGTGGGAACTTATTCGATTAAATATGCTTATTCGGATATATTCTACGGCGGAGAAATTACGGCGGACGTAAACGTT
>ENA-OOXT01002040-OOXT01002040.1-human-gut-metagenome-genome-assembly--contig:-NODE-2040-length-11840-cov-3.525244_pt1 | contig 11840 bp, 11 predicted proteins | sample MGYA00241590_ERZ501349 | MGnify/ENA primary metagenome ERZ501349 (study PRJEB25962, sample SAMEA2042838) | human gut metagenome | biome: human gut; feature: human-associated habitat; material: faeces...
AAGTCAAAAGATTTTAATGATATTTTCATGTTTTCTAGTATCTGAGTATCTGTTTCATTAAGTAATGTTTTTTTGTCTACGGCAAAGCTTGCTGCCATAGTAATTTTTTTTGAGTTTATAGAAACAAAGTCTTGTAAATATTGTGGTAAGCGTTCTCTAGATGCTATTGGTCTTAGAATCTGATCTGAACCTGTGATAAAGATATTAGAGCTAGTATTTAGATTATTAAAATCCTTGTATAATATAACTTTATTTGATGTTTTTAAATAATGTTGTTCAAAATTTTTAGCAAAATTTTTACTAATGAGTTTATTATGTTTATAAGAATTATCAATTAATAGAGGATTATACCCAAGTTTATCTATTAAAGATTGAATCGCATAAGCTGTTAATAAAGCTCCATAATTTGATACCCACCAAAAATTCATTATATTAATATTTTTCATATTTTATCTCCTTTAATCAGTTGTGTTATTTATATTAGATTTTATTGTTTTATGGTTGTTGAATTTTATAGAGTATGCAAGTTGCAATACAAATCCGTTAATAAGCCAAATAAATATATTTATAAAATCTATTGTATAAAAAGATAATATTAAAATTATTATAATTGATTCTAAACAAGCTTTGGCAAAAATTTTATTATAATCATTAATATTTTTACGATTATAAGATAAAAATTTTATATTATTAAATATAAATAATAAGTATAGTCCAGTTCCTATTATCCCAGTTTCTGCAAATGTTGTAAAAAATATTGAAGAATTGGCTGTCCATAAGTATGGGTGTGTACTGTATTGTACATAATTTTCAAGACTCATTGTTAAATTAATTTGGTTAGGTTGCATAAATTTATTAGCAAAAATAGCAGAATTGTAATAACCACAACCTATGAAAAAATTCTTTAGACCTATTTGAAATTGAAGAAATATGCTGTATATTCTAGTTGCTAATGAGCGTTCTATAATTACAAATTTATCATAATCTTTGAAAATATTATTTATAGAAAGAAATCTATGTATGATATTTAGATTTATAATATTTTCTATGTTAATATAAATAATAACTGTTGAAAATAATAAAAATATCAATAATAAAAATGTTAGTTTAAAAAAGTTGGTTTTGATATATTTTGAATTATTATAAAGTAATAGTATTATAAATTCAGTTAATCCGAATATTATAAATACTGGAGATAGTGTAAATAGTAAATTACTTAGTATTAAAAAGAAGTAAGTTTTTTGTATAGTAATATTTAAATATTTATTTTTAAAAAAATTAATATTTAGTTTTTTTAATTTAAAAATAAATGGCATTGTTATACTTATATAAAAAGCAAAAGTTGCAGGTTCGGAAAATATTGAATAGACACGGTCTCTTAAATGTTCTCCGTCTTTTTCATATTGATATAAGTTCTGTCTTGCATTTGAAAAAAAATCTAAAATGTTATCAATAAAAGTTATATTAAACATATGAGAAAAGAATTGAATAAAACCTAATAATAAAGTTATCCAGATTAAAAAGTAAAATAATTTTAACATTTTAACAGGTTTGATCCCTATAAAAAAACCAAGAGTTGGTAGCAAGTATATTAACATACATGTGCAATAAAATCTTGCAAATCTTATTATATAAAAATATAAAACTTTAATTTCATAATATCCTAATATTATATGTATAAAAGTTGTAAACAAGCAAAAAAATAAGAAATAAATCCATAGTTTCATTAATTTTATTGATAATAAATTTTGAATAAAAATTTTAAAGTAGTTATATTTAAAAATTCCAAAAGAAATATATAAAAGTATTGAAAATATATGTGCATATGTCAAATTTATATTAGTATTTGGAACTAAATAAAGAACAAAAGTCGGAAAAAATACTAATATAAATGTTATATAAAAAAATATTTTGAATAAATTAATTTTCAAATTAATGCCTTTTTAACTTGTTTTCATTAAATAATATTAGAATGATTATTTTTATGATTTATTTTATATAAGAAACTATATTTTAATATTCTTATTACTTGTTTTAATCTACTATAAATGTTGTATTTAAAACTTTTTTGTTTAGTAACTATTTTATAAAAATCTTTAAAGAAGTTATATGCCTCTGTATATTTTCTTTTCAAATTATCATTATTTATGTAGCTATCTGAATGTATTCTGTAGTATGTAAGTTGTTCAGGAATACAATAAACTGATTCATATGCTACTTGTCCCCACAACCACCAATCTATCCAGGCTTTTTTAGGGCTATTAAAATTACATTTTTTTATTATATCTGTTTTAATCATAACACAAGAAAATGTTGGTATACAGTTAAAAATGGTTATAATATTATTGATTTGATGTGGATAATTATGTTTTTTCCAATAATTTTCAACTAGTTTTAAATATTTACTTTTTTGAATTATATCTTCTAAGCTACCAATTAGTTCTAAATTATTTGTAATAATTTTTATGTCTTTATTATTTAATAAATAATCAATTTTTTTTTGAATATAGTTATTGGATAAATAATCATCTGATTCTAAAAAAACTATGTAATCGCCTTTTGCATTATTAATCCCTAATTTTAGAGATTCAATGATTCCTTTATTTTCGTGATTAGGATGCGTGAACAATTTTATTTTTTTATTAGTATTAGAATATTCTTTTATTATATTTATAGAGTTATCTTTTGAACCATCATCAATGATTATATATTCCCAGTTTTCATAGGTTTGGTTTAACACTGATTCAATAGTTTGTTTTATATATTTTTCATAATTATAGCTAGTTGTAATTATTGAAACTAATGGTTTCATTTTTTCTCCTATATTTTCATTTAGTTCTATGTATTTTATAGTTTAGTTATTTTATTATTTTTTTTGTAATTATAGTAACGGATTTTTCTTATAAAATCATCTAGTTTTCTTAACTTAAATCTTCCTCGAATTAGACAATATATTGAAGACAAATAACATGTTTTAAGATTTAAGTTTTTTATATTATAATTTAAATCAAGATAATACTTTAGCCAAAGATTAGAAAATTTAAAATTTTTATATTTCCAAGGTTTGAATCTGCAGTAATGGAATATACATAAATCTTTTTTTAAAGAGTTAATATTCGTTATTCCAAAAAATAGTTCTAATTTTTTATCACTATAATCTGTATATGAGTTTATCCAATTATATTTGGGGGAAATAATAGTGATATTATTATTAAAAATTTTATTCATAACACTTTGATCATGAAACATAAGTTTAGTATTATTTTTAACATAGTAATCTGCCATTAATTTATTTAGATTTTCTTCTCTTATTTTTTTTGTATTTAATAATAATACTCCGGCATTAAAATAATCATTAATATCTATAAAATTTTCACTATCATAAAAATAAGAAACGTGATAATCTTTAACTACTCCTGCATATGTGTTTTTTAGATCTATATTGTATAATTCTAATAAATCTTGTAAAACAATAGTATCTACATCAATGTATAGGATTTTATCATAATTTTTCAAAATTGAAGCTATTTCAAATTTTAGAAATGTTGTATTTGTCATTAAGGGATTTGAATTATTGATAAAATTTTTGCAGGGGTTGTCAACTTTTATTGTTTCAACATAAAAATTTTCTTGAGTCATTTCGCGAAGCTTTTCAACCATATTATTATTTTTTAAACTATCACATAAAATAAAAATTTTATATATAGTTTCTTGTTTTTTATTTTCATACATTGACTTAAGTAATACTTCTGTTGGCATTACGTAATTGTTGTCGGTCATTAATGCTATATAAACACAACGATTTGTCATTTAGTCTCCTTTTTATTATCTATTAAATTTTCCCAATCTTTTCCTACTTTTTCCCAAGAAAAATTATTAATAATAAATTCTCTAGAATTTTTTCCAATTTGATAATTTTTCTCATTATTTTTTATTAATTCGATAACTTTGTTAGCATAATCTTCATCTGAATTTGCAATTTGTAAAATATGTTTATCTGCCCCAATTCCTTCGGCACCTTCAGGAGTTGTTACAACAGGAATTCCCATAGACATTGCTTCTAGAATTTTATTTTGTATCCCTCCAGCTATTTTTACTGGGCAAACTGATACTTTGCAATCTTTCATATATTCTCTGACATCGTCTACTTTCCCTGTAACTACAATTCCATCAATACCTTTTACCGCTTCAAATAAGTCTTTTCGTGGGTTGGCTCCAATTATTTTAAATTTCGCATCTGGAATTTCTTTTTTAATTAATGGGAAAACTTTTGTTGCAAAATATATTGCTGCTTCTGAATTTGGTATATATTGCATTGATCCTACAAAACAAATACTATTATTTTTTGAGCTAATAATGGGTTTATAATATTCTGTATCAGTAGCTAATCCTATTATTTCACAATTTGTTATGTCTGCAAATTGTGATAAATATTTTTTGTCTGTATCTGAAATTAAGATTTGTTTATCACTATATTTACAGGCTTTTTTTTCATAATGTTTTACTTTTAAATACTCTATCCATATTTTCAATTTATCAAATAAGTTTGATTTTTCTTGAATTCTTCGTTCATACATCATTGAAATAGCATCACATAAATGAATAATTTTTTTTATGTTTTTGTGTTTTTGTAAATATTGGAAAGATCTTATTATATAACCAATTGTAACATCATATGTTCCTGTTTTTATTTCTTTGTCTATAATATTTTGCATTTTTTTATTGTAAAAATATTCAACGATAAAAGGTTTATCATTAAATATTGCTTTTATTGCATTTAAATAAGCTAATTTTTTGTTAAATTTAATTGGAATTAACTTTGTATAAAATTCATTATGTATTAAAGCCCCATCTAAATCATCATTATCGGAGACAAGAGTTATAATAGTTATTTTATGACCTTGTTGTTTTAATTCCTTTAAATAATGATAAATATGAAGTCTATCACCTCCAATTAATGGCCATGGTAAACGAGTTGTTACATATAAAATATTTTTTACTTTGTTATCCAACTTTCAGCTCCTATGTTTGTAAATCTGAATCTCCTGAATTCTCCTCCTAGTTTAGATAATTCATCTATTACTCTATATCTAGTATTATTAGGACAATAGAACATAAAAAATCCACCGCCACCCGCTCCAGAAATTTTTCCGCCTGTTGCACCTACTTTAATTGCTGTTGCATATATATTATCAATTATTGGGTTAGATATTGATTCTGACATTTTCTTTTTATTTTCCCAGCCTGTGTTTAATAATTCGCCCATTTTAGACAAATTACCTGTTAAAAGTGCCTCTTTCATATCTAAAGATTGTTGCTTTAACTTATGCATTGCATCTATTGCTTTTTCATTCTTTCTCTTGGTATTTTCAACTTGGCTTTCTATAATTTTAGCAGAAAGTCTGCTTGTTCCAGTATAATACAAAAGAACATTAAATTCTAATTCATTTACATATTCTTTGCGAATTCTCAAAGGGTTTACAAGTACTTTTTCGTTATTTGAAAATTCCATAAAATTAAATCCACCGAAAGCTGCAGCATATTGATCTTGCCGTCCACCTGCCATTTTTAAGTCTTCTCGTTCTATGCTCCAAGCAAGTTTTGCTAAATCATATTCTCCTAAAGGTAAATTTTGCCATTCTTGAAAAGCTTTTACTATTGCAACAACAAGGGTAGAACTGGAACCTAAACCACTTCCTGCAGGTGCATCAACATAGGTTGTTAATGTCAAACTTAATGGCTTTTTGATAAAATCTTTTATAACTCTATTATATACTCCTTTAAGTAAATCAAATTTTCCATCAATATCAAATTTTTCAGTAGAGTCAAATATTGCAAATTCTTTTCTATCTTCGCAGTGAAACGCAATTTTACCGTCGTTTCTCGGCTCAATTGTTGCATATGCATACATATTTATGCAAGCATTAAGTATAGAACCTCCATAAGTGTCGCAATAAGGACTTACATCAGTCCCTCCACCTGCTAAACCTATTCTTAATGGTGCTTTTGCTCTGATAAGCATAGTCCTTCTCCTCTAAAAATCGTTTCTTCTACTATTGCACAAATTATATGCCCAATCATTATATGCGATTCCTGAATAATTGGTGTGCTTTTTGATGGTACTTTGATTAGATAATCGCAGATATTGTCCATTTCACAATCACTTTCTCCTGTAAAACCAACAGTAATAACTTTTTTCTTTTTAGCTTCTAATATAGCATTTATAATATTTTTAGAGTTTCCTGATGTCGAAATTCCAATAAAAATATCTCCTTCATTTGCATTTGCCTGAATTTGTCTTGAAAAAGAATTTTCATAACCATAATCATTGCCTATTGCTGTCAAAATTGATGTATCTGTTGCAAGAGAAAATGCACTTAAACCAGGTCTGTCAAAAAAGAATTTTGAAACCAATTCACCTGCAATATGTTGTGCATCACCTGCTGAACCCCCATTTCCGGCAGTCAAAACTTTTTTACCATTTTCATAAGCTTTAACAATTTCATTAGCGGTCTTTTGTATAGTCGTAAGAATATTTTTGTTATTTAATATTTTTTGTTTTGTATTTATTGATGCTTGAATATACTTATCTATCTGCATTATGTTATATCCTTTACTTTTTCTGAAATTATTAGACTATTCAAATAGGGTAATTTGATATTGTCAATTAGCGGATTATCTCCTATCATTATTGAATTTTTTAAATCTATTTTAAATTTTTCACAAGCTTGTAATATCATACCAGGATTAGGTTTTCTTAAAAGAGAATCATACGAATATTCTTTTATAATTCCATCTTTATGATATGGGCAAAATTCAATATCATCAAACTCTATACCTTGTTTGCTATAAAATGATTTAATACCTTCAAAGCCTTCTTGCATACTTATAAAATTGAATTTATCTTTTGCAATTCCAGCTTGATTTGTAACCATTATAATGTAGTAGTTTTTTTCAGAATATTTTTTGACAATATCTATTGTGCTTTCAATAATTTCAAAATTTTTGCCGTGAGGATATTCAGTATTTACAATTAAAGTTCCGTCTTTATCTACAAAAAGTGCAGATTTGGCTTCTTTTTTTAACCAATTTGGAATCAAGTCTTGAGCTTTGTAATAATTATCAGGGATACCTATATCAATGAAACATCCGCCGATAGGTAAGCCAAATAGTTCCTTGTTATTTAACAATTCTGGGAAAATTTCAGTTTCCAATGAAATAAATTGTCCTGAAAATTTATCAAAAAATCTTTTTAACACTGATTTTTTAATATAATAAATTCCTCCATTTATATAACCATCAATTCTATTATTTGGAAGTTTTCCTTTTTCCGTAAATGATGATATGCCAAAATTATCGTTTATTTCAGCAAAACCATATCTTGCAATATTATTAGAATAACGTAATGCTAATGTACAAGGCTTGTCTTGCCCAAAATTTTGCAATAGTGAAAAATCTATGTCAAAAAAAGTATCTCCATTAATGACATAAAACTCATTATTCAAAAATTCATAAGCATTCAAAATCGCTCCACCTGTACCAAGAGCTGTTTCTTCTTTTATGAATTTTGCATTAGGTAAATCTTTAAAATAATTTTCTATAACCTCAGATTTATAACCTGTTAAAAACACATAATCATTAAAACCTTGATTTTTTAATTGTTGGATAATATATTCTAAAAAAGGCCTATCTTTTATAGGAGCCATAGGTTTTGGAACATCAGATACAACATGAGATAAACGTGTTCCAAACCCTCCAGATAAAATTACTGCCTGCTTACCCATGTCTGCCTCCGAGTGCTAGAAATACTGCTTTTATTAAAATTCCGATTTCCCATAGCAAGTTTCTGTGTTTCAAATAATACAAGTCATATTGAAGTTTTTCTGAAACATCATCAGCTAAAACGCAATGTCCTTGGTTAATCTGTGCCCAACCTGTCCAGCCTGTTTTTACCCACATACGGCAAGAGTAATATGGAATTTCTTTTGAATAAATATTCACCAAATCTTCCCATTCTGTCCTTGGGCCGACAATTGACATTTCGCCTTTTAAAATATTTATCATTTGAGGAATTTCATCAAAACGGGCTTTTCTTACAAATTTACAAAACGGGATAACTCTATTATCTTCATCTTGTGGTTCGGTATGTCCGATTTGACCAGCTTTTGGAACATAATCATTTGCATACATTGTTCTTAGTTTATATGCTTTGAATACTTTTCCATCTTTTCCAACTCTGTTTTGGGTATAAATTGCATTTCCGCCATCTGTTAATTTTACACGAATACCAATATACAAAAGTATTGGAGATGTCACAATAAGTATTATCAACGCTGCGATTATATCGTATGCACGTTTGCAAAAATCATACACTTTAGAACGGTTTTTCATGTAATCATAAAATAGCCAGTTTATTGACATTTTGTCTACAAAGTATTTACCTGTGACCATTTCATAAAATTCAGGCATTTTATATACTTTTACATCTTTTGGAATACTATTTACCATTTTGGTTAAAAATTCTTCTTCCATACGATGTTTTATTGCGACGATTACAATGTCAACTTTTTTATCTTTTATAATTTCATCTAGTTCATAGACTTTTGGTAATACTGCAATATTAGTATCATTTATAATTTTATCTTCTTCATCATATTCAACAAAACCTGATACGTTCATTCTTAATGCTTTTTTATTGATAATTTCATCTGCTATAAGTTTTGCATTAGAATTTGAACCGATTATCAATACATTTTTTATTTTCTTAATGTTAAATAAATAATAGTGAAAACATCTTCTGTAAATGAATAGGGCTGCATAAATTGTTAATAAATTGAATAAAATGAATTCAAACGATTTAACATCTTGGTTAAATGTTAAAAGCAAAATTGTTGCAGGAATTTGAGAAAATACAACACCCTCAAAAAGAAGGTATGAATTTTTCAAAGTTGAATTAAATTCTCTAATCTTGTAATTATCTTTTAAAAAGGCTATGTCACAACAAACAGTTGATAAATAGCCATTTTTATAGGGGAGTATCAGAACTCCCCTACAAACTGTTATTTGCAGTTATCTATACTCATTTGGAATTTCGATATGAAGTGTCTCACACAATAACTTCACATCATGTGCATCATTTTCATCAAACTCGTATCCCAGATGGAACATTACTTGACTATATGGTTCAATACAGGAAACCTCTATTTCCTCAATTCTTCCTTTACCCGAAAAAGTTTCTACCGGAAAACAATCCCCATCATAAAGAATTTCACCTTCGTCCGTATATTCAAAACAATGCAAATCAATAATTCTGTTTTTCAAATCTTCCCATACAGTATGGTTCAATGTTGTATATTCCATCTTAATCTCATAAAAGCCATTAGCTTTCATTATTTCTATAAAGTTCTGATAATCGTTCTTTTCTACAAAAATGTCAATATCATTATGGGCTCTTGACTGATATCCAAGAAGAGCATCTACACCCCAGCCACCATCAAGAAAGACTTTAATCTCCGCATCTATTGCAAATTGAAGAATCTGTTTTACATCTGTTATATTGACCATCTTATCATCTCCACAAATTCTAATTAGGCGACCAGAGGAACTGCTGGTCTGTTTGATAAATCTCTGCATTTAGCAGTTTTCAATGTTGCCAAAACGAAAGTTAAGAAGATGTTCCTTTTCTCCATGTCGCTTTCTTTGGCGTAATTTACAAGGTTATTCCACACAAGATAGTTGTTCAGATACTTGGTAGAAACACCGTTAAAGCCACGCATAAACCTCTTTAGCTGGCTATGGTAGCTATTGATATGTTGGATATTATAAATGCCTTTCTTGGCTTTGCCAGTCTTTAACTGCACAAGGTCAATGCCATTGGCATTTGTAAATCTCACATAGGAGTTCATCTTGTCCGTAACAAGAGTGGAATTGGTCTTAATCCTACCATCATAAATATGATGTAAATCTCTTGTAGAAACTCTACCAGTATTCGTAATCTTGGAGATAGACAAGCCATTCCTATTAACCGCACAAGGAACACATACCTTTTCTTGGGACAAGCCTCTGATATGTGTAGAATGACCACGCTTATGAGCCTTGCGTGGCATAGCAAATGTCTTACTCTTGCTATGAGTGCCCTTGTACGAGATGGCGAAAAAAGTTTCGTCAGCCTCAATAATGCCGTCAAGGGTAACATCGTCTGCCATATTCTGAAGTGCATCCAAAATCTTGTGTCTCCAAAGGAATGCGGTGTTTCTGTGAATCCCACAAGCAACAGCAGTCTTACGAATGGATAAGCCATTCATCATACAATCAATGTACTGCTCCCACACGGACAAGTCTTTTCTTGTACCAGACACAATGGAGTTCGTAGCAATCACGAAGGACTTGCCACAATCCTTACATACATATCGCTGTGTGCCATCTTTACGATGACCATTGCGAACCACATGGATACAGCCACAAAGAGGGCATACACGACCATTTGCAAAGCGTTCCTTTGCTACGAAATCTTCAATATTCAAAGACTTTACAAAGGCAGGACTTAAAAGCATTGTTTTAAGGCTTTCCTGCTCTGCGACAGTCAACTTACCGATAATATCTAATGCGTCTTTGATAGTAGGCATATCCAATTACCTCCTTCGGTGGTACTGTTTCTTACTATTATTATACGCTATTTCTCGTCAAAAATCAACCATTTGTTGTGACAGAGCCTTAAATATCAATACGCCCTTTAATACATTCCTATTAAAACATCAGCTTCGATTGTCAAATGTGTGAGAGTACGCCAATCAACGCAATCTTTTTCAACGCAAAAGAGAAGCGGCGTCATTTCAATAAACGACATTCTTTGTTCTGATGACAACTGTACGGTGGCTGAAACCGTTTCTCTTGAAATGGTTTTAAGATATTTCTCAAAATATTCAACGACAGACTCATTTGAATAATCTGGATTTTTCAAGTGTGCTTGCACTTTAGTCCTGATTTCCCTCAAATGATTTTTCGTAGGAATTACTTTCACAACATATCCGTTAGGAGATAGCAATCGCTGAAATTCTTTGTAGTGTGCAGGCGAAAATATGTCTAAAATACAATCCATACTTCCGTCTTTCAAAGGGATTTTTGATAAGTCAGTAACAAACCACTTCACTGCTTTGCGCTTGTCTTTTTTTGATGCAATCTGTATTGCCTCCCTTGACAAGTCAAAGGCAAAGATGTTTCGTTCTGTTCTTTGCTGTATCTGCCTTGCATAGAAACCCTCGCCGCAACCAACATCTAAAATGTTTCTTATAGATGGCGTATCAGAAATAAACTGTATGATTTTCTCCAACACAACATCATACATGCCATACTCCAAAATTTGGTGCCGGTTGTCAAAAGACCGCTTGCTGTAGTTGGTTTTGGGCGATGATTTTAACAACAAATTTACATACCCATATCTTGAAATATCAAAGCAATGTCCATGTCTACAAATTAGGCTATTGCCTTGTATATCCATTGATTTTGTGCAAATTGGGCATTGAAAATAAACCTTGCTGTCTGCAAAGCGTGATAAATTATTATTCATTTGTTTTTCCTCCGTAATTACATCTCTGCTTCAATAAGCGAGTTATGCAGTACGGATAACCGCAACATAACTCGCGGTTTTATCTTAATCTCATAAATGTAACCATTGTGTTGTCCTCCAATCAATTCCGCAGTATTACTCTGCTTTTAGAAAAAGTATAGCACAAAACTATGAACATTTCAACTCTATTTCAGCCTGTCGGCGACGTTGCTCTCTCTGGCATACCGCCGCGCCGCTTCCCGCACCGACAAAATCGTTATGTACGGCGACGGAA
>ENA-OOXT01002047-OOXT01002047.1-human-gut-metagenome-genome-assembly--contig:-NODE-2047-length-11812-cov-4.675683_pt1 | contig 11812 bp, 9 predicted proteins | sample MGYA00241590_ERZ501349 | MGnify/ENA primary metagenome ERZ501349 (study PRJEB25962, sample SAMEA2042838) | human gut metagenome | biome: human gut; feature: human-associated habitat; material: faeces...
TTTCCGATGTAATGAGCGGGAAAATCAACTGCGTGGTAGTAAAAGACCTTTCCCGTTTTGCAAGAAATTACAGTGATGCGGGAAGTCTGATTGATAACCTGTTTGTGCAAATGGGTGTCCGTTTTATCAGTCTTGCTGAAAATGTGGACAGCTATCTCAACCCGGACAGCGTTTCCAGTATTATCGTCCCGATTACGAATGTAATGAACGATCAATACTGCTACCAGACCTCAAAGAAAATTCGCCAGGTATTTGACTATAAGAGGCGCAATGGGCAGTACATCGGCGCATTTGCTCCTTATGGATATGTAAAGTACCCAAAGGACAAGCACCAGTTGATCATCGACCCCGATGCCGCTGAAATCGTCAAATTGATTTTCTCTTTGTTTCTAAAAGGGACATCGAAACGGGCCATCGCTTTGTATCTGAATGAACACGGCGTACCCAGCCCCTCGGCTTATAAACTGCAAAAGGGCATACCCGTTTCAACAAGAGGATATGACGATCCTATGTGGGGAGCCCGCATGATCCACTCCATTCTTACGAACCCCACCTATACCGGGGATTTGGCGCAGGGCCGCAGTCGGGTAAAAAGCTATAAGGTACACGAGGTTGAAAGCGTCCCCCGTGAAGAATGGGTGGAAGTAGCTGGTACGCATGAGTCAATCATTGATTATGAAACCTTTGATAAGGTACAGGCTCTTTTACAGCGTGATACCCGTACTTCTCCAAAAGGCCGGGAAGTCCACCTGTTCAGCGGTTTTCTGAAATGTGCTGACTGCGGGCGGGCAATTACCCGGAGCGTAGGCAACAACAATAATGTGTACTATGCCTGCTCCACCTACAAGAACCGCTCCCGGACAGCCTGCACAATGCACTCAATCAAGCATAACCGTCTGGAGGCCGCTGTCCTCTTTGCGGTACAACAGCAAATCCATCTGGCTGTTTCATACTCGGAAATGATTGCCCGCATTAACACCGCCCCGGTCAAAAAGAGCCAGTCCATCCGTTTGGAAGAACTGATTGCTGCGAAAGAGCGGGAACTGGCAAAAATCAGCCGCTACAAGCAGTCCCTTTATCAAGACTGGAAAGACGGGGAAATTACCCAGCAGGACTACCGGGATATGAAAGCCGATTATGAACGACAGACCATCGCTCTTACGGATGTGCTGGCCCGGCTGAACGCTGAACGGGCGGAACTGGCAAACGGTGTAAAGAGTGAGCATCCCGCATTGGTGGCCTTTACAAAACATCAAAATATCGACCAGCTTTCCCGGGAACTTCTCGTTGAGCTGATCGACCATATCAAGGTTTATGAGAATGGAAACATTAGTGTGAGATTTAAGTTTGCGGATGAATTTAGACGCATAGCAGAATACATTGAAATCAACACCACAAAACCCGCAGTAGCGGGCTAACCCCCGCTACATACCCCTTTGACAGTGTGTTTTCCTAATAGGAGCTAATCATATGCACGTGGCCCTACAATAATTTTTGGCGCAAGCGTAGACGAGGTCAAAGATATTACGGCGCTGCTGAACAAAAAATATGGGCGCAGTGTTGCCGTTGCTGTAACTGCCAACACGCCAAACCGTTCGCAGATATTAGAGGCTTTTCGCCTCGGAATAATTAAGGTAATAGTCAATTTTGGTATTTTTACCGAGGGGACTGATCTCCCTATGATAGAGACGGTGTTGATTGCTCGTCCAGTAGCGCCAACTAATGTTGGGCTATATGCTCAGATGGTAGGGCGTGGATTGCGGCTCTATCCGGGTAAAACGTCCTGTATGGTGATTGATTGTGTCGGCATATCGGATAACCCTATTTGCACTGCCGCATCACTGATCGGCAAGGATGTACCTACCCCCAAGCCAGAAAAAGCAAAGCAAGAGAAAATTGAAGACGAGGAAGAAAAAATTGAAGTGCTGCGGGGGGCTGAAATCCCGGATACATGGATTAAAAATGAACTGGAGGTGGATATTATGGAAAAAGGCGTTGGCGTTGATTTGCACGATGTGGCGTGGATTAAGCTGGAAAATGGCGGCTATTTGCTTCAAATTCCGGGCGTTACATATCGTATCAGCAAACCGCTGATTGATGGCAATGTCTACCTGCATAAAAACAAAACATGCTCCAAAATGCCCATGCCCACACAGTTTATTCTGGATTGGGTATATCAAGACCTAAAACAAAAGCATGCAAACGTAAGCTATCTATGGAATAAGAGCGAGCGTCGCCGTTGGGATAATCAGCTTGTTTCTTCAGAACAAATATCACTGATTAAGCGGCTGGCCCCCGATTATAAAATCAACCCCAAGAAGATGACGAGGGGTGATGCATCATGCATCATTCAAAATCTGCTGCATGTACAAAAATTGGAGGAAGAAAACGATGCCTAGGAAAGCTCGAAAACTTTCATCTTCCGGGGTGTACCATATTATGACGCGCGGAATTGATAAAACAAGGGTTATGCTGGATGATGCGGATTGTATTCAATTCCTGTGTTTTCTCAATTTTGTACAAAACGAGGGCTTTCAAGTTTTAGCCTATTGCTTGATGGGAAATCACGTGCACTTACTCGTTAAAACAGACAAAGCCAACATTGACGCGTTAGAGCTGGCAATGAAAAGGCTGCTTGTACGCTATGTGGCGTACTATAATCACAAATATGATCGTGTTGGCGGCCTTTTTCAGAATCGATATGCGAGTCAACCTGTGGTGACGACAGGGTACTTTTTGAGGGTACTCCGTTATATCCACAATAACCCTGTTGCTGCAAAAATCACAAAAACGCAAGCACAATATGAGTGGAGCAGCTATAGAGACTATTTTGGTGGACGCCAAACGTGTCTGTGTGAAGTGCAGACACAATATGCTTTGCAAATCCGCCCACTGGAATGGCTTAAAAATTGGCACGAGAAAAGCGAGCTGAATCCTGCAAGTTTTTCTGATGTTAACATTGCAAAAGTTAAGGTGGGCGATGATATCGCAATGCAGCTGATACAAAATAGAGGCGGCATATCAGCAATCCAAGTTCGCAATTTATCGGATACGGACAAGGCCGTTCTATTTGGTCGCCTTGTGAATGAGGAAAGGCTGGGCTTTGCGCAACTGTCCCGACTTACAGGAATTTCCAAGGGAGAAATCAAAAGACTACTGCTGCAAATGGAGGATGATCTATGACAAGTGAAACACGCGAAAAAATCAATCGTGCGAGTATCTTTATTGACAATGCAATGTACTGTGATGATGACAAATCGCTCCGCGTTATTGGTCGCTTGTATTACGGCGGCAAGGAGTATGGGGTAGGTATCACCGAAACGAAAGAAAAGCCGGACACGCTGGAAATTAGAACACCGGAGACGTGCCTGACCTACAGCGGGGATTATCCCATCTGTGGTTCTCGGCTGGGCGGCGCTTACGTAGACGACATCGATCAGGCGATTGACGAATTATATGGCCTTGCAATTGGTGTGAAAGAAACCTATTGCACAACAGTACAACTGGGTATGATCGCAAAACTACGCTACTTGATGCAGGATGCATTCGAGCCCTACAGCCCACACAGATATGTCATCTGGTCTGACAAAATTTTGCTTTGGGATATGCGCCCTCTTTTTAACGGTTGGTGTGGAACGGCACGAATTGACATATTGCGCCTCAACTATTATTACAGTGACGGGCAATTGGTATACCTCAATTTTGCGGGCAAACCATTGTCTACAGCGCAGGATTCGGCTATTCCTGACCCAATCAGAAAATGCATTGAGGGCGAGATCAAGGCGGAAATCAAACGGAAAGAAGAGAAAGAAAGAGCGGAACAGCGCAGGATTGCAGCCTACAGCCAAAAGATGGCAGAGGTCGAATCAGATGGCGACGAGTTTGACTTTGCAGATGTAGATGATCCTGTTTTTTGGAGGCAATTTGACGCAATTCAAAACAATGAATGTCCCGAAATATAATTGACGCCGAAATCGAAACATTTACATTTTTAATCCCTACTCGTTAGGGTATAATATAGATAAGGTCAGAAGGAACGAAAGCTCCCAATGACCTCGGCGTGTTGGAGGGTAGCAGCCTCCGATATGCTGCGTGCTCCTTGAAAGGTGAATAAGTTCTAGCGCCCATGATGCACGGGCATCCCGAAAGGGGATACTTAGATGGGATTGGCGACTAATAGGATAATTAGAGAATCCACAGCAAGTAGCCCCTGTACAGGATTGTGCATTGCGTCCGTAATGATCGAGAGACAAAGGAGAAAAAGACAGCTCGCCGCAAAGACTATATTGTAAATATTATATTTGGAATATATCAGCATATTATAAGATTAGTGGTTATATATAGATTGGCACAATAGTTCACAGATCGTTGGCGCCGATACCTGAAGCGCGGTTGATATCGTATCCAGACGTGGAGCATTGAGACGCGCGGGTATTATACGACCTGTGTGCAAGCAAAGAGAGGGCATCACCTTGTGTGATACCCTCTTTTTTGTTGTGGTTTTGAATTGTAAACATCAAAATATAGGCGTCAGGCTTCTTCTTCATCGTCCAGATTTTCAAAGAGGTCGGATGAAAAGAAGTCAACAAAATCAATTCCAAACCCTTGACACAGCTTTTTAATCGTAACAACCCCGGTACTTTTGACACGAGCGTAAGAAGAAACGGTTAACTTGAGCGCGGAGGACGATACCCCGCTTACCTCCGCCAGATGATTGACCGTCATGTTTTTTTCGCGGCAAAGTTGGAGGATGCGCAGCCGTACCGCCTCTTGTATGCGCATCTCTATCACTCCCCGCCTATATAATTACCATAATGATAGCGGGTTTTTCAGAAAATTATCGACTATTTATAAACCGTGGATTGAAGAGCAACGTTCCGGGTGATATAATTTAAATAAAGGATGCTCCCGCGAGCCTTGCGCTATCGGGGACAGGGATGCCGCTTGCGGTATCCCCTGTCCCCATAGAGCACTCCATAGAGCACTAAAAATCAAAAGCCGTCGATCCTCAATAGATCGACGGCGAAAGGAGAAGAAACCTTATGAAATTTTCAAAAATCCACAAATCACCCGGAGTATTTACCCGTATCGCGTGCCTGATTATGGCAGTCGCGATGGCCGTCAGTCTGGTTGGCTGCGGCGTCGATATCACCTCAGTGGGGCTGCCCACCGACATTGTGCTGGAAAAGGGTGAGACCCAGCAGCTCAATATCGAGTATGGCACCGACGACAAGGCCGAGCAGGAAAAGATTGCAGAGGCAGCATCCAAGCTGAATCTTACTTGGACTTCCTCCGACGAAGAGGTCGCTACAGTTGATGAGACCGGTCTGGTAACTGCAGTCGGTGCCGGTGAGGCTGATGTCACGGTATCCGTTGCAGATGCCAATATTTCTTCCACGACCCACGTAAAGGTCGTAATCACTCCTACCGGAGTCGAGGCTCCCGATTCCATTGAGCTCGTCACGAACGGCGAGAACAGCAAGGCCCTTGGAGCCAAAATGACGCCCGAGGATGCGACTGATGTCAAGCTGGCATATGAGTCCAGCGATGAGAACGTTGCAACCGTCGATGAAAATGGTGTCGTGACCGCAGTTGCAGATGGCGAGTGTGTAATCACCACTTATGTGACTGCTGATATCCCCGCTACTGCAGAGAGTGCAGAAGCAAAGCCTGTTGTAGATGAAGTTGCTTCCTCCGAAGCAGAGGTTGCTGATTCCGCAGCAGATTCCGAAGCCCCTGACGATGCAGCTGCCTCTGAGCCGGAAGGCACTACCGATTCTTCGTTCGGTGTTGTGCCTGATGGTCTGAGTGCCGAGACCAAGGTTACCGTCACCACGAAGGTTGAACAAATTACGCTGAATAAGACGGAGGGTGTCCTTGCCGTTGGCAACAGCGTTACCGTTACCGCCACTGTCACTCCGGATAACGCAACCAACACCACCATTAACTGGACGTCCAGCGACGAAAAGGTTGCTACGGTAGACAGCAATGGGAAGGTAACTGCAGTGGCTGCTGGGAATGCCACGATTACGGCAACCAGCGAGTCTGATGGGGATGTGAGTGCTGATTATGCGCTCACGGTAAATAAGGCTGCAGCTAAGCCTGCAACCCGTTATAGCGGAACTACCAGTTCCGCAGGTGCAGCAACCACGCCGAGTTACACTGCACCGTCCGCTCCTTCCGCTTCCACGCCCACTTATGTGCCTGCACCGGCACCGGCACCTGCACCGGCACCGGCTCCCGACCCCGCACCTGCTCCTGCTGAACCTTCTCAGCCGAGCGGTGGCGATATCGTACCGGGCAGCACAGAGGATTACGATAATCGTTATAAGGATTTCGGACAGTGGTCCGGAACTGACTGGACGCAAGATAGTTCCAACGGTGAAAACAACAATATTACTGATTAAAATTTTCCCGCCCTGCAATGGGCGGGATTTTTTTGTATTTTTGCCCGCTTTATGATTGACTATTGCGTCTATTTGTGGCATAATATCAACATAATGGGGACGGATACTTTTTAAAAATTGAATAGTTGACATCAAAAAGGGACAGCGCTGTCGTCAAAGACGATCGGCACTGTCCTTTTTTTTGAAAAAATTAGTAACGAGAACACGTCCAAAAGTGGGGATGACATAACGTTTTGTTAGGTCATAAAAAGCAAAAATTACTCTTGCAGCTTTTGAAAAATCACGTAGGCACTATCTTGATAAGCGATGCACCAGTTTTGTTTTTGCGCCATATAGCCAATGAGCATCATACTGTCTCCTCGGCAAAGTGTAACCATGTCAATATTGTACTTTTTCAGAACCGCCTCGGTGTAGTCAGGTGTGCCATCGGTAACAGATACCTTTCCCTTAATTGCGTTCATATCTTGCAAGAGTTCTTTGTCATACATATCAATGCGTGAGTCTATAATGACAGGAATGCCATTATATTCAAAAAAAGCTCCGGTATTTATGTCTGCATACATACGTTTAGGTGCATAGTCTTTTATAGCATTGATAACCGCTTCGCTGGGATATCTTAGAGGGCGGAGGCTGTGAATTTGGTTTATTGCCATATTTACTGTGCAGAACAAAGCGACTGCAGCGGAAAATACAGAAACAATAATTTGAGGGCTGTTGGCTGTCTCAGTATAATTTGTTTCTCGGTTTCCTACTGCATCTAGGATGTAGATAGCTAGTGCCGCAAAAAACCACGACTCAAAACGCACATGCAAGAGCATTAACGTACCCGCGACAATCACAGGAATAACGTGTGCTATAGATCGCTTGCGTGGGGATAAAGCCCCTATCACAAAGAAAATTATCAGCAACACTACGCCAACGCTTGATCTGATTGTGGCGGGGCTCCACTCTTTTATTGCTAGGATGTTTGCGTTGTCGGATACATGAAAAAGCCGTGTATAAATCTTGATACCAACAGGATTACATAGCCCTGCCAAAAGGGACAGCACAGCAGACAGGACCCTACCGACATATTCATTTTTCGTGTAACTTATAACTTCTACATTTAGTTTTCTAAAAATGGGCAACGAAACAATAAGATAAAGCAATTCCATTACGATCAATAACGGCATAGATGCACCATGCAAATTTGCCCATATTACAGCTAGAGGGATTGCCAAGTATGATACATTTGGCTTTCGGCTTTCTAAAATGCCAATCGAAACCACAAAACACGCAAGCGCCATAAGGTGCGGACGCGGATTTCCCTTTGCCATATATAATAGCCAAACACTAAAAAGAATGGCAGAAATACTTGTGATGGTGCTTCTTGCGGACGAGCCGATTTTTTTTATGACATTTCTGCCCCAACTAGCAAATACAATGAACGATGTTATAAATGCTGTGATAAGCATATACACCAGTGCGCCGAAAGTTTCGTCTTCCCGTATGCAAGATAATTTGTACAAGATAATATCGGACAGCAAAGAATAATTTGTGTAGGAGGTTTGATAAATAGAATTTGACCACACCAACGAATCATCAGCAGACAGCCCAGAAATGGCATTTTTGCCGAGCATAATATGCCAATAAAAATCACTATCGCCAATGCGATGTACACAATAATATCTGTATATGGTATAGGTTGTTATAATAGCCAGTGCCAAACAAGTGACGAGCCATAATCTGTTTTTTAATCGTTTATTCATCATAAATGCACTATATCATAAGTGGACATAATTTACAACAGGACAGGAACAAAGATTTTTTGAGGGGTTAACCTCAAGACAAAAAGGCCGCTTACGGCCAAAATTTTTGAAACGAAAAAACCGGGGGCCTTGTTATTGCACAACCATCAACATGTCGCAGTCTGCACACTTGATATTGACGGCTTTGGTGGCGCGTACGCTGTTGTGACAGCAGGGGCAGACATACTTGATGCTGTGGCTGTTAGCGCCCTTTCCGGGGCTCCCTGCGCCTCCTACGGCGTTTCCTGCCCCTGTTCCGCGTGAGGTATAGGCACATTCGATGCGGTTCATCTGAATGTCCTCCCAGCCCTGCTCCAAGATGAACTCACACAGCGCATCGGTCGGCTCGGTGATGCTCCACCCGATGCGCGGGTCGTAACTGATTTTCAGATCGCGGGCTTCGGCAGCTTCCTTGAATTTTTTATTGTGGTACTGACCTCCTCGGCTGCAATCCTGTATGCCGTTTTGGAGGTTCCAAAGATGAACACACTCATGGAGGGTGGACGCCACCAAGTTTTCTATTGGGCGTGCAAGCGTTCCTGCGCCGATGTTAAGCTCGTGGCGGGTCGTGTCACCGCGCTGCCATGCCTTGGCTACAGTAACGTGTCCGTAGGCCCTGGGTGTGCTCTGTATCGTGATGATAGGTTCCTCCAACTCGCCGTTGAAATATTTCGCATTCAATGCGCGGAAGATTTTTTCAAGGTATCCAGCGGTCCGGGATGTTTTGACGGTTTCTTTCATTTTTGCGTCCTCACTTTCGTTTTCCCAATCTTTGCTCACGTTATCCCTTCGGGATAAGGGGTTGTGGGTTGTTCCGCGATTAGCGGAAAAAGTGAGGTTGGATAATTGTCAAGGGGACTGTGGAATACCGCAGCTAATTTTTTAGCAAGGATATGCCGCAAAAGCTCCTTTACAATTTTCCAATCCGTGATTTTATAATTTTAAGGGGAACAACAAAAAAACAAAACACAGGAGCGTCACGGTTACAATTTGTTCCGCGGCACCCCTGTGTTCCCATGTTACAGGTCTTGCTTTTATTTTAAAAGTGTGGTACGATTGTGGTACTTGCAAAAAGGAATATAAAAAAGCTCCTGATTTCAAACGCATCAACGTTAAAAATCAAGAGTTTAATTTGGTGACCCGTACGGGAATCGAACCCATGTTACAGCCGTGAAAGGGCCGTGTCTTAACCGCTTGACCAACGGGCCTCAAAAACACAGAGCTTCGCTAAAACCTCCGACATCCATCATCCACTACTGCGGACGACCGTCCCCCTTATCTTAGCGAAACTCTGTAACGTGGTAGCGGTAACTGGATTTGAACCGGTGACACTTCGGGTATGAACCGAATGCTCTAGCCAACTGAGCTATACCGCCATATTTATTTTGTGCACTTGAACAGTGCTTTATTATTATATCCAATCGACCACGATTTGTCAACAATTATTTCGCAAAAATTCAAAAATTTCTGAAATATCTCCTTCCATGGCGTAAAAAAGACGCTGTAACAGAAAAAAGTTACAGCGTCTTGCGTAAATCATTCCCGATATTTCTCCATCATTTCCTTGAACAGCACAGCCGGAGAGGGCGGCGTGTAGGTAATGGCGTTGGCACCCGCCGCAATGGTGGCGGAAATGCTCTCGCCGGTCTTGCCGCCGCTGGCGATGATGGGCACATCCGGGAACTGCTCCCGGATCTTTGCCACCACCCGGGGCGTGTCGGTGCTGCAGGCCACATTCAGGATGGAGGCCCCGGAATCAATGCGGCTCTGGATGTTGGTGTCCTCTTTTGTCACTGTGATGATGACCGGGATGTCCACCACCCGCGAAACCGCCAGCAGGTTCAGGTCAGAGATGGGGGAATTGAGCACCACGCCCATGGCACCCTGGCTCTCCACGTCGCGGGCAAGGTTCAGGGTGCGCATGCCATGGGTGGTGCCGCCGCCCACACCGCAGAACACCGGGATGTAGGATGCCTTGATGATGGCATCGCTGATGGCCTGCTGGGGCGTGAAAGGATAGACCGCGAACACCGCGTCCGCGTCGCAGTTGCGGATGATGGCAAGGTCGGTGGTGAATACAAAGCTTTTCAGCCGCCGCCCGTTGATGACGATGCCGCTGGCGGCATACACCTCCTGGGGCATTTTCAGGATGTTGTGGCGCAGGCGGCTCTCTACGTTGGGGGAAGTTTTCTTTTCAGCTGCCATGGGCAAGTCCTCCGTTTCTCAATTGTTTCAAATAGGAACTATATTATAGGAAAACAGGGGAGTTTATGCAAGAAACATCCTGTGAACAGTCTGCAAATAAAAATCGACCCTCTCCGTCCGTGCTTCACAGCACCGGAGAGGGTCGTTCCTTTAATGTGTTCTAACGTATTCTAAAATATCCTCAGGCACGCCGGCCAGTGCATCGGCTCCGGCAGCAGTCAGCTCTGCGCGGCCCCGGAAGCCCCACAGCGCCCCCATGGCAGGCAGACCGGCATTGTGCCCGGTCAGGATATCTACATCGCTGTCGCCCACAAACAGGGTGCTGGCAGGGTCTGCGTGCAGGTCCTGCATCAGGCTGTAAACACCGGTGGGGTCGGGCTTGGTGGGCACGCCCGGGCGGCTGCCCCGCACCAGAACAAACCGACCTGCCCCGAAATAATGCTCGATGATCTTGCCGCACAGCGGGTCAGCCTTGTTGGAGAACACCGCGCACTGCACGCCCGTGGCGTTCAGCGCGTCAATGAGGGCAGCAATGCCCGGGTAAGGCGCGGTCTTGTCCTCCTTGTGGGCATCGTACCGGGCGGTAAACTCCGCCAGCGTAGCGGCAAGCTGCTCCGGTGTGCGGGCATCGGCGGGCGAAAACCGCTCCACGAGCTTCGGGATGCCGTTGCCCACCATGTGCTTGAACTGCTCCACCGTAAACTCCGGCCACCCATGCTGTGCACACACCCAGTTGCCTGCATCGGCCAGGTCGTCGATGGTGTTCAGCAAAGTGCCGTCCAAATCAAATAATACCGTATGAATCATAACAATTTTACTTCCCCTAAAAACAATAACTTTATCTTTATGCCAAGGACTCCCCCTATTGAGAGAGCTGTCGCCGATCGGCGGCTGAGAGGTTTAATTCGTTTCCATGAATCTGAAAAATTTCTCCGCATCCCGCAGCGGCACGCTCCTCACCTTGAGCTTTACCCAGCCGGGAAAGGTCAGGGTCAGGTTGGTGCGGCCAACGCTGGCAGCCCAAGGGCTTTGTGCTGCGGTCAGGCAGACATCCGGGTGAAACACACAGATGCAATGCAGGTAGAGCCCCTGCTGCCGCCGCAGGGTCATGCGGCCCTCCCGCAGCCAGAGGCCCTCCCGCCGGTAGCCAGCCGCGGCCCCGGCCAGCAGTGCCCCAAAGAAGAAGGTGGGGATGAGCAGGGTCACGGTCAGCTGGGGCAGCACTGTGGCCGAGACCAGCGTCAGCAGCAGGCAGAGGGCAAAGGGAATGCCTGCCGGTGCAAAAAAGATGAGACTGCGCTGCTCGGTGCGGGCCAGCAGGTCGGGCGGCATCCGGAACTCCGGCAGCAGCTCCCGGAACAATGCCTCCTCGCCGCTGCGGTAGACGAACAGCGGCAGCTCGGGGGAGCAGCC